>AF_2010_repII_A001DRAFT_10000163_pt1 | contig 12029 bp, 17 predicted proteins | sample AmaForreplIIA001_FD_9190 | JGI IMG/M metagenome (IMG submission 9190)
GCTTTCAGCGGGCCACCGGTCAGCTCGAGAATACGGCTCGCGTGCGCATCATCCGGCGTGATATCGCGCGCATGAAGACGATTGCGGCGCAGAAGCGCGCCGGTGCGCCTGAGCCCGCGCCAAAGGCCGATGCGACGCCGGCACCCGCGAAAAAGACCAGAACCGCCAAACCAAAGGCTGCTGCGAAGCCGAAGTCGCGCGCCAAGCCGAAATCGAAGGAATAAGAGGTTCGAGATGCCGAAGCGTACACTGCATGGCGTTGTCGTAAGCGACAAGCAGGACAAGACCGTGGTTGTGCGCGTTGAGCGTCGTTTCACGCACCCAACGATGAAAAAGACCATTCGTCGTTCGAAGAAGTACCACGCGCATGACGAGGCCAACACATATGCGGTTGGCGACATAGTGTGGATTGAAGAGCGGCGGCCGATTTCCAAACTCAAGTGCTGGGAAGTCGTCCGTGGCGAGAAGAAGCAAAAAGTTCAATGAGCGTTAGCGATCAGACAGTGAGAGCCGCATCATGATCCAGATGCAAACTAACCTGGACGTGGCCGACAATTCCGGTGCTCGTCGCGTCATGTGCATCAAAGTGCTGGGCGGTTCCAAGCGCAAGTATGCCACCATCGGCGACGTCATTGTCGTTTCGGTGAAGGAAGCGATTCCGCGCGGTCGCGTCAAGAAAGGCGACGTCATGAAGGCCGTCGTGGTCCGCATCTCCAAGGACATCAAGCGCCCGGACGGGTCGGTTATTCGTTTCGATCGCAATGCGGCAGTTTTGATCACCCCGCAGATGGAGCCGGTGGGCACGCGTATCTTCGGGCCGGTGCCGCGCGAGCTGCGCGCCAAGAACCACATGAAGATCATTTCGCTCGCCCCGGAGGTGCTGTGATGGCCGCCAAGATCCGCAAGGGCGACAAAGTCGTAGTTCTCACCGGCCGTGACAAGGGCCGTACGGGCGAGGTGATCGAGGTACGTCCCGATCAGGATCGCGCGCTCGTGCGCGGCGTCAACATGGTCAAGCGTCATCAACGCCAGACTGCGCAGCAGGAGGGCGGCATCATCTCGAAGGAGAGCACCGTTCACCTGTCCAATCTGGCCGTCGCAGATCCTAAGGATGGCAAGCCGACCCGCATCGGCTTCAAGTTTGTCGGCGAAGGCGACGCGCGTAAAAAAGTGCGCATTGCCAAGCGTTCCGGAGTCGAAATCGATGGCTGATACTCAGCAGCAGGGCAACGAGCCCAAGAAGCAGCAAAAGCCCCAGGGCACCCCAAAAGGCGCCAAGGATGGCGGCGCGCCCAAAGGCGCCAAGGAGAGCGACGCGCCGAAGGTGAAGAAGCCGCGCGAGCGCTCCGACTATGTTGCGCGCCTGAAAACCCAGTTCGAGCAGACTATACGTGGCGAGCTGACGAGGAAGTTCGGCTACACCAACAACATGCAGGTGCCCAAGATCACGAAAGTCGTGCTCAACATGGGCATCGGTGAGGGCGTTGCTGACCGCAAGAAAGTGGACGGTGCGGCCGCTGACCTGTCGCTGATCGCGGGCCAGAAGGCGGTGATCACCAAATCGCGCAAATCGATCGCCACTTACAAGCTGCGCGACGGACAGGCCATTGGCTGCAAGGTCACGCTGCGCAAGGCGCGCATGTACGATTTCATCGACCGGCTGGTGAACATCGCGCTGCCCCGCGTCCGCGACTTCCGCGGCCTCAACCCGAAGAGTTTCGACGGCCGCGGCAACTACAGCCTCGGCATTAAGGAATACACCGTGTTTCCGGAGATCGATTTCGACAAGGTCACCGATACCTGGGGACTAGACATCACCGTTTGCACCAGCGCACGCAACGACGACGAGGCGCGCGCGCTGCTGACTGCGTTCAACTTCCCGTTCCGGCAGTAAGGCCAAGCCTTATACGCGGAACCGCTAGGAGCGAAAGTATGGCTAAGAAGAGTTCGGTCGAGAAGAACAACAGGCGGCGCAAGATGGCGAAAAAGTTCGCCAGCAGGCGCGCAAAGCTAAAGGCGATCGCACACGACAAGAAGCTGCCGATGGAGGAGCGTTTTGCCGCAACTCTGAAGCTAGCTGAATTGCCGCGCAATTCGTCGCGGACGCGGATCCGCAATCGCTGCGAGCTCAGTGGCCGTCCGCGCGCGTATTACCGGAAGCATCGCCTGAGCCGTATCGCGTTGCGCGAGCTTGGCTCCAAAGGCCTGATCCCCGGCCTTGTGAAGTCGAGCTGGTGAGGAGGGCGCGATGGCGGTGAATGATCCGATCGGCGACATGATCGCGCGCATCAGAAATGCCCAGATGCGCAACAAGTCGAAGGTTTCAATGCCTGGCTCCAGGCAGCGAGAACGCGTCCTTGAGGTGCTGAAGACCGAGGGCTTTATCCGTGGCTACGCCAGCGTGGCGCACGCGAGCGGCCGGTCCGAACTTGAGATCGAGCTCAAGTATTTCGACGGTGAGCCGGTCATCCGAGAGATCGAGCGCATCTCGAAGCCGGGCCGGCGCGTTTACGTGGCAGTGCGAAACCTGCCACGCATCAACAATGGCCTCGGTGTGGCCATTCTGTCGACGCCGAAGGGCGTGATGGCCGACCATGAGGCGCGAGAGGCGAATGTGGGCGGTGAAATCATCTGCACGGTGTTCTGATGTCACGCATCGGCAAAAAAGCAGTCACGGTCCCGACCGGCGTTACCGCCAACGTCGAAGGCCAGACCGTCAAGGTCAAGGGGCCGAAAGGCGCCTTGCAGGTCATCGTGCATGACGATGTTTCGGTCGCCATGGACAAGGGTTCGATCCGGCTCGAGCCGCGCAGCGAGACCAAGCGCGCGCGTTCGATGTGGGGCACTTCGCGGACTCTGGTCGCGAACGTCATGTCGGGCGTGACCAAAGGCTTCGAGGAGAGGCTGGAAATCACAGGCGTCGGCTTCCGCGCCGCAGTGCAGGGCAAGACCCTGCAGTTGCAACTCGGCTTTTCCCACGACGTGAATTTTCCGATCCCGGAAGGGATCGCGATTGCGACACCGAAGCCGACCGAAATCGTCGTGAGCGGTGTCGACAAGCAGAAAGTCGGCCATGTCGCTGCCGAGATCCGCGGCTATCGCCCGCCCGAGCCCTATAAGGGCAAGGGCGTGAGGTACGCAAACGAGTACATCTTCCGCAAGGAAGGAAAGAAGAAGTAAGAGGGCGCGCCATGTCGAGATTAACTGACCGGACCGCACGACGAACCGCGACTGTGCGACGCAAGATAAAGCTCGCGGCGCGGGGACGTGCGCGGCTATCGGTCTTCCGCTCGTCAAAGCATATCTACGCTCAGCTTATCGACGATACGAAGGGCACGACATTGGTTGCGGCCTCTTCGGTCGAGAAGTCGCTGCGCGATGGAGCCAAGACCGGTGCAAACATCGCCGCGGCTAAGGCAGTCGGCAAACTGATTGCCGAGCGAGCCAAAGAAAAAGGAATCAAGGACGTCGTGTTCGACCGCGGCGGCTATCTTTATCACGGACGCATCAAGGCACTTGCCGACGCCGCGCGTGAAGGCGGCCTCAACTTTTAACGGATTGGTCAAACATGGCACATGAACCTCGACGAGATCGTGAGCGCGGCGGCCGCGACCGTGAAGAGCGTGACAGCGAGTTCACCGATAAGCTGGTGCACATCAATCGCGTGGCGAAGGTGGTCAAAGGTGGCCGACGGTTCGGGTTCGCCGCGCTGGTAGTGGTGGGCGACCAAAAGGGTCGGGTCGGTTTCGGTCACGGCAAGGCACGTGAAGTTCCGGAGGCGATCCGCAAGGCGACTGACGCGGCAAAGCGGGGTCTGACCCGCGTTCCGTTGCGCGAAGGTCGTACGTTGCATCATGACGTGCTCGGACGACACGGCGCAGGAAAGGTTTTCCTCCGTGCCGCGCCTCCTGGCACTGGCATCATCGCCGGCGGTCCGATGCGGGCAGTGTTCGAGACTCTCGGCATGCAGGACGTCGTTGCGAAATCGCTTGGCTCGTCCAATCCGTACAACGTGGTGCGCGCAACTTTCGATGCGCTCAAGCACCAGGACTCGCCGCGTTCGGTTGCGGCACGTCGCAATATCAAGGTTTCCACGTTGCAGTCGCGCCGACGTGACGGCGATGCGGAAGCCGCGGCCGACTGAGGAATAGCGCATGGCTCAGGCACAAAAGACCATCAAGGTTGAGCAGGTAGGCAGCCCGCAACGGCGGCATCACTACCAGCGTGCGACGCTGATCGGACTTGGCCTCAACAAGATCGGCCGCGTGCGCGATCTGCCGGACAACCCGGCGACTCGCGGTATGATCCGCAAGGTGCAGCACCTGGTGCGGGTCGTCGGCGACGCGAAATAAAAAGGTGTTACGATGAAACTCAACCAGATCGCCGACAGGCCGGGTTCGCGCAAGAAACGCATGCGCATTGGTCGCGGTATTGGCTCGGGCATGGGCAAGACTGGCGGTCGTGGCGGTAAGGGCCAGACCGCGCGTACAGGTGTTCGCATTAAGGGCTTTGAAGGCGGCCAGATGCCGTTGCATCGTCGCCTGCCGAAGCGCGGATTTCGCAACACGCCGTTCGNTGTGAAGCTCAACGAGATCAATGTCGGCAGGATTCAGGCTGCAATCGACGCCGGCCTGATCGACGCCAAGGCCCCTGTCGACGCTGCGGCCATGGTCAAGGCCGGGTTGATGCGCCGCGAGAAGGGCGGCGTGAAGCTCCTCGGCGACGGCGAACTCAAGAGCAAGATTGAATTTTCGGTCTGGCGCGCCTCCAAGTCAGCGATTGCCGCGGTGGAGAAGGCCGGCGGCTCGGTGAAGATTCTGGCTCCGGCCAAAGAGGAAGACGAGGTGCCGAAGGGCAAGAATAAGCGCAAGGCACTGGAAGCGGCCAAAGGCGGCGACAAGTCGAAGGGCGGCAAGCCCAAGGCCGAAGCGCAAGGCGAGCAGAAGAGCGCCGAATAATCGGTCCGTGGCGCTGCTCTCGTCCGGGTGCGTCCAAAATGCCCCGGACTACAGTTTTGGACCATCGCCCCTATCTAGAGGGCTGTGAAGAAGGGACGCCCCGGTCTGAAGGGGCATGACAGCGGAAGGGTCGAGCGGCCATGGTCTCTGCAGCGGAACAACTGGCGGCCAATCTCAACTTCTCGGCGCTTGCCAAAGCGGAAGAACTGAAGAAGCGAATTTGGTTCACCGTCGGCGCGCTGCTGGTTTATCGCCTCGGAACTTATATCCCGCTGCCTGGCATCGATCCCAACGCCTGGGAACAGATCTTCAACACCCAGGCCGGCGGCATTCTCGGCATGTTCAACATGTTTTCCGGTGGCGGCATTCACCGGATGGCGATTTTTGCGTTGAACATTATGCCGTACATCTCGGCGTCCATCATTATTCAGCTGATGACGACGGTGTCGCCGACGCTCGAGGCTCTCAAAAAGGAGGGCGAGCAAGGCCGCAAGATCATGAACCAGTACACGCGGTACCTCACCGTGGTTCTTGCGGCGTTTCAAGCGTATGGCATCGGCGTCGGTCTGCAGGGCACCGGCAGTGTCGTCAGCAACCCGGGCATCTTTTTCCTGATGTCGACGACGATCACGCTCACCGGCGGCACAATGTTTCTTATGTGGCTGGGTGAGCAGATTACCTCGCGCGGAATCGGCAACGGCATCTCGTTGATCATCTTGTCCGGCATCGTGGCGCAGTTGCCCTCGGCGATCGCCGGGACACTCGAACTTGGCCGACAGGGCGCTTTGTCGACCGGCCTGATCCTCGCGGTGATCGTGATGGCCGTCGCTGTTATCGCCTTTATCGTTTTCATGGAGCGCGCGCAGCGCCGCCTGTTGATCCAGTATCCCAAGCGTCAGGTCGGCAACCGTATGTTCGAAGGTCAATCTTCGCACCTGCCGCTCAAGCTCAATACGTCGGGCGTGATCCCGCCGATTTTCGCATCGTCCCTGCTCTTGCTTCCGACCACGGTTGCCAACTTCAACGCGGGGCAGGGGCCTAATTGGCTCACGACCGTAACCACGTTACTGGGTCATGGCCGGCCGTTGTTCCTCATTCTCTATATCGCGCTCATCGTGTTTTTTGCCTTCTTTTACACTGCGGTCGTCTTCAATCCGACGGAAACCGCGGACAATTTGAAGAAGCACGGCGGCTTTATTCCTGGCATCCGCCCGGGCGAGCGCACTGCCGAATACATCGATTACGTTCTCTCGCGCATCACGGTCGTCGGCGCGCTCTATCTCGCGATTGTCTGTCTTATTCCCGAAATCCTGATCTCATATGCGGCGGTTCCGTTCTACTTCGGCGGTACATCGCTTCTGATAGTGGTTAGCGTGACCATGGATACGGTGGCGCAGATTCAAGGCTACCTGCTCGCTCACCAGTATGAAGGGCTGATCAAGCGGTCCAAGTTGCGAGGTCGGACGCGATGAGACTGATCCTGCTCGGCCCGCCGGGGGCGGGGAAGGGCACGCAAGCGCAGCGACTGATAGCCAAACACGGGATTGTCCAGCTTTCTACGGGCGACATGCTGCGTGCCGCGGTTGCGGCCGGTACGCCCGTCGGGTTGCGTGCAAAGAGCATCATTGAACGCGGCGAGCTCGTTCCCGATGACGTCGTTGTCGCGATTATCGCTGACCGCATTGGGCAACCCGATGCACGCCGCGGCTTCGTGCTTGACGGATTTCCGCGCACTGTGCCGCAAGCGGAGGCGCTCGACCGTCTGTTGGCCGAACGCGGTCTTGAACTCGATGCGGTCATGGAGCTGAAGGTGGACGAGGGCATTCTCCTTCAGCGTATTGAGAAACGCGTGGCTGAAATGACTGCCCGGGGCGAAAAGGTCCGCGCAGATGACAATCCGGAAGTACTCAAGGGGCGCCTTTTGGCTTACAGGGCGCAAACAGCACCGCTGGTCGACTATTACGCCAGCAAAGGCATGCTCAAGACCGTGGATGGTATGTCGTCGATCGACGCCGTCACAGCGGCCATCGCAGCCCATTTGGAGCCATTGATACCGCGGAGGGCCAAGCCTGCGCGACGAAAGGCCAAAGCTCGTAAGCCAGCAAGGCGAACGGCTGCCAAGACCAGTGCACGCCGCAAGCGCTCAACCGTGAAAAAGCACAAAACTAGGCCTGGAAAGGTCAAAAACCGTACCCGGCGGAGGTTGACGAGAGCGCGATGAATCCCTTAATAAGCTGCACATTCAGGAGTTTGACGCGATGCCGGGCCCCAAGAAGGCGGGGACGGGCGTCGTGTTACGTTTTGCGCTATCCCCTTCCAGGGACTAGAGAATTCGGCGCTGTCAGCGCTGCCGGTCGGTGTAGGAGAAGTTAAGTGGCTCGTATCGCAGGCGTTAATCTACCAACCAACAAGCGCGTGGTGATCGCGCTGCAGTACATCCATGGCATCGGGCCGAAGATTGCCCAGGATATCATGGGCAAGGTTAATCTGCCGGCCGAGAGGCGGGTATCGCAACTCACCGACGCGGAGGCGCTCCAGATCCGCGAAATCATCGACCGCGACTACATGGTCGAGGGTGATCTGCGGCGCGAAGTTCAGTTGAACATCAAGCGGCTGATGGATCTCGGCTGCTACCGCGGCCTGCGCCACCGCAAGGGGCTTCCGGTTCGCGGCCAGCGCACCCATACCAATGCGCGCACCCGTAAAGGCCCGGCCAAGACCATTGCCGGGAAAAAGAAGACCCCGGGACCGACTTGATAAACAGGATGAGGCCGGCGCTGTAACGGCGCGCAGGCGCGAAAGGATTGAGAATGGGTAAGGAAGCCACCCGCGTCCGTCGGCGCGAACGAAAGAACATCGCGTCCGGCGTCGCGCATGTCGCCGCCTCGTTCAACAATACCATGATCACGATCACCGACGCGCAGGGCAATACGATCGCCTGGTCGTCGGCCGGGACCATGGGATTCAAGGGCTCGCGTAAGTCGACGCCCTACGCCGCGCAGGTTGCTGCTGAAGATGCCGCCAAGAAGGCGCAGGAGCACGGAATGCGCACTCTTGAAGTCGAAGTGTCGGGGCCTGGTTCGGGCCGCGAGTCGGCGCTGCGCTCACTGCAGGCAGCCGGGTTCACGATTACCTCGATCCGTGACGTGACGACGATTCCGCATAACGGCTGCCGTCCGCGAAAGCGTCGGCGCGTGTGATTTTTCTTCGCGCGGACTGTGAGGCCCGCGTGCGTGCTACCGCCGAGATTTTCCCCACGCGGCGGGTGGGGTGCGCTAGGTGCGAGAAGGCCGCGCCGCTGAAAAGGTGAAGACGTGATCCAGAAGAATTGGCAGGAACTGATCAGGCCGAACAAGCTCCAGGTGTCCGTCGGCGGCGACGCTGCCCGGATTGCGACGGTGGTTGCCGAGCCGCTCGAGCGCGGTTTCGGCGTGACGCTTGGTAACGCGTTGCGGCGCATACTGTTGTCCTCGCTGCAGGGTGCCGCAGTCCAATCGGTGCACATCGATGGTGTGCTGCATGAGTTTTCCTCGATCGCCGGCGTGCGCGAGGACGTCACCGATATGGTGCTCAACATCAAGGACATCGCCATCAAGATGCAGGGCGAAGGTCCCAAGCGGATGGTCGTGAAAAAGCAGGGTCCTGGAACCGTTACGGCCGGCGACATCCAGACGGTCGGCGATGTGGTTGTGCTCAATCCCGACCTTGTCCTCTGCACGCTCGATGAGGGTGCTGAGATCCGCATGGAGTTCACGGTCAACACCGGCAAAGGCTATGTGCCGGCGGAGCGTAACCGCCCGGAGGATGCACCGATCGGTCTTATCCCGGTCGACAGCCTCTATTCGCCCGTGCGCAAGGTTTCCTACAAAGTCGAAAATACCCGAGAAGGTCAGATTCTCGACTACGATAAGCTGACCGTGACGATCGAGACCAATGGCGCGGTCTCTCCGGAAGATTCGCTCGCTTACGCAGCGCGCATCCTGCAGGACCAGCTCAACGTATTTGTAAACTTCGAGGAGCCCCGCAAGGAAGCCACCGCCGAGGCAATCCCGGATCTGGCCTTCAATCCGGCATTCCTCAAGAAGGTGGACGAGCTCGAGCTGTCCGTTCGTTCCGCCAACTGCCTGAAGAACGACAATATCGTCTACATCGGCGACCTCGTGCAGAAGAGCGAAGCCGAGATGTTGCGGACACCGAATTTCGGACGCAAGTCGCTCAACGAAATCAAGGAAGTGCTCGCACAGATGGGCTTGCATCTCGGCATGGAAGTGCCGGGCTGGCCGCCAGAAAACATCGAAGAGCTGGCAAAGCGCTTCGAGGACCACTACTGAGCCGCTGCGCGGCGCACTGGAATGAAGGGATAGTACGCGATGCGTCACGGTAAGGTTCACCGCAAGCTCAACAAGAAGCCTGCGCATCGCCGTGCCATGTTTGCCAACATGGCCGCGGCCCTGATCAAACACGAGCAGATCGTAACGACGTTGCCGAAGGCGAGAGAGCTTCGTCCGGTCGTGGAAAAATTGGTGACGCTTGCCAAGAAAGGCGGTCTGCACGTGCGCCGTCAGGCAATTGCGGAGCTTCGCGACGTCGCCATGGTCAAAAAGCTCTTTGAGGTGCTGGGACCGCGCTACAAGGAACGCGCGGGCGGCTACACGCGGGTCCTTAAAGCCGGTTTCCGTTACGGGGACAATGCCGCCCAGGCAGTTATTGAATTCGTCGACCGCGACGTCGAGGCGAAGGGCAAAGATTCAGGGCCGGTCCAAGAGAATAAGGTCGAGGAAGCGGCAACTGCGGCCGCCTGAACCACTCGGATTTGCATAACGAAAGCGCGGCGCTTGGCGCCGCCTTTTTGTTTGCGCGACACTGTCACACAGCTATTATCGTGGCCGGACTACGATCGATCGGTTGGTTTGGGGGGCGGTATGATGGTTCGTGCGGCGATCTTGGCATTTGTAATGGGCGTTGGGCTGGTTGGGACGGCCGACGCGCAGTCCGATCTGGTCAAGCGCGGCGACTATCTGGTCAACGGTATTCTGACCTGCGGCAATTGCCATTCGCCCAAGGGGCCACCGGCGGCGATAGCCGGCAAAGATTTTTCCGGCGGCCTGTCCTGGGACGAGCCGCCATTCAAGGTGACCGCACCGAACATAACGCCCGACAAGGAGACCGGCATCGGCACGTGGACCGACGCACAACTCACCACGCTTATGCGCACCGGTATCCGGCCGAACGATGTACATGTGGCGATGATCATGCCGACAGGCTTCTATCACATCATGACAGATCGCGATCTCGACGCGGTCGTCGCCTATCTGCGCACCCTGAAGCCGGTGAGCAACAAAGTCGTGGACCCGATATACAAGATGCCCCAGCTAGAGATTGTGATTCCCGGGGGTGAGAAGAAGTTCACCGAAGGCATGATGAGCGACAAGGTCAAGAAAGGCTTTTATCTCGTCACGATCGCGCATTGCATGGAATGCCATACGCCCATGGATAAGGGCGCGAGGCAGTGGGGTCGTTTGGGCGCCGGGGGTTTTGAATTTCCCGGCCCTTGGGGCGTCTCGGTGTCGCGCAACATCACCTCAAGCAAGACCAAGGGCATCGGCGCCTGGAGCGATGACGAAATCCAGCGGGCGATTACGGCTGGGGTCAGCAAGGACGGCAGCAAGCTCAAGCCCCCGATGGGCTACCAATATTATGCGACGCTGACGCCGGACGACCTCGATGCCGTTGTGGCCTATCTGCGAACGGTCCCGGCAGTCGAGTAGGAGCCCCGTTTAGGCCTCGACCCACCTGACCGGACCACCTCGCGCGGCCTTCATTTAAGCCCTTTATAGGCCTATATCTCGGGCATTCGCCGGGATTCGAACCGATGTCTTTCAAGACTCTGACTGCTATCCTGATTTCCATCTCGTTGACGGCCGCCGCCGCGGCCCAGGAGAGACGGCTCCCCACGCAATCCGAACTGCGCCTGTCCTATGCCCCTGTCGTCCACCACGCGGCGCCCGCGGTGGTCAATGTCTACGCCGCAAAAGTGGTGCAAAACCGCAATCCACTTCTGGACGACCCGATTTTCCGCCGGTTCTTCGGCGTCCCGGGCGGAGGAGGCAATCAGTTACAGCGCTCCCTGGGCTCTGGCGTGATCATCGATTCTGCCGGCCTGGTCGTGACGAACAATCACGTCATCGAGGGAGCTGATGAGGTCAAGGTTTCGCTCGCCGACAAGCGCGAGTTTGAGGCAACCCTTGTTCTGAAGGACCCGCGAACCGATCTTGCCGTGCTGCGCATCAAGGATGGACGCGAGCAATTCCCGGTACTCGAATTTGCGGATTCCGACGCGTTGCAGGTCGGCGATGTAGTGTTGGCGATTGGCAATCCATTCGGCGTCGGTCAAACCGTGACGCACGGTATCGTGTCTGCACTCGCACGGACGCAGGTTGGAATTTCCGACTACCGTTTCTTCATTCAGACGGATGCCGCCATCAATCCAGGAAATTCCGGCGGCGCGCTCGTCGACCTCTCTGGAAAATTGGTCGGTATCAACACCGCGATCTTCTCACGATCGGGCGGTTCTCAAGGAGTCGGTTTTGCGATTCCTGCGAATATGGTGCGGGTCGTCGTGGCCTCCGCCAAGACCGGCGGCAGCGCGGTGGTACGGCCGTGGCTCGGCGCGAAATTGCAGGCCGTCACGCCGGAGATCGCGGACAGCATGGGTCTCAAGCGTCCGGCCGGTGCATTGGTGAGCAACGTCACTGCCAATAGTCCTGCCGCCAGCGCGGGCCTCAAGGCCGGTGACCTCATTCTTTCGGTGGACGGGCAGGACGTCGATGATCCCAACGCCTTCGATTACCGGTTCGGCACGAAGGCGTTGGGTGGCAGTGCCCGTCTGGAAATTCTCCGCGGAGGGCGCGAGCAGTCCGCGACGGTGTCCTTGCGCAGCGCGCCCGCGACACCGCGCGATGAGATNGTGATCCGCTCTCGTTCGCCTTTTTCCGGGGTGAAGATTGCAAATCTTTCNCCTGCGCTCGCCGAAGAACTACAGCTGCAAAATGTCGATCAGGGGGTTGCGAT
>AF_2010_repII_A001DRAFT_10000164_pt1 | contig 12025 bp, 12 predicted proteins | sample AmaForreplIIA001_FD_9190 | JGI IMG/M metagenome (IMG submission 9190)
TAGAAGGACTTCAAGGTTATAGCAAGAAAAAAGAAGACTACTACAGACCACACATAGTAATACGCTAGTTCCATACACAGATGAATATACATACAAGTATGAGCCAAACAAGCCACTAGATGACGAGGATATTAAACGTGGACTAGTAAAACATCTAGGTGGAGGATATCTAGATCAACTGATTCTAAACAAAGAAGAATCACTAGTATCCATACTAGCTCATGAAATTAGACACTTGTGGCAAAAATCACATACAACTAAAAGAGGTAAGGTTTGGGGTGCTAGAGGAAAGTTCTCAGACAGGGACGCAGATTATTGGGTTATACGAAAAACTAGGGAGTGGCGACGGATACACAACCCCAGGGAAGTGTATCCTTGCATGAGCTGGAACTAAATTGTTCGTGTTATTTGCAGTAACACGACTTCCCACCAATTTTTTACACTTATCTAGTATTTATATGATATGTCAGCATACATCGTTGTGGTGCTGGTGCTTCACGTTGATCACCCACCTTCCTATATCCAGCACCACCACGATATAATAATTTGAATAAACCAACATTCCTGTCAAAATTATGTTCATTAATCCATGCAAATATTTCTTTTCATATTTTGCAAATATTATTTATAATTCTCATATCTTAAAAATGGAGTTGTGGTACAGTACTGTACGGTATGTGGTATAGTATAATATAGCGAGTTACTTAAGTGATGCCATATCGATAACGAACCGATATCGTACGTCACTCTTAACAACTCTTTCGTAAGCTTCGTTCACCTTCTGAATGGGGATGAGCTCTATATCGCTAGTTATGTTGTGCTCACTGCAAAAATTAAGCATCTCTTGAGTCTCTCGGATTCCACCAATCGCCGAGCCCGCAAGACTGCGGCGAAAACTTACTAGTGAAAATGGACCTATAGATAGTGCTTTCTCTGGCAATCCTACAATAACCATTACCCCATCAGGAGCAAGCAACTTAAAGTACCTGTTCAAATCTATCTCGACCGAAACTGTGTTGATTAGGAGGTCGAAATATCCTCTGAGCTTCTTGAAGGTGCTTGGATCTGATGTTTCATAGAAGTTATCTGCCCCCATTTTTCTAGCTTCTTCTTGTTTTTTAAGTGAATGACTTAACACTGTAATTTCGGCACCTAGTGTGTGTCCTATTTTTACTCCAATATTACCCAATCCTCCGAGACCAATGATACCGACCTTCTTTCCAGGACCTGCCTTCCAATGCATTAGGGGAGAGTATAATGTGATGCCTGCACAGAGTAGTGGCGCTGCGGCATCAAGTGGTAGGTGTTCTGGAATACTGAGAACGTAGTTTTCATCGACTACAATTTTGTTAGAATAGCCTCCTTGAGTCGGAGTAGCCTTTCCATTTTCTTTTTCGATCCCGTTATATGTCCATATTGCCCCTTCTAAACAGTATTGCTCAAGGCCATTACGACATGAATTACACTTTCTGCAAGAGTCGACGAAGTTCCCTACAGCTGCTCTGTCACCAACCTTGTAGCGAGTCACTTTTGACCCGATTTGTGAGACAATGCCTACGATCTCGTGCCCCGGCACCATAGGAAAAGTTGATGTTCCCCACTCATTGTTCACTTGATGTACATCAGAATGACAGATGCCGGAATACTTTATCTCGATCACGACATCGTGAGCTCGAGGCTCCCGTCTTTCAAAAGAGTACGGTGTAAGAGGTGTTTTAGCTTGTTTGGCTGCATATCCATGAACCTGAATCATCTTTTTCTTAAGATTTAGACCTATTTAAGAACGTAATCCAGTCCTAATTCAGACTCTACGCCTGCTAACTACAATCTAAACCGTTTTTTGCTTGTGTTGACAATTATTGAAGTTCTAACCTTTGATTGATAATAATTATTTTCATTATTGTCATCAACTCCTTATTGTAATATTCGAAAGTAATCTTCTTCCATACTCTATTATACTCCCTAAAAGTATATTTATGCAATTAGCAAATAAATGCGATGTTACCGAATAATCTAAATACTAACGATTAGCGAAATAAAATATTGCGTTCAGTACAAATCCCGAGGCCTCAGGGTTCATTCGAAATAGTAGAACGAGCTAAGCCAGAGCCTGAAAACAGACAAGTTCGCATAAGGATCCAGGCCTGCGGCATTTGCCATGGTGATTCAGTTACGAAGGATGGATTGTTTCCGAACATTAAATATCCAATAGTCCCTGGCCATGAAATTATCGGCATAATCGATGCGGTAGGAGATGATGTGATTCAATGGAAGACTGGACAACGTGTAGGAGTAGGCTGGTTCGGTGGTCATTGTGGTTACTGTGAATCTTGTCGACGTGGAGATTTCGTCACTTGTCAATATGCACAAGTACCTGGGATCTCATATGATGGGGGATATGCTGACTATATGGTTGCACCAATGGAAGCTCTTGCATCCATTCCTGAGGAGCTAAGATCTATAGAAGCCGCACCACTTATGTGTGCAGGTATTACTACTTACAACGCTCTTCGTAATAGCGGAGCCAGGGTAGGCGACGTTGTAGCTATCCTTGGTATAGGCGGACTTGGTCATTTAGGAGTTCAGTATGCTGCCAAGATGGGTTTCAATACTGTAGCCATCGGACGAGGAAAGGATGAAGAGGAACTAGTAAAAAGGTTAGGGGCAAGAAAATACATTGATAATAGATCACAAGATTCTGTACAGGAGCTTAACAAGTTGGGAGGAGCTAAAGTCATCCTAGCAACTGTTCCAAGTGGAAAAGCAATGAGTGCAGTTCTTGGTGGATTGAGTGTCAATGGAAAGCTCATTGTAATTGGAGCGTCCGATGAACCTATTGAAGCATCTCCGACTTTATTACTCTCAGGAAGGAGATCAATAGTAGGTTGGCCGAGTGGTACGTCGATTGACTCACAAGACGCCCTTTCTTTTAGCGTTCTAGCCGGTATTAGGCCAATGACTGAGGTCTTTCCACTTGAAGAGGTAGCAGATGCTTATAACCAAATGATCAGTGGTAGAGCCCGTTTTCGGGCTGTACTTACTACCGCGAGATAGTTACAATAATTACGAGCTAGGATCTATCTGCCTTCTTCATGTATGTGTTATACTACTAGGGGGATATGTAGTTCTAAACAATAATAGGGATGATCTTGCTTGCTGAGTGAATATTCATCATCAATTCTCGTTATTTCAAGTATACAGCTCAGAATTCCCTTGATGGCTAGAATATAGTTTACTTGCCGAGGTAGGGTATCGTTTGAAATCATGTACTGCTAGCACTAGTTGAAAATCAAATCACCGAGTTACAGTTAATATTGGGATTCAATTATGACAACATTATATATTCGTGTTTGATAGCCTTCTTTATATAATGTCAATTGATCTGGGGAAAACTATCCCAATACAAATTCAAAGACAGGTAAGGAAAGAATTTTTCTATGGATGTGCCATTTGCGGTGTGCCATTGCTAAAGTATGCTCATATTGTTCCGTATAGTCGTATTCAAGCAGTACTACCTGAAAATATAATACCTCTATGTCCACAACATTATTCTAAATATGATAGTGGGGGTCTCTCAGAATCATCCTTGCGCGATGCAAAAAAAGATCCTCATAATAAATTGCAACCTCAGGATGCCCTTTTTGTAGAATCACAAGATTTGACCATAAATATCGGAATGTCTAAGTTTATTAATACATATCGAGTATTAGCACTCGACGATTTTGATCTCATAACGATAACTAGAGAAAATGGAAAGTATTTACTTCTTGATATCAATTTTTTTGACAGAATGAATAACCTAATCGCCACAACATCTGAAAACAGTTGGGTAGCAGATAATAATGTCCATTGGTACATAAATTACGTACCACAAAAATACTTGGGTATCCGGAACGTACAAAGAAATATAACATTTGAAATGACAATAGAAAATAAAGAACTATATATTAATGCAATGATGTATTATAACAGCTATCCGATAAGTATCACTAGGACTGAGATAATGCTTAATGGAAGCGAAATAGGAATGGAACTTAAGAATAATGTATTGAAAAATTATGATGTAGGGATTGCTGCATACACATGATCTCACGAAGCTATGCTCACTGATTTGCAAAGAAAGAGAATGAAAAAGGAAAATATTACAAAGTACCTTCAATACACCTTGTTGAAATTAGAAAAATTGCTGATGTGCACGTCCTACCGTCAAGTAGAAGAGCTTTTCTAAATTTAGCCGTTCTGTGCATAACCAAATCTATCAAAACCCAGAAAAGTACAACTATTTAGTCCATTATGACGAATGTACAGCAATGGATTATAGCCCCCCAAAGTTCTTGGTGACACCATGTTACTAAGAGGTACACCTGGCATGTGAAATTGATAGCAGATTGGGATAGAGAATTTGATTTTAAAGACAACACCTAGTCTATGACCTGCGTTTCTGCTTTTCTATCTCTTTGGTAGGTCTTATGATAGTATGTTTAAGGTATTCACTATATTTGTTGAAATAGAAAATACATCTTTTTTGTTGCTTGTTCTTATTGTATTTAAAAAATTGTTGAGATTCTCTTTCTTGATAGCTTCTGTCTGTGGTTGAAGACTCCTCATAGACGATCTAGATAATTAAGAGGTCATTAAGGAGGATGCCTTATAGGAAGTATAATTAAAAATAGACATACCAGAGAGAAGGGAGCATAAAGTGAATCTACTATGCTTAAAATAACAAATTGGTATAGGTATGACCCCAAAGTGTCTGAGATGTGACTAACTTCTATATTTGAAAGAATGAAATCCAAAATTGAAATTACAAGCGAAACAAAAAATAATAACAGCATCTTCTTCCTAGTATCTTTCGATGTACTATCAAAAGCTAATCTCCTAAAGGATTCTACTAAACCATATAACTTAACTTTGTCCTTTACCACCACGTACCTAACCATCCATGCACTAAAAAATAGAGAAGCCAGTGTAGAAGACAAGATGATGACGATCCCGGCGGGAATAATAGTCACAATGTCGTGATAAGTCGCAATCTTGAATGCGTATAATGAAAAAGGGTTGGACTCTATACTGAAACTCTCACGCACTTGGCCTTCATAACCACCAATATATACAATTACTAAAGAATAGATCGAGAAAATTACGTAGAGTTCTAAAACCTCTAAGTCAGGATCCTTATTTCTAAGTTCACTTAAACTAATGGACTTCTTGGTCAATTTCAGTTGAAAATATGTAATAGTAAATGCAGCGAAAAATAGGTCAAAAAGGATATTATCTGGAAAAAATACTTTGCTCCCCCCACTGTAATAAAGTTCTCTAGTAAAAATGATCTCAATTAATATCGATAACAGTGCACCACCTAAAGGTAATAAGAATAAGATGGGATTTTTAGAAAGCACAAGCAAACTCTGTTTAAGGAAGGTAGTGTCAGTAGTCATTTTGTAATCATTATCTATTATATCGAAATATGGTGCTGTAAACTTAACGGGGCATTAATATACGTCTTTCAGGCTCATTAGGGTCGTGGGATCACAATCTTCTTTGCAAGTTCGACTATTTTTGATTGGCAAGAAATATGGTTTAATTCGTTAAGCTTAAAAGCAAACCTGATGACTATTCCTCTCCTTTTAGCTGCTGATCCACTAAAATAGGCTGGTTAATTTCAATAGCAATGGATGTAGCATTGACCGTCGATTCTACTTCTCGAATTTACACCTAAGAATAAATGCCACTGCTGATGACATTGGTACTCAGGAACAAAGCGTGTCTTCCCTCTTCTGTTAGGATATAATATGATGGGCTCCTACCTTAGTTTCAGTGATAAATCGCCAATATTTTTGCATGGGTTCTATCAGATCTCTGTTTAAAGACATATACGCTGTTCGATCGCTGTATTCTTCTCTTGTCCTTCTTCCTATCAGTTATTCTTCTATCATCAAATGAAATGAATTAGGTCATATTCTATAGCCAAATCTTTTAACTCAGGTTTAGTGATCTTGCATCAATTTTTTGATTTATTATGTCTAAACATCTTATCAACTTAGTTGGAGGGATCTCTATCTTATATTCAGGCATAGGGATTATCTCTTTCAGACTCTCAGTCTATTGTTTCTCTTCCTTAGCTAATATGCTTGTATAATGTGAACGAGAAGGGTTTGAAGGGAAGTTGGCAAATTCGATTTATATAACTAAAGTAACTATAGTAGCTCAAGTGATATATAATACCTTTACCTTATAATAAGATAAAGAATATATGATTTGATATGACTTTTGGTAATACCAAGCTATTCCCTTTGAGTTTTACGATTCATGAAGTCATTTCAGGTGCACTGATGCGGCTCCTTTCAGAAGTGTTGGCCAATTACTGCTGGGCTTATGGGGATTATTAGTCAGTTAGTCCAATTTAATATCTTTTAGATAATTCAAACTCGATCTAGTATTCTACTCAAATGATAGACAGATATTCGTATGAGACGATGGTCAATCCCAGAGTTATAATCACTTGTGCTGAAGGACGAAACCTAGCTATTGGTGGTGGTGGCAGTAGTTGTAGCTGCAGCCTCCTCAGTCTTCTCTTTTTTCTTATTCTCCTTCTCCCTCTTATCATCTAATTGCTTTTTCATTAATCGTTTTGCTATTCTCGGATTGTTCTTCTGTAGCCAGTTTGCGAAACCTTCTTCCTCTTTCATATTCTTTTCCAACGTCTTGATAGTTTTCTTGTCCGCCTTCAATAATTCAAGTGCTTGAATACCACCATCATACATGATCGCTTCTGCTCTTTCTATTATCAGATCGTTTAGCGATTCCCAAACCTCTTTTTGTGAATGAGTACTGCCTCTTTCTATCAATATCTTTAGAGATCGTGGAGGTTCTGGTATAGGTAGTCCGCCCTTTTCAGTGATTGGTTCTCCGCCTAATGCATTTATTCTCTCCTTTAATCGATCCTGTTGTTCTTTAGTCTGGACTAAGTGACGACTAAGCTTTTCCTTGATTTCCGAATCAATACTTTCAGATAACCTCTTCTCTAATCTCTCGACAGCTGCATTTTCGTATGATAAAGCTAGGTTTAGCCCTGCTAACGTGGTCATTATATTCCTATCAAATTGATGTGTCATTTGTTAATCTACGGTATAACAAATATAATCTGGCTAAAAAAAGTATCTATAACGCACCTTAGGAAGTATTTAAAGCCCTCCAGATGATTGCAACGCCAGTGTGCAGTGTGCCGGTGAAATCCCGGCACAAGACTACACTATGGCAAAGGAGGACGCCTAGGAATATCTAGCACAATAGAGTAAATGTCGGCTCAGACTATTCCTATCTCAGACGGCCTAATCTTCATTTGCCGGCATTTTACCGGCAATAATGCATTATTCTGGGTCTTCATTGAGGTCTAGCTCTTAAGATACATGATTCGTAAAGGTTCTTAAATGCTGTTACATTAGGCTTTGAATAGCTGAGGTGTAGATTAGATAAACTATTGCCTTGTTTATCTCAATGATATTCAGTTTGTTCTACTCAGTGGAGTTATTCTTAGAATTATCAATTTTATCCATGGGTGTACACAGAATTTCGCTAGTAAAAGTCTCGTGCTGTTGTTTCATAAAATAGTCACCATCCTACTAGTAAATGAATGAATGTTCCTTGCGAGATTAAAAAGCGATATCATGCTACTAATTTAGGTAATTATCGTATAAAAGTGCTTAATACTATAATGGATACTCAAAATGCATAGTCATGGGAACAGCTTCTACAATTGGAACGATAATAGTCGGAATTATTGCATTGGTAATAATAATTGGGATTGTAGTCTTTATGATAAAGATACTCGCACCACTTTTTATTGGCCTGGTAGTATTGGTCATACTTGTGGGGGTTGTGACTTACGTCTATACCAGATTGAAGGTAAAATAACAATAATAGCAATATTCCCTCCAAAATGAGAAACTAAAACAAAATACCCTGGCAATGATTCATTAGTTAATTAATTCGATTCAGGTTTCGAGTTATGACTGGCATCATTCTATTAGTTCTTCACCTTCATCGTCTTTACCAAGAGAAACATAGTTATCGTTTTATTTTTTTCATTACAACCATTAAGCATATTGAACACCTATTTTCTGACATTAGAGCAGACTAGTAGTCATATATGTGCTCAGACACAAATCAGACCTACTTTGATAAAGTATTATAAAGTATTATGAAAACAACACTGCTTTCAATCCGTCCAAGCATTTCTTCTACAACAAAGATTAACAGATTTAAATCATCCCGATCATACGTTGATAACTTATCCAAATCTTGGACATATTTTCAATCCCTCATTTCGGTGGTTCACTGAAAGCCTTGGACCAGTAGAACCTTATGTTTTAGCAGATCTTTATTCATGGCTTGAAGCTCATTCTGGTCTTGCACATCATTATTTTAGAGTAGTCTTTACCGTACGTGACTAATTGCATTGAACATTTATAATTCAACACTTAACTTAAAATTAACAGTTAAAGCGTATGGTTCTAATTTATGCAAGCAGAGATATCCTGGCATCACTTGACAGTGTATGGAATGTTATATCAGATATTGATAGGGAACCGGAATTTTGGCATGGCACCAGGTCTATAAGAAATATCAGCAAACAAGGTAATATCGTTGAAAGAGAGGTAATATTAGCCTTCAGAAACTCTGTATGCAGGGAGATAGTAGAATTAGATGCCAAAACTTCAGTTAACGTAAAAATAATAGAAGGGCCAATAAAAGGAAAGAAAACAATCGTGCTTACAACTATCGAAAATAATACCACTAGAATTAATGTAGAATGGAACATCAAGGTAAGTGGGCTTTTTGGAATCTTTACCGGGATGGTAAGAAAACATATTTTGAAAGGCACTGAAGAAGCATTAGAAAGAATATCAAACACAGTATCTTAAAATATCAGCCGAAAAATTATAAGTCTATTCATTTCAAGAATCTTAGATATATCATGAAAATTGATTATATAGTTTCAAGAATCGAAGCATCCCAAGATGGTAGCCCGTATATTTACGTTACCTACTCCAATCCTAATGATTTTAAAGCTGGTACAGATAGAACACCACAAAATCCTTTTGGCGCTAATATGATGGCATTTACTTCACCAGAGGATTTGATGAAGAATCTACCAAAAGCGATGGCCAACATCGGTAAAGCAATGGGTGGTGGAGGATTTCCTACAGATTCACCTACCTTTAGAATTAGTATGAGAGAATATGAGGATATGTCAATTAAGGTAGGAGACAAGGTAACAATAGAAATTAAGAAAGCAGACAGCAGTGGGACTTAATAGCCTGCTTATCAGCTTATGATCCAATGTAATATGACCTTTATGTTAAATAGCACTCGTTAATCCCTGATAATGCAGAGATAAGAGATTATGCGATGTCCGGATTGTCAATCAATGCTTCATTATTCGACAAGCGGAATGCTTTGTCGCACTTGTGGTAGATTAGAACCACATAATCATACCAAGAAGCTTTATTGTGTAAAATGTTTTGCACCGCTAGATGAGATCGAAAAATATGATTTATGGTGTAAAACATGCTTAATGGATGTAATGAGGAAATAAAATAGATGGAGCATTCTTCATACTTAGATTAAGCCGTCCGAGATCTATCACCCTGACTATCAAGTGTTTCTGCTTTGATTTTGGAGACTTTACTATCTTTCTGATACCAATCCTGTTAATAAAATCCTATGTGCATGAAATCAGCGTCTTCAACTCCAGCCCTACGTTCTTTCTTGCCACCGTTGAATTTTCTTTAGGTTTTCATAACAACCTTCACCTATCCCTCTATTACCAGAGGTAGCTAAATCCGCTAAGTTTATAGAGGCATCCGTTGTATTATTCACTGTCCAATAACCTCCTCGATACTCCCACGTTTGCTGGGGATTGTTGGACCGATGACATGCGTACGCAAAAAGCAAACAAGGATTGATCATGTACGTGGGAAAGGTTGCAATGCTCTGGAAAAGCCCGCAACCTTTAATTTCTTTTATCAACTATAACCTGTCAAATGCCAATGCTTCTAATCGTTGTTACTAAGGCTGCAAGAATTGAGATCGTTTTAGGATTCAATGGTTTCTGCACACAAATAGATTAATTAGTTGTAGTATGTCTGTCATTATTTCACTAGAACAAAAGTCCATGGTAGCAATGGGCCATATGTGAAGGTCTACCACACAATCAAAAATGACATACTTTAGCGATCATAATATTTTGAGACTATTCACTTTTGTCTTTAATAGGTACATTACTGTACTGATCTAGATTTCAAACAACAAAAACAAGAAATGATTGACTACCATGATGGTTGGAATTTTGATGCATATCCACTGAAGAATAAAATGATTTTTTGAATAAAGTATCCAAACGGGATGTTGTAAGACTAGAAGATAACAAATGTAGTCATTCAATTTACGTTGCATCAGAGATAATAAATCAAATCTAAATCGAATCGTGTATGGATGGAATAACAACAATACATTTGCTTACCTAATCAAAGAAGATTATGAGAAAATTCCGTCGACTTTTCAATTCGTAACTATCACATCTTTATCTTCCTTTTCTGTCTCCTCAGCTTGGTTCACTTTTTCTTCTTTCTCCTGCGTCTTCTCTTGTGTGTTAGCTTTTTTCCGGCTTTTATCACGTTCAGCTCTTAACTTCACCAATTCCTCCTCCACAGAGTTTTTTATCGTAGTCTTTTCAAGTTCACTTTCTATGTCGTCTTTATTCGAAGTATAATCTGTAAGTACACCCGAATCGATCATTTCGTCCAATGCTTGTGCTTTGGCCTTCATTTTTTCTGTTTTATCCTCTGCTCTGTTCATGGCCATTCCTACTGAAGCCATTTCTTCTGAAATCCCGGTCACGTTTTCCTTAATATGCACCTGCGCATCAGCTGCAGTATACTGTGCCTTTATCACCTCTTTTTTCGATCTGAATTCCTCAACTTTCGCAGAAAGACGTTTCTCTGTTTGTTCAAGTTTGTCTTGTTGTATTTGCATATCTGTTATTTGCTTATCTAGATCTTGTATCTGCAAGATATTTGCATTCTTTTTCTCCAGTGCCAGTTTTGCCAAGTCTTCTCGGTCTTGATCTATTGCACTGCGTGATTGTATATCCAAGGTGCGAACATTTTCCCAGAGCCTAGTCTTTTGCATCTCTAGCCGTTTTTTTGCAGTAATCACTTCAGCAACACCTCTACGCAGCTTATTTAGAGTCTCAACCTGTTTTTGGTACGAATAATCAAGAGCTTCCTTGGGATCTTCATATTTATCTAAAAGACTGTTAACTTTTTGTTTTAGTAGTGTATTTATACGATTGGCTAGGCCCACTTTGTTTTCTAGCAATACTGTACTCTCATACAGTTATAAGTGCTACTATGGTTACGTAGAGAAGCAGTACATTGGGAGGCTAGCTGTTACATGTTCACCAAACGTTCTTTAATAGCACTTATGTCCATGATGTTCTAGCTTTATACCATCTATAGATAAAATATCCAGCAGCGATTATTATAATTGTTATGATGAGTGGCGCTAAAAGATAGATAACTATGGCAGCAACTATTATTAGAACAATAACGATCACTATATCTAAAGCGCTTAAACCTCTTGTCATCATTTCTAATGATATGAGAAATTGTAAGTAGTATATACTTTAGTAGAAGCTGCAGCCATTTTATGTCTTTTTTAAAATGGGTCCTCACGTTATAAATTGCTGAACCTGTGTATTACTACTAGGTGCTCATAGAGCTTCTAACAACTGTAGAGGACCGTTTTCTTGTCTCATTATTATGACATTGGGAATGCACTTATTGAAATATAAGATCTACAATATTTGGTCTGGTAGCTAATCTAATCGAGTTCAAAAATACTTGTATATGAACGGATATCTACTAATACGATCGGTGGTTAACTGTGTATTTCATGGACTAACTAACATCTATAAAACAAAAATGATTGTCAAATGGTGAAGGCATAACCTAACAGTGAT
>AF_2010_repII_A001DRAFT_10000165_pt1 | contig 12013 bp, 12 predicted proteins | sample AmaForreplIIA001_FD_9190 | JGI IMG/M metagenome (IMG submission 9190)
GCTGTTCTTTGCATTACATTATTTTGATTGGAATCGAGTTACAGGGCATTTGTTAATACTGAGAAATGCTCAAAATTACCAATTAATATTTAACGCCCAAATCATCGAAATAAACGGTGGAATCACCTTTAGTCCACAATCCTACCTGTCCTCCGTTCATGTAATTCGCGTCATAGCTTTGTAATAAACGAACGCCATCCAGATAACCAGCGATGGCCGGCTCCCCACCTGGTCCAGCAACCTGTGCAACAATACTGTGCCATTGCCCGGTTGCTATATTGGCATTTGAATCTTGAGTACACAAAATTATACCTGGTTGGGCTCTACACAATGAAAATTGGTGATTTTTGGCATCAGCCTGCAAAACAAAGTAATGATCTGTGTCCTCAAATCGAAAAATCAGCCCTGCGACTGATTGCTCGCCAGATATTATCTTAAATTTGACTCCAACTCCGAAATTGCTATAGATACCAGCAGCTTTGACCAACATGTGATATTCTGGACCTGGTTTGCCATTTGATAACCTGGCAAGTACGTTTGGTGGAGAAGGTGCAGTTGGATCAGTCTTTATGACCCACATCCCCTTTGGCAGTGGAGGTCCAGTATCTATACGTACAAACGTCTTGCCAATTGAGCTATTTCCATAAGAGTCAAAATTCAATAAAATAGAACTTTCATATGGGTGATGTTGCTGTAGACCGATCAAGAGCGCTACTATTACTGGGACAGCGATCATTGTAATGATGATGTACCTCCTCCTTCGCCCACTATACCCCACTTTCTTCGGTGACAACCCGCTCTCTTGAAATTGCAATTCTCAGGCCTATAATAAGATTATATCGATTCCCATCTGAGCTTAAGCGTCAATATTTTATGCTTTTAGTACCTGTCAAAGGCACCATCCAATTAGCAGCCTGCAGATAGATTAATAATGTAAACTATCCAAAATAATAGGTGTTGGTGAGTAGAGTAGAGGGTAAGGAGGGAACCTCATCACTGAGTAAATTAGAGTACGAAATCTTAAAAGCCGTGAGAACAAGTCCTAAGACCGAGAAAAAGATCAGTAAACAAATAGGGGTGAACATATCTGTCTTGTCACCAGTGATCACTAATCTTATGCTAAGAGGCTATATTCAAAGCACTACAAAGAAAAGGATTTTTATCCGGTATTCAGAGTATTTCTCGATTACCGTAGAGGGACTTGCTGCGTTCGAAGCCAATGTCTTTCAATTCCATCCATTGACAAGGGCGATCTCTCATTTGAAAGATCTCCTCAACGCCAGGATTCTCACAAAAGAGGATGGATGGACATTTGTAGCCATGGGTTTAGGTCTAGTAAAAATCACATTCAGGCTTGTCAAAACCATGTTAGAAAAATGACCACATGGAAATAGGAATTCTAATAACCGTAAACTTATTTATCAGTGTCTTTATTCGACCATGTGGTAGATCTTATCTACGGTAGAGGTGTAACCGAGTTGCTTCGGGAGATGCCTCTATACTTTGATCTTTTTGCTAAATATGCACGAATTAAACTATTTAAATCAAAGCCCCAGATGTATGGGTCGGTTGATATCATCAATATCTGTAATTTACACTGTACACACTGTTACTGGTGGCTCAATAGGAAAAATACCGACAGCGATTTGAGCGCTGATAGATGGCGCGAGATAATTAAGAAAAAAATAAAAAAGAACAGGCTCTTCGTCGTGACACTCGTTGGTGGTGAACCAACACTTCGTCCAGATGTGATTCAGGTTTTTTGTGAGGAGATGCCTAGGCGAGTCTGCGTTGTAACTAACGGAACCTTCCCCCTGAAACAATTTAAAGATCTCTATTTTTATTGGATTTCGCTGGATGGAACTGAGAAAGTACATGATAGCATTAGAGGAGCCGGCTCGTACTACAAGACTAGGGAGAACATTTTAAATTATATCTCTAATGATGATCGTCGCCAGGGCAAACCAGCATGGAAAGATATATGGATCACAATGACAATTAATTCATTAAATTATTTTACAGTTGAAGATTTATTGAAGGAATGGGTTGGAAGAGTAAATAAGATAGGATTTCAATTTCACACCCCATTCGTTAAAGGGGATCCGTTGTGGTTACCATATGGCGAGAAGCGTAATCAAGTTGTAGACCTTCTAATTTCTCTTAAAGAAAAATATCCAAACTTTGTGGTAAATGGGACCAAACAGCTTTCTTTGATGAAAGGTAATTGGGGAGGGGTAGGAACAACTCCTGTTCAATGTCCTTCGTGGGCCATACTCTCGCTGGATCATATGGGAAATGTGAAGAGGCCATGCTGTATTGGTAGCGCGAATAGCGATGCTATGAAGCCCATATGCGAAGATTGTGGGCTAGGTTGTTATTCAATCCTTGTGGCTCAGGGCATCAAAGGAGCCTAGGCGATAAATTGTCACGAAGCGTATGCATGTTTAGAGATTTTGAATTAGATGACGGAAGAATATTAGAAGTATGAGTGACCGCGGAGAAATTTGAGAAATTAATCTAATATGAGGATTTGTATGAGGTGGCATCTGTACTACTGGGATAGTCTCAACATTTAGTGACATAACCCTGTCTACTGGACCTAGCGGTGGCAAAAAAGTAAGTCGTGACTCCTTGCTGGTATCTCCTTATAGTATCTATTGCTTCGAGAACAGAAAGAATTTTTATTACGGCAATAGAAGACCATATTACTTTGGAAAAAGGCGAGCGTGGGCTTTCCGACCGACTCTACGATAATAAGACAAACCATAACAAAAATCCCATGATGCAAATTCCTAGGGAGCTGATGGAATTTGTTCGCCACGATACTTATTCATTGCTGGTAAAGGGAGATGCGGGGACTGGCAAGACGACATTATCTCTCACCATTCTAAAAGCACTAAGAATAAAGGCTAACTTTTTCTATATTTCTACTAGGTTATCGCCCAAACAACTTTTCATTTATTATCCTTGGCTTGGGAAATATATGGACATCACAAATCAAGAAGAAACGCCTCCCCAAACATCATCTCAACGAACAAGCTATAACGCTCCAAGTTTTGAGGACGCAAGACTTGACGAACCTGAATCATTGTTCGAGAGGATTACTAATCAACTGATGGATGTCAAGGCACCCATAATAATAATCGATAGCTGGGATGCCGTCGCTTCATTTATGGACAAAGAGGCTCGCATGAACAATGAACGTGTTTTGCAAACGTGGCGTGAGCGAGCAGGTGCCAAGCTAATTTTTATTAGCGAAAACCCTAACGACACCACTTTAGATTTTTTGGTTGATGGTATTGTAAATTTGAGCCAGAGATTTTATGGAGGAGCGAGGGTTAGAGAAATGACTCTTACAAAATTGAGAGGAATCAGAATCAACAAATCTTGTTACATATTTAGCCTAAATAATGGCACTTTCAAAAGCTACGCTCCATCTAATCCGAGCGACTTTGTGACAGGTGAACGGGCAACTGATATTCAGTTTAATAGCGCTAATCCAAAAAGCGTTAAAAAAGACTTAAATGCGTACAAGTCAGATAAGACCAAGCAATCTTACATTAGCAGTAGCTACAAGCAATTAGATGTAGCACTTGGCGGTGGCTTTCCTAAGAAGAGCTTCGTATTCATAAGAGCTCATTCGGACGTGAGCTTCAAGGTTATATCCTTGCTGATGGCAGGGATAATCTCAAACATAATAAAGGACGGCAACCCTACAATAATTGATAATTCTAGAGAAATTGATGCTGAGCTAATAAAGAGCTACTTACTCGCATATCCACCTTCGGAAAGCAAAACTGATTTGTTGAGAATTTTTTCTTCAGGTTTCTTGGAAGATGAGCTCCAAGAGAACTCGGTATCACGCAGTCAAAAACTTGGCAAGTATAGAAGACAATTCGAATCCATAGGGGACGTGATGGCTAAAACTAGGAGAAAATATCCTGACAATCCTTTAGTTAGTGTGACAGGCTTAGATACTTTTCGAAAAATATTCCAACTTAGAGAGCCAAACAGTGCTGTCATCATGAGGGAAGTCTTCGCTAAGGCAGACTTGACTTTCGTAGTTGGAGATCAAGCTACTTACGATGATTTCAAGATTTCAGACTTTGATTTCCACCTCTATGTTCAATATGTCAGAGGCACATTAGTACTACATGGTGTTGTACCTGAGACTCATCCGTACGCGATAATTATCGAGAGACCATACCGATATCCTGTCATTAAACTCGAACCCCTGATTTAATTTGGCCTAGTACCAAAATGGTAGTATCGCTCAGTTAAATCCTCTTCGATACCAACCGGAAACAGCTTTTGCATTTGGTTGTAGAAAGAAAGGAACTTTGTCCCCTTTTGTGTGATTCTGTACACGATTTTACTACCAATCTGTACCTCATTAATTAGATCACTCTGAAGGAGAGAGTCAAGATATATCTTGCACTGGTCGTTGCTCAACATTGCTCTGTACATTATCTTAGTGCGTGTTTCTTCTTTATGTGAGGATCTTAGGATTGCTGCTATAACTTCGTAACGACTTCGATTCTTCATATGTGTCGACTATTGGAATATAACCACTTACCCCTTTAACTTGAGCGTAAATATTACACAGAATTTTTATTCAACAAATTAGAAATAGATTCATGATTCAATTTCGTTACTAAGGTCTTTTCTAGAAATTCTGCTAGCGGTTTGGGCATTTGTGTTAATTATTCATTCAAGATTGAAGGAGGTGGTGGCCTATTGAATAATTCTGCAAGCTGTTTGTACCTATGTATGAACCTATTACCAAGTTCACTTGTTCTGAATATGTACCTCTTCGAGTTTGAGTGTTCTTGTACTCTGTCCAACATCCCACAGTCAAGAAGAAAGTTGAGATATTCGCTTATCTGTTTTGAATTCAAATTGCATCTATACATTACATGGGTCTTTCTAGCTCCGCCATCGCACATTGATAATATGAATTCAATGATCTCCAACCACCCTCTGTTACTCCATCCTGTGGCGTTCAGTGGCAAATATGATCTAAATTAGATCACTACTAATGGCTTTTAATAAATATATTTTTTGAATTTAAAAAATTCGCCAAGAGCGGCCCCTTGCTGACCAATATCTGCTCCAAGTGGATGGTTTAGCTAGAATTCAACTGAATTTTTATTTTTATGGAATCTTGAAAAATTCAAAAATACGATGGGTTTTAAAGAAAATCATTAATCTATTTAAAGCCTTCATAAACATATGAATTCTATTCAATTGCTTGACGAATTTGGAAAACTGAATGAGAAGGTGAGTGCTGGTGATTTTATCGAGCTTTTGGACGGGGCTTCAAATCTTCTTGACCAAGAGAGACGGGCAAAGCATATCGCTGGTGGAAGAATAGATGGACGAGTAATAAATTTGGTCGATATCCCTGATGAGCTTATTATCGTAGGTGATATCCACGGAGATTTAAAATCATTGTTAGTATTATTGAGTGAAATTGATTTTGAGAGTAAGTTGGCAAACTCTCGAAATAAACTCATATTTTTGGGCGATTATGTGGATAGAGGGAGCTGCCCAATCGGCGTGTTATATGTGATCTGTTACCTAAAACAGAACTTTCCGAACTCAGTAATCCTTATGCGCGGAAATCACGAAGCTCCAACTGAGTTTCCATTCTTGTCCCACGATTTACCTGAAAAGCTGAGCCGCGAATTTGGCAAGAATTTGGCGCTATCAATCTACCATAATAAAATATTGCACTTATTTCAATTATTGAGTTTATTTGTTTTCTTGCCTGAACATGTAATCATGGTTCANGGTGGTCTGCCCACAGAATNAGAGTTATTACGGAGTCTGNANGCAAAGAGTATTCANGATAAATCAATTACAAATGCTGTAATGGAGGAATTATTGTGGAATGATCCGATAGAACATATCAATTATGGATTAGATTGGGAATATTCTAGAAGAGGATATGGCAAGCATTTTGGAATTGAAATANCTAGGAAGTGGCTTAAGGCGTCGGCAACTAAACTTGTTATTAGAGGCCATGAACCCTGCCAGGGCTTCAAGATAAATCACGAGGGAAAGATTTTGACNTTGTTCTCTTGTCGAGAAGCTTACCCAAATTTCGGAGCCGCATATTTGAGAATAAGTGGTGACGAANTAGTGAAGCTTGCTCAAGGCAAGGATTTAGTACAGCATATTAGGAAGCTAGCAATCTAAATGTCATAATTCAAGATTTGATTTAATCTCCTTNCATCTTTTCCTTAAGGAAACCGTAGAAATGTCAGCTACNTGGCAGATCTCAACTTGGCGTAGGAACTCATTGCATGCTTGAGACGCCAAATATATCACTGCGCCAGCTAAAGCTCTTGGATTCTTGCCAATCGAGATTCTATTTTGTTGAACCTCTGTAAATATCTTCAGGGCCTCTCTTTTGGTTTTCTCACTTAAATCAAGTCTATTAGCTATCAATGTGACATAATCAGGCCCATGTAGGACGGGCATTTGTAAAGATAGTTCTCTCAAAATTAGCTTATAGTGGGACATTACATCCTTACTCGAAAGGTTACAGACAGTCGCCACATCAGATATAGTCTTCGGAGTAGCTGTTTCTCTACAAGCCGCGTAAAGCGCTGCGCCTACAAGTCCTAGAGTCGATCTACCTTTCGCAAGCTTTCTTACCGCCGCTTTCCGATAAATATATGCTGCGCTTTCCATCACTGCTTGACTTAAATAGAGCTTATCACCAAAATTGTTCAAAAACTTTAGTGCCTTTTCCAAGTTCCTAGAAATCGAATCGTTTAGTTGAGATCTGTTATTCCAAGTACGCAGCCTTTGCATTTTCATTCTTTGAGCAGGCTCCAATGCTTTTCCCCTCGCATCGGTATCGCCTAAGCCTATCAAGGTTGATAGGCCCTTATGATGTATAGCTAAGGATTCTGGCATTCCTGTTCTAGATCTGTCACTAAAACCAGACTGGCCTAGGTATCCAGTAGAATTTTCATTATTATAGAATTTATCAATTGCGACACAACCACAAGAGCTGCAGACATATTCACTTGAAACCATGTCAAAGATGACGGTATATTCTTTACAGTGCTCGCAGCATGTCGCATCATTGCTGTCAGTATTCTTAGTCTCCGGAGCCATAATGGTTTCGAGTCCAAATCGAAACAAGAACAGGAACGCTTATTAACCATAGTTTTTCTAGAAATTGGTTTATTCTATCTTTGTTCTCGATATTCTTAGTAATCCTAGTACAATTGCCACAGTCATTAAGATAATTCTAACAACGTTATCTGCATTAGAGTGGTCTTTGGTATTAGATTTTAATGGGTTCTAGAAAGCGCTTATTATATATTATGAAGAAAATTGTGACTTAGATGTTGTTGGACGACATTCTTTTGGGGATCTTAACTGTCGTATGGCTCGCGAATGTTCCTATCGCATTGGTGTCAATAATTCGATTTTTGAAGAACAGGCAACACTTCATTGGGAAGGATGTTCAGCGGATCCATAATGATCCGTTAATAATCTTCCAAATAACCAGTCGCTCAGCCACGAAAACCCCAGTTGTAGAGCGAGGAATTAATTCCATAATCGGTTCTTGCAACAAGATAAACTATAGTGAGTATCGGATTTCAGTTATCACCGATGATCCTCAGGATTTAAAGACCCTTGCTGACTCGAAAGTTGAAGTAGTTCTAGTTGATAATGATTTTAAAAGCAACGCCATTAAGAAGGGACGAGCTTTGCAGTTTGCGGTTGAACACAGACGCAAAACTGGTGATAATGGCGAAAGGTGCTGGATTTTTCATATGGACGACGAAAGTTACGTAACCCGCCAGACTGTGCTTTCTTTGCTAAAGGCAATTAGAGAAAATAAAGGCGTTGCATTCGAGGGGCCCATATTCTACCCCCTAAAATTCGAATCAGCAAACATCCTAACAGCTCTTGCCGAGTCCATAAGGCCATTCTCATGCTATGATTGTGTTTCCCAGATGAGAAATGAACAATATGTGAAGACTTCCCCGCTGCACATGCATGGAAGCAATCTTTTAGTCCGATCAGACATTGAAGATTCGATTGGCTGGAACTTCGGTCCGACTCTAGCTGAAGATCAAATGTTTGGTTATCAGCTGTATCACAAATATGGAGCACAGTCAATGGGCTGGCACGGCGGTATGCTCCTGGAACAGCCTCCACTAAACATGAAAGACCATTTCATGCAGAGGCGTAGATGGGTTCTAGGTAGTCTTCAAAACATACACATGTTTCCCCCGATGCACAGAGTCAAACTATCCTATAAACTCTTGACATATTTTATGGGCTTTGCAGCTGGCTTCATATCCACTATACTCTCGTTACATGTAAATCTGCCCCTTGTTCTCGTTGCATCACAAACGGTTCTTAGTTATAGAGTTGGTGCAGACAGCATGTCAATCTCCGAGCATTTATTCAAACAACTTTACTCAGAATTATCATCCCATTTGTTTGGTAACATGGGGCCTTTTCAATTTAGCATTGGGGCAATACTATTATTTTCTTCTATTGTATGGCTTTTCTCTTACCAAATAGGCCTATTCTTGAATCTCAGATATTCTAAGGTGGCATGGTCAAAGAGATTTTTTTTGCATTCACTTTCTCTCTTGTTATGTCCCATTCTAGGATTGGTTGAAACTTTTCCAGCATTTTGGACGCTAATTGAATATCATGCCAAGCGCGGGTCTTCGACTTCTAATAGAACCCAGATCTATGACTTTTATGTCATAAATAAATAAAAGCAAATAAATAATAAATATCGAAATAATAAATTAGGAACTTTCAAAAAACCGTTATTTTCATTATCCGTCTGCCTGCGGAAGTTCTCGATCGGTAGTCGTTATTTCATCCACCGTGCCCAAACATTTAGTACACCAATTCAGTACTTTGGTCGATTTGTTAAAAGGGTATATAGGTAGGCCGTATCTATCGTTCACGTCTCCACAATTTGGACACACTTTACTCTGATTGGTGTTATCAGCATTCGGGTTATACCACGACGCATTGTCGGAATTATCACTCATGGTTTGTTGGTGATTATTTCGATATTCAATTAAATAAACCTTTTAATTGTTCGATACATTTCAATCCATAACCTCAAGGCGCTTCAAGGACGAAGGCTATTTGGACTTACGAATGAGCTAACACATCAAGAAAAAAAGTTTTTTATTTGTAACTATTGAGGAGGAAAATTTAGGATGAATGTTGTGTTGTTCCATCTATTACCTTCCGTTATAAAGAATGCCCAAGGCCGGCGTCAAGTCAATTACGGTGAGCAAGATGCATCTAGAAGATTTTAGTATAAAGAAGATTTTATGACGTCTATGAAAAAAGTAAGGAACGTTTGGAACTAAAGGGCCATCGCTAGTTTTTCTGGCTATCTTACTAGTATGATGGGAGAAATGATGGACAAGTACGAAGCTTTTGCAATAAATGTCCCGTGATTCAGAAGGTCGCTATTGATATAATTATGTCCTGCTAAAAGATAACAACTCACCTTACCAACTGCAATTGAATAGTGGAATTCACCTCAAAAGATGGTGAATTGCAGGGTTAATTTGGTGAGAAATCGGATTGCATACAGATAGGGTTTGTATATTCTCAACCAGAATTATATTTCCATTATTAACAAGGGGGCTATAAGGCCACTCTGCAATACTTGATTCATTTTATTTCATACGAGATAGGGCTAAACATATACAATTATTGGAGGGAGTGGGATTCGAACCCACGAACCCCTAAGGGACGGGATTGCTTATTAAACATCTTGAGTCCTGCGCGTTTGACCAGGCTTCGCTATCCCTCCTCCTAAACAACTCCCGCCTTTGATCCCTTATTTCATGTTTACGAAGATTTGTTACNATAATTTATGTCCGTTTAGAGAATTGATCTTATTTTGAAATGAAATGAAGTNGGAGCATATTATCTATGGTTGGCTTACTTTGTTCGGGGTTTCAATTTTAAGCACTTGGATATAGAAGTCAACGTGCGATACTGGAGCTTTTTTGGATATCAGTAAGCTATTCAATGAAGTCTTATAGGATATAATCTATCGATTCAGAACCTTTATTATTACAGTTTAGTAAAACAAAATGGAAATGAAGATTAATGAGTTAAAACCTGGAATGAGAGGGGTTAATGTAGAGGGAAGGATCGATAGTGTTACAGAACCAAGATCAGTTAATCTCCGCACCGGCGGCACAGCTCAAGTTGCAGACGCTTTAATCTCAGATGAGACTGGTCAAATAAAACTTTCCCTATGGGATGACCAAATTAACCTCGTAAAACAGGGAGATACTGTGGTTATAGAAAATGGATACACTCAAGCTTTTAGGGGAGAGAACAGCCTAAATATTGGAAGATATGGGAAAATAAAAAGGTCATAAATGAAAGTTCGCTCTTTTTTATTGCTCAATAAAGTATGTTTAACCTATGAATCTTCTAAGTAAATGATTGTATGGTGTATGGCTGGTATTGATCTAGCTGATATAGCCCATATCTGATGGCCTGCTAGTTGCAGATGTTTGTTGTTGCACCATTTTTCCGCTCATTTGTTGTTCAATTGTTTCAATCAGTGTTTCAGTATCTTTTGCTCTTTTTTCTAGGTTTTTCATATCCACCTCTATTCCTATAATTGAGAGTAGCGTCTCAAGAATGGATTTGGATGCTTTGGCGTCGACTACATATCCAGAGGTCTCTCCTAGCAAACATGTTCCTCTAATCCCGCGAAGCTTTGCGGTACCAATTATAAGGCCGTTCATTCCAGTTATACTACCCCCATCCATAGCGGAGATGTTGCGTTCACTAAAGGACTTTATCGTCTCTGTATCGGTTGCTGTACCAAAAATCCTAGGTTTCTCAACAAATACTCCCGTAATATAAGCAGCGAGGGTAAAAACGTGCGATGTGTTGAATTTCGTAGCGATATTCAATATTTCTTCGGCTAATATATACTCGGAATCGGGATTCGCTGGCTGAGAGTCTCCTGTCAGCAACAACAAACTAGCTCCCGAAGTGTTTGCCTTATTTGAATAGAATATGGAATTCTTCATAAGATCCGCAGTACCATCTGAACGGATCAAAACTTGCGGTGGGAAGGACGTAGAATATATGTCAGCTAGATGTCTCGCATGCAGCTCCTCTATCAAATGATCCACTGCTATCTTTCCGACGTATCCGCTTCCAGGAAAGCCACAAATTAAATACGGAGACTTTAATTCTGGTAACTCTCCTTTGGAATAAACGATATTTATCCCAGGACATGGCGGTAGCATGGAATTAGCGAATGATACTTACACTTTAAAACGTTGCGAGAACTTCTCCCTCGCGTAATTGTTTGCATCCACGCGTGTGAATTTTCGTCATATTAGTTTGATTTTATCAACTAGCAGATAGAACTCGTAAATGTAACAGATGTGGGTAAGGTTATTAGATTCAGGAGCAGAATCGATTGGAAGAGTGAACTAAATAAAGCCCTATAGTTTTTTACTTTGTTGATTATCCATGGATCCAAGCGATTTCAGGAAATATGCTACTGGAAGCTAATTGTTTGGGATCCTTGTGCCTTGGTAGCTCAGCCTGGTAGAGCGTTGCCTTGGTAAGGCAAAGGTCGCGGGTCCAAGTCCCGCCCAAGGCTCTATCTATAAGAATCGAGACCCAAGAATGCATATCCTCTATTTTCTGCGAATAATTCCGTAAACTATACAATTACGCTTTTATTATATCCCAAATCAATCCATATCGACGCAAAAGCGGGGGTTGTAGAGCCAGGCCAAATAGCCCAATAGGTTTTTGGAGACGCGGGACTTAAGATCAAAAGAATGGGTGATCCCGTCCTTTAGAGGTTCGTGGGTTCGAATCCCACCCCCCGCAAGTGATAGTGCAAAGCTAAATGTTTATCTCACTGCTTCTTTCTTCAATTTGTAATCATTGATTATCCTGATAAATTCTTTATGGATTCTGTTGTCTCCGGATAGTTCTGGATGAAACG
>AF_2010_repII_A001DRAFT_10000166_pt1 | contig 12010 bp, 9 predicted proteins | sample AmaForreplIIA001_FD_9190 | JGI IMG/M metagenome (IMG submission 9190)
CGGGGTTTATACCTGCGTTCGCAATTGGAATACCAGCCGCAGTTTGGGGGTATGTTTCTTATCTCCGGTGGCGTCGCAAGGAGCCAGGTGCCAAGCAGGGGAAAAAATATAATGAAAGCAGAGCGAGGGCTGGCACAGTTTCGGCTGTTTGAGCCCGAGATGAGTCTATAGAGGAATCTATAGACTGTCTTGCACACTCCATCGTGAATAGGGTTATTTTCCCTATTTCTTTGGGATGTTAGCAGGTGGAAGGGAGACTGCAGAGGATAATTAAGAAGAACAACCAGCTAGTAAGTAAATATTCTCAACATTATAATATTTAGATACCCGAAGCCAAATCTACACTTAAATTGTTATTATGCAACCCTGCGATATATACGATTGGGAGTTCCACGTGCTAAAATAAATCTACCTTCTCACCAGGAAGGTTTAGTACTAGGATACCTCTAATAATCATATTAGTGCACGAATATATCGACAAATTCCCCTATAACTATAGCGCTTCCAGTCACCTCAACCATAGGGATAGCGGCTATTTTAACAGCAGTAGTAGTGATTGCAGTTAACACAATCGGCATTATAGCCGCCAGCCACTATAACCATTAAAGTTGATCAACAGCTTAATCAGACCAATGCTGTCCTGGCGCATTACCCACTGATACAGAAGAAGTCATCGAAAAAACAATGTCAGAATTGACAGAACTAAAAGAAATTGTGTTAGGTCAAACAATCCGCGTCCTATCATGCTTACTAAATCGAGAGCTACAAACTATTTCATTACATTAAATTATGTCTTAAAAAATTATAGCTCAGTTGCAGAACAAGCTGGCGCATACAGCAGAACATGCATTTATAGGCTCACTTCAGAAGCTAACGGGTAAAGCGCTAAAAGTCATTAAGGTCGAACACCGGGGTTACGACAATCTAGTGATTATCCCAGCAAGAGACCTGGGGATGAGCACTATGGTAGAAGCGGAAAGAGATGTTAATTCGTTAATTAGTCAAGGTAGAAGGATTATTATCCACTCCTTCGGATCACTGGCTGAAGCAAAAAGTCGGATACCCAATCTCAGGGCAAACGAAGATCGTATTGCAAACAATAATCCAATTAGGGTTGTTGAGATCGAAGATCATGATATCGCTGCTTGCATCATGGACCATACTGCTAATCTCAAAGAATGCGGCTTTTTCCTAATTAGGCACGTGAATAAGATAGGTTCCGACTATGAAATAAATTTCGTGGTATCCGAAGCTGCGAAGAACACTGCTATAGATCTTTCCTCAAAGATTTTGAATATTTGTAGAGATACAGGTGCAAATTACAATACCGTGGAGGAAACGGTCAGGAAGATGAGTCAAGCTAACGTTTTGTATCTTGAGAGATTAAAGAAACTAACAGAAGAAATTCTTAACAATGCTAAATCTAGGCCAATCGGTAGCGAAGGAGCTTTTCTCCTTAGCGGCACATTTGTTGGATTATTGAACGAACAAGTCAAAGAATTTGCAAGCAGAAAAATCGCTGAATCTAATATGGTTGTTGTTCTTGTTAATCTAAACTCGGATCTTGACTCGACTGCTAACGTTGTATTCGCTAGAAATGAATTATTAACAAACATAGATTGTACCAGAATTTTCAAAGAAGTAGCTTCAGAATGGGGCAAAGGAGGAGGAAACTCCAACTTTGTTACGGGCGTGATCAGAAGAGACAACATGGAGAAATTTATCAACACTATTGCAAGTACGATTGAAGCCGACTAATATTGTGCGTTAAGAAAATTTTTATTCTTACACTCTCTACACCCTTTTTGCTCGAACCTCAGACGCAGTTTTCTCTCGATCAAGGATTAGATAGATCAACATTAACTCCTTCCTGTCTGTGTGCTCAGCAAGCAGAATTTATTGGGCCTCTTCTTATGAAGCCTGATGGAGACAATCCAAACACCGTACGTATGTATTTTCCGCAGTAACTCGTTAGCTTTGTATAATGTTTGATCGAACGATGGGAGACCAAACAGATCACTTTTATTAAATTGTATTTTCATATATCCTCATCGAGTTTGCTCGAAAGTAACACTAAACCACCAACACCAGCATCAAGAATAGGCGAGACAGCTGAAAACAATGATGAGTCTTCATCTAATATAATGACACCTTTATTTCCAAAGTCGGAATTTGAAGATAGGCATAAGAGAATTTTAAATGCAATGTCGAATAATGGGTTAGACGCAATAGTTCTATTTTCTCCAGTTAATGTGTTTTGGGCTTCAGGATACCTAGGTTCTCCTTCCCACAGGAAGACGCCAGAATTTATCCACCTTTTCAGCTATCCTTGGATATTAATTCCAAATTCTGACCAGCCAGCTATCGTAGGCAACTCAGNAGCGATGAAGTCGTATGAAANAGAGACAACTATACAAAAGATATTCACACATCATCCTACAGCAAATAGGGCACCAACACTAGTGAAAGCGTTAGAGGAGTTGCATCTTGTAGATCAAAGCAAAATTATCGGATTCGATCTAGGAGATTATGAATCCATCTCTGTGCCACAATTCCAGTATTTGCAAGAGAAACTAAAAGGGGTAAGAAGGATACAAGACACTACTATGATTTTGCAATCTCTACGTATGATAAAAAGTCCAAGAGAGAGAGAATGTCTTCGCATCGCAGCTAACATCCAGAATAGAGCATTCAAAAAATTCTTTTCTTCTATCAAGAAAGGAATGAGTGAACTAGAACTAACCGCTCTAATGGAACAATCACAATTCGAGTGTGGATCTTCAGAATCAGGAAATGCTTTAGTGTGGACTCATCCATCTTATGCCTTATTTAAGAGAGAGTACCCCAATAGGTTAATGAAGGAAGGGGATGTGCAGTGGGTCGATGGCGGTGCAGTATATAATGGGTACCATGCAGACTACGACCAGCTTATAGTCTATGGTGATGCCAATTCTAAGCAGAAAGGTCTTTTTAATACTATGAAAAAAGTGTATGAAGAAGGAATAAGTCGTTTCAAAATAGGCAATTCCTTTTCTGATATATCTAAGAATGTGATGAGAGTAATGAAGAAATATGGTGTTATAAATCCGCTCGATCCTGAGATATTTCTGGGTCACAATCTAGGGTATTTGATGGTAGAACCACCGTACTTTGGAACGTTTACTCCAGCCGAAATAACGTTGCAGCCTGGGATGGCTATAGCACCCGAATGGTTCACAATGACTGAATACGGTCCAATACTGTATGAGAGGAACTACCTTGTGAGAGAGGACGGGTTTTTAGAGGAGATGTCCGAATTTGAGAAAGAGCTGGTAGAGATTAACAGTAGGTAATAACTGATTTGACAAATCAGTCTTTTGAAAATAGAACATGTATTCTTGCTAATCGGTAAAGAGCTTTGCAATTGTCCGTCCCAAAGGATCCCTCTTTCCAAGAATGTCTCATTCTTTAGTATTTGTTCGGAAACTAGGACCTGACTCTAGCTTCTTCTAATCAACGAACGAATATTGACTATTGAAGAGTCTGCTACATGACAAATTGCCTCCTCGCCACCAGGCATGCTTGCCATATAGTTGTAAAAAACCACACCTATTTGCATATTAGGAAAGCATGTCTCTCGATATAACTAATGCTTAAGTAGATAACAAACGATACTTCCTTTCTGATCCTTGAAAGAAAAAAAATACGAGCAGGAGATCGAGGTAAGAGGGCATCTAATTGACTCCATGATCTTGACCAGAATATTCGATAATATTATGGATCTGAAAGGTGACTTTCAGGTCTTGGAATTTAATGTTGGTAAGAGAAAAAAAGATGCTAGCTACGCTCGCCTTTTGGTTCGAGGCAAAAGTCGCAGACACCTAAATGAGTTATTGGAATATATTTACAGAGAAGGTGCACAGCCAATATCCATTCAACAAGTTGTGTTGAAATCTGTTATTAAAGACATGGTTATGCCTGATAATTTTTACAGTACTACAAACAATGCCACTCAGGCATACTACAAAGGTGTATGGCTAAATGTTGAGAACATGATGATGGATAAATGCATCGTAGTCGACACTGAGAAAAAAAGGGCAGAATGTAAAATGATACGCGATATAAGAAAAGGGGAGATGGTAGTCGTGGGAGAACAAGGGGTAAGGATAATTCCGCAGGAACGTCCTCGAGAGGGTGTTGACATATTCCAATTTATGGGCAGTAGTAGCTCTAGCGAAAGGCCTACCCAACAAATTGCGCAAAAAATTGCGGCTGACATCTTTAACACAAGGANTNCTAGTGCGGGCAGNATAATAGTTGTGGCTGGGCCGGTGTTGGTACATTCAGGTGCATCTCAAGCTCTCGCAAAAATGATTCGGATGGGATANGTACAAGGTTTGCTGGCAGGCAATGCTCTGGCGGTACATGATGTGGAGAATGCTATGATGGGGACGTCGTTAGGTATGCATGTCGAGAAGGGAACCCTTGTGCAACGAGGACACAGAAATCACATGCAGGCAATTAACGAAGTTTTCAAGGTAGGGTCATTACATGCAATGGTTCGAAAGAGGATCTTAAAAAGTGGGATCATGTACGAATGTATCGTCAACAACATTCCGTTTATACTAGCAGGATCGATAAGGGACGATGGCCCTATTCCTGGTGTTATCACTGATATTGTCGAAGCCCAGAGAAAATATAAACAAGTATTAGAAGGAGCAGAAATAGTATTGATGCTATCAACTATGCTGCATTCCGTAGCTGTGGGAAACATGTTGCCTTCCACGGTTAAGGTTGTTGCTGTGGATATTAGCCAGCCTGTTGTAACAAAACTCATAGATCGAGGGACAACACAAGCTATCGGAATTGTAACCGATGTTGGTGCCTTCCTACCTTTGGTCGTACAGTGTCTAGAGAAAATCGAAAAGTCCGCGATGGATAACAGAAACGGACGCACACTCGAATTGAGGACGAATAGACACATTAGTAGATCCTTATACTATTAGTAAACTGCTAGCTTGCCAGCTAATTATTTCTGACATAAAGAAGATGGACTAATCTAGGAATTCAGCGTCGTTTGCCGGTAGTCAGTCTTATAGGCCCAGGGGATAGGGATTCAACCAAGATCCAAGTTTACGGAGCACCAGTTATTCCAATTTGGCCAGTCTGTCCTTTATTAGACTCAATGCAATCTTCGGGTCAGCTCTTCCACCTGTTAGCTGCATCACCTTTCCGAGCAAATAATTTGTGACACTCGGGTTTTGTCTTGCATCCCTAACAGCAGATTTCTCAGACTCGAATATCTTTTCAATAGTCTCAGAAATTATCGCCCTGTTATCTATTATCGATGCATTCATCTTTTCTAGAATATGAGATGGCATTTGTCCAGTCTTTGTTACTTGACCAAGGATCATTTTTGCGATGCTCCTGTTTATCATATTCTTGTCAATCATACTTACCAATTCTGCCACATGTTTTGCTTCTATTTTCAACCCCGAAAACAGAGAGCCTTCTTCGTCCTTCAAATCGCTTGCCAATCCTAGTAAATCAGAAACAATCCAATTCGCAGTCTCATTTGGTGATCTAGGATAAATCTTAACTGTGGACTCAAAAAAGTCGGCCAGCTCTTTATTCTCGATAAGAACCTGAGCCACATGATCACTAAGCTTATAATCAGAAAGGAAGCGAATTTTTCTTTCATCTGGAAGTTCAGGCATTTTTGCTTTGACCGAGGATAAAAATTCGTTTCCTAGAAGTATTGTTGGAATGTCAGGCTCAGGGAAGTAGCGATAGTCTTCTTCTTCTTCTTTTGTCCTAGCTTCCTTCGTTACTTTCCTTGCCTCATCCCAATGACGAGTCTCTGATCTGATTTCAATATCACGTACAGACATTGTTTTTTGCCTAGTGATCTCGTAACTAAGCGCTTTCTCTACATCCCTAAACGAGCCAACATTCTTTATTTCGACTCTCTTTCCACCGTTCAAGGAAACATTTGCGTCACATCTTACCGAACCTTCAAGCTTCGTATTGCACACGCCCAGATGCTCAATTACAGAAGTAACTTTATTCAAGAACAATCGGACATCTTTTGGCTCAGTAAAATCAGGCTCTGTGACAATCTCTACTAGTGATATGCCAGCCCTATTGTAATCTATCAGGGTATAGAAGCGAGAATCTGAATTAGTACCTTCGTAAACTAATCGTCCAGGGTCCTCTTCCAGCTGAACTCTTCTAATCCTAGCACTCTTGTCACCATAATCGACGAATCCGTCAACGCCGACGGTTGTGATTTCGTGCGAATTGTATTGTGTTATTTGAAAATTCTTCGGTAGATCGGGATAGAAGTAATTTTTTCGGTAAAACATTATTAGGTCAGGAACTTTACAACCCATGGCCAGTGATATCATGGATGCATACTCGACTGCTCTTTGGTTTAATAGCGGGAGTGTCCCTGGAATACCAGAACAGATAGGACAAATGTTTGTGTTAGCCTCCTTCCCTCGGTAATCGCAATAACAGAGACAAAATAATTTACTATGCAGTCCTGTCAACTGGCAATGAATTTCTAAGCCAATTCTTACCCCGGCCAATTATATCTCGGGACTCCTACGAATATCAACTATGCTTTCAAAAGCCGACGCAGCATCTAGTAGGGTTTGTTCCTCCAATTCATTTGCCATTATCTGTAAACCGATGGGAAGTCCGTTTTCAAATCCAGCAGGTACTGATATTGCAGGTATGCCTGCAAGATTAGCAACGACTGTATCGATGTCTATCATATACATCTTTAACGGATCATCTATTTTCTCACCCAATCTGAACGGCAATATAGGCATGGTCGGAGCTATCAAAACGTCAAATTTTTTAAATAGCGACTGGATTTCGTGCTTTATCATTCGTCTCGCCGTTTGGGCTTTTAGGTAATATTTTCCATAATAGCCGGCTGAAAGAACGTACGACCCAACAATAACACGTCTTTTCACCTCTTCACCAAAATTATTTCGGACCTTAGCAAAATAAGCATTCCATTCATAGTCCTCAGGACTGAACTCAAATCCATACCGAATATTATCATACCTGGCTAGGTTACTACTCGCTTCAGCCATAGCGATCGTATAATAGGAGGCAAGAGCATACTGAACCGACTTCATTGAAGCATTTTCGCATTTACAACCAAGCTCTGCAAACAAATCCAAGGCAGAATAGATACATTTTGAAACAGCCTGATCAGCCCCTTCAATAAGTTCCTCTACTAACCCAACTCGAATATTCCTCTTGGTTTGAAGGGTGTAATTTGGCAGTCTATCAGACGACATAGTGTCTGGGGTAGTAGCAAAGGACGTTGGTTTCTTCTTCCTTGTCGTGAGGTCATATTCATCTTCACCTGCTATAACGTTCATAGTCATCATCACATCAGAAACAGTTTTGCCAAGCGGTCCAATCTGCTCTAAACTGTTCGAGTAAGAAATTAGTCCAGATCTGCTTACACAACCATAGGTTGGCTTTAACCCTACTACGGAACAAAAACTAGCTGGACACCTAATGGATCCGCCTGTGTCTGAACCCAATGATATGGTACATTCTTGTGCCGCCACACTGGCCGCGCTCCCCCCAGACGAACCGCCTGTAACGAAATTAGCATTCCACGGATTGCAGGTAGGTCCAAATTTGCTGAACTCGGTTGTAGATCCCATCGCAAACTCGTCTAGGTTCAGTTTTCCAATAATAATTGCATCACTTTCTTTTAGTTTTTTAACTACGGTCGAATCATATGGCGGAATAAATTCGTCGAGCATCTTTGAAGCACAGGTGGTTTTTATGCCTTTAGTGCATATGTTATCTTTGACACCAACCGCCACACCTGCTAGTGGGCCTGTGTCCTGCCCATCCTTAATTCTCTTGTCTATAGAACGCGCTCGTTCTAACGAGTCATCACTATTTACCATGGTAAAGGCATTGATCTTAGAATCGACCTTTTCTATTCTTTCTAGAATCTGGGAAATGTACTCCTGCGCAGAAAAACGTCGATTTTTGATACCTGACACCACTTGATCAGCAGTCAGCTGATAAAGATGATTTGGCAACTAGGCCATCCTCGGACCTTTCACAAAGCCGTCCTTTCTATTTTTGAAACTTCTCAAAGGATCGCCTTCGAACACCTCAACTCTGTCATCCCTTAATTCATCAACCGTCTTGATCGAGCCTGTAAGTTCACCCTTACGGAATGGTATAGTGTCTAGTTTATCAAAATACCTAATTATTTCATCGATTTGACGTGAGTACTTGTCTATCTCCTTTTCGGTTAATTCCAGCCTAGAGAGCCAACCGAGATGTTTTATTTCATCTTTTGAAATCATTTCGACGCATTAATATCAGTTAATTCATCTTGTCTCTTCTTTAAGGAGTTAGCCTGTCTATATCGCGTGGGTAAAAACACGTGTCTCTTATGTTATCAATATTTGTAATAGCCATCATCAGGCGTTCCAGACCGACTCCAAATCCAGCATGTGGAGGGACTCCATAGTCAAATACTTTCAGATGGTAATCAAATGCTTGTAAATTTAAGCCCTGTTTCTTCATTCTTTCCATTAATTCACTCTTTCTGTTTATTCTTGTGCTGCCTGAAGATATTTCTAAGGACCCGTACATAAGATCAAAAGATTCGGAGGTTCTACCAGAATACGGACTTGATTTTGGTTTTACATAAAAAGGTTTTATGGAAGTAGGCCAATCAGTAATAAAATAAAATCCATTTAGCCTATCATCCTTCAAACCTTTCATCGCGAAGGGCGATATGTCGTCCCCCCATTTTATGCTCTCTCCTGCTCCTTGTAACTGCTCTATAAGATCTGAATAACAATATCTAGCGAATGGTAATTCGATATTTGGCAACTGAAGACCAAGATATGCGAAATCATTTTTGTTCTTCTCTTTGACAGAATCCAGAATATACAAGATCATTCTCTCAAGCAAACTCATCAAATCATCATAATCTGCAAATGCCTTTTCGACATCAATAGATATTGCCTCAGAAAGATGTCTGTTAGTGCGCGACGGCTCTGCTCTAAAAATTGGACCTATTTCAAATACATTTTCAAATGCCATAGTCAATTGCTCTTTATACAATTGGGGGCTTTGCGCCAAGAATGCTTCTCGGTCATAGTAAAATATTGGAAATAATGCTGCGCCACCTTCAGTAGCAGTAGCAATCATTTTGGGGGTGTTTACCTCTATAAATCCCTGTCTAGCTAGGAATTCTCTACTTACATTCAATACAATATAACGAATGCGAAATATGCTTTGAAGAATATTTCTACGAAGATCGATCGCCCTTAAATCCAATCTGGTATCAATACCAACAGACGTTTTACTTTGTATCATAAATGGGGCTGCTTTTTTGGCGATAGAAAAGGCCTTTAGCTCCAACGGGATAACTTCAATACCGCTAGGCGCCTTTTCTTGAGGTCTCACGGTTCCTCGAATTGCGAGTGAGGAGTGCTCTTTTATCTTTCGGATCTGGCCAAATACTAGTTCCGAAATTTCGTTCTTCTTAGCCATAACTTGGACGTCGCCATACCGGTCTCTGACAACAATAAACTGAAGGTTGCCATGGTCACGCTTGCTAGAAACCCAACCCATAATTATTACTTCCTTGTCTTGAAGTGATGGGCTGATCTCGTAGGAATAATGCGTCCTTCTCCATTGCCCAATATCTTCTTCGTGTAGTAAGTCAGTCAATCTCTTAGGACCTTCGTAGTAAAAATTGTACTGGAATGGTTAATTTAACCTTTAACGAGATAGTCTTAAAAGACAAAAATATGTTCTCACGCTAACACGAGTGTAGCGTCGTTCTAGTCTCATTCGGTTATAACGACTGGATTTCTTGTCTTTGAACATTCATCCAGATCCTCAACCGATATCGTTCCCACACTACTTCAACGTCAGATATCAAATTCTTTGGGAGACACTAAAACTTATTTTGCCCCTACCGTTAAATTGCTTAATCATGGTTTCGGCTGTTTGGGAACGATACGATCTCGAGTTAGCCAAGTCTTAAGCAGATTTGCACCATTTAAGAAATCATTGATTCACGAGCGAAATTTGATCTGTCTTGATACCGTCTGTCAAATCTATGTAGTCGCATTAGGACTATATGTGTGTAAATAGAGATACCGAGCATAAGCTGGCTGTGTGGGCTTTCCAATTTATCGATACATTTGAAAGATTGTTAAAGCCCTAAAGAACAGGAAAAGAAAGAATCAAAGTAAGACTAGAAAAATTGTAGTATTCGTGAGAGAGGTTTGGAACTAATTAGGGTTGGGTGAACACATCAAAAAAGAACATTCAAGTTGAGTAGTTATCTTACTTACTTGGCACGCGACTATTCTGCGGCATTATCATAACCTACGTGCCATTAGATAAACTGACATGGGGATATCAAAAATTTGCATCAAAGAGGCAAGTATATTACTAGACTACCTTCTTTGTTCAAATCTTGGTGAATGCGACGAGACACAATAACCGCAAGAATCAGTGTTGGGTCTTTTGTGGCATATGCACTCGCACCTACTGCCCAATGAATAACGTTTCCTTTTCAACGAATTTACATCTAATCAATAGGTCTATTAAAGGTACTGATACTAAGCTGAGCTCATAACCTAGTTAGGTTAAGATTTAAGGAACCCTCAATTACACTACAATTAAGTTTGAAACTAATTAATGAACTTAAAGCCATAAAGACCATCGTTACATTCCTCTCAAATGAGGAGCATATCTAGGCATTTATTGCTTCCTTGTATTTTGGTCGTGCTAGTAATAATCGACGAACTCAACTTCCGATATGATCTATGGAGGACAGCGGAGGATAGTGGCTTATCTATCGTGAAATCTAACCTCTTCTCATGAAGTTAGAAGAGGTTCATCCTGATATCCGCGACCAACCTAGGTATTATCCGAGTATCCGCAACATGGGTTCATTGTACGTGATCATGCTTATGGTGACTTTCCAATTACCCACCAAGAATCTCCAAAACACCATCTAGGTCGAAGAGCAGACATTCAGAATCGTATTTCTCAACCATGACAAGAGATGACTATAGAAGACAGAGCACTAAAACTAGAACGAAATATTATTATTGATCAGGTATGAATGACACGAAGAAAATGACATAGGGAAAGATCAATGTTTTAAAATAAATAAACCTCTCCAAATCTTTGTTTAATCTAAGTCATACGTGCTTTCCTTTAACTTAAATAAACCGTTACAAATATTAGTTTTATATAAATACTTAGTTTTCTAGTGTCTCTGGACGCAGTTGGAATATAATCAGATCGACACGATCGCAATGATTCTAGAGGCACTAAGTTATGAAGATGGCCAGAACAGAATTATGCACACTCGATTTTTGTCAGATGACCAATTGTGTAAATATTTGAAGGTACTTCAAGAGTATGATCTTTTGGTTTATGAAGAAGAGAAGAAAGCGTATAAGACAACGGACAAAGGGATAGATTTCCTACAAACTTATAACCAAGTCGGCGGGTTAGTCACGCCCATAGGTGTCTAAGTGTGTTCAAGTGTTTATCCACCATTTATTCTACCATCGATTGACAAATCATTCGGTATACCAAGTACATGTATAAAAAATCTGCAAGGTTTTTGATTCGACAATCTGTTGAATCAATTAATACACAAGGACTGCCTTATCAACCCAGCAAAATATCTCTAAATTAGCAATTATAATCAGAGCACTCTTCAATAAAAAACCTTATTGGCAATTCTTCCACTACCTCAAAGATAACGCCTGTGTCTAATTCTCCTTAAATGTATGAAACTAACTACAAAAAAGTTGTTCCGTGACGTTATGCGAAGTGCGGGATTTGAACCCGCGATCCCGAGCTTGGGAAGCTCGTACCTTAACCGGGCTGGGCTAACTTCGCTCGTAGGTACAGACTACCAATTTGGAATAATAAGATTTTTATTTCTTCAAGCATAGGAATAAAAACAACGCACGAATACCCCAATGTCAGA
>AF_2010_repII_A001DRAFT_10000167_pt1 | contig 11986 bp, 13 predicted proteins | sample AmaForreplIIA001_FD_9190 | JGI IMG/M metagenome (IMG submission 9190)
GTAATTTAATATGTTGAAGTTTAAATAATTCAGCTTTCACTACAGCTTGAGGTAAAACGAATATTGATGTTATCTCCGAGGGAAATCGATAAGATGATGATTTGGACAGCAGCAAAGATAGCAGATGATCGAAGAAAAAGGGGAGTAAAACTGAATTATCCTGAATCAGTTGCCTACATAGCTAATCATGTTGTTGAAGGGGCTCGAGAAGGTAAGAGTGTAGCCGCACTGATGAAGTCGGCTAGAGAAGTATTGAAGAAGGCCGATGTAATGCCTGGGGTGGCGGATATGATACACACTGTTCAAGTAGAGAGTACATTTCCAGATGGTACGAAACTTGTGACAGTGCACGACCCAATTCAATAGGTGATACGCAAATTGGATAGTAAAACAGAAGTGAAAACAAGGTCTAAGACTAAAATAGAAACTCAAAAAACAAAAACTAAACGGAAAGGAAGTAACAAATTGATACCTGGTGAATATGTTCTTTCTTCAGAGCCAGTCAACTGCAACGAAAATAGAAAGACTATGAAAATTACGGTGAAAAACAGAGGTGACAGACCATGCCAGATAGGTTCGCATACGCACTTCTTTGAAGTAAATAAGGCATTGGATTTTCCAAGGCAGAAAGCGTATGGGTTCAGACTGAACGTACCAGCTGGAACTTCTGTGAGATTTGAACCAGGAGACACTAAAGAAGTAGAGCTCTGTGAATTAGGTGGTCATCGGATCGTTTACGGATTTAACGCTTTAACCATGGGGGGCTTGGCATCGTCTGTTGTCAGGAGTGACGCATTCGATAAAGCAAAAAGGCATGGGTACAAGGGGGCATAATAGGGGGTAGATAGATATGGTTCTTAGACTAACCCGAAAGCAATACGTTGATCTATATGGACCAACAACCGGCGATAAGATAAGGGTTGGAGACACGGATTTATTTCTGGAAGTGGAGAAAGACCTCATAACACCAGGTGATGAGTGCGTATTTGGTGGAGGAAAGACATTGAGAGATGGATTAGCTCAAACTCCGGGCGTTACAAGTGCGAATGGAGCTCTTGATTTCCTCATTACAAATGCAGTTGTCTTAGATCCAGTTCTTGGTATAATCAAGGCTGATATAGGCATAAAGGACGGCAAAATTGCTGGAATTGGAAAAGCAGGTAATCCCTATACTATGGACAAAGTGAATCGCAATATGGTTTTCTCGGCTTGTACAGAAGCTACTGCAGGCGAACATACGATCTGCACGCCAGGACACTTCGACGCACACGTACACATGATATCGCCGCAGCAGTACGTGGATGCCATTAGCAGCGGCACATGCAATATGATAGGAGGAGGAACGGGGCCGGCGGACGGAACTAATGCGACGACCGTTACGCCGGGTGTCTTTAACATAAGTAGGATGATGGAAGCGGTAGAAGATATACCGATGAACTACGGTTTCCTGGGCAGGGGCAATGACTCTCATCCTTCTTTGGCACCGCTTCTGGAACAGATAGAAGCAGGAGCATGCGGTCTAAAAGATCATGAAGACTGGGGAACAACTGCGGCGGTTTTAGATGCATCACTGAAGACAGCGGATGCCACAGACACACAGGTGGCTATTCATACTGATTCGATTAATGAATGCGCGTACCTTGAAGATACGATAGACGCAATAGACGGTAGAACCCTGCACAGTTATCATACTGAAGGTGCTGGCGGTGGTCATGCTCCGGATATCATGAAGATAGCGGGTGAGCAGTTCGCACTGCCTTCTTCAACGAATCCAACCAGACCATATACAACGAACACCCTGGATGAACATCTAGACATGTTGATGTTCTGTCACCATCTGAATCCCGCAGTTGCAGAGGACGTAGCATTTGCAGAGTCCAGAATAAGAGGCGAGACCATTGCCGCAGAGGATGTTTTACACGATGAGGGCGTTCTGAGCATGTATTCATCCGATAGCCAAGCAATGGGCAGGGTCGGTGAGGTTGTAATCCGTGCATGGCAGACTGCAGACAAAATGAAGAAGCTGAAGGGTAGGCTGAAAGAGGAGAAAGGAGATAATGACAATTTCAGAGCACGAAGATACATCGCAAAAACTACGATAAATCCTGCAATCACCCACGGTCTAACGGACTATCTCGGATCATTAGAAGTCGGTAAGTACGCAGACATTGTAATGTACCCTACAGCGTTCTTCCCTGCAAAGCCAAAGATGGTGTTGAAAGGAGGATTCATAGTATGGTCCGTTATGGGAGATCCAAATGCATCGCTTCCGACCCCAGAACCCGTATATTATAGACCGATGTTCGGAGCACTGGGGAAGGCAGTAAAAAAGACTTGCTTTACATTTACCTCTAAGGCGGCTATGAGCCTTGGTGTGCCACAAAAACTGGGACTCGAAAAAGTGATTTTACCCGTAAAGAACTGCCGGAATATTGGTAAGAAAGATATGATGTGGAACGACAAAACACCAGAGATAAAAATAGACCCGGAAACATACGAAGTAACACTGGATGGAAAAATCGCGACGGTAGAGCCAGCAAAAGAGCTGTCATTAGCACAAAGGTACTTTATGGCTTAGGTAACGAGAAATGATGAGGGCCTGCATTCTATCGTGAAATAACATCCCTCTTTATTTGCCGAAACAATACCTGGCGCTTACGTCATATACCTTTATTTTTATCCACAAACAGTACATTAGTTCGGAGTGATACGTATTGTCGAACCCTAGTTACGGTGTGTGGAGACCTATTGCAGAGAACGTAGAATTTAACGCCCTTGAATCTAATTCCAACGCAGTTATGGCCGTGGCAGATACCGTGAGAACAACTTTGGGGCCCAAGGGATTGGATAAGCTGCTGATAGACCAAGCTATGAACAGGCATATATCGAATGACGGCGTCACAATTTTGCTTTCGTTGAGGACGATACATCCAGTTGCAAGGATGATAGTAGAGATAGCAGAGAGGCAGGAACAACTTGTTGGTGATGGAACCACGACGGCTGTTGTAATGGCCGCGGAGATGATAAAAGAAGGCAAAAGGCTCGTAAAGGAACTTGGGGTACACCCAACAAAGGTTGTCGAAGGAATAGAAGGCGGAGTCAGAGAGGCTTGTCATTTGCTTGAAAGAGAAGCGAAGACGATCTCTCTTAACGAGATAGCACTAGAACAGGTAGTCAAAACATCGTTGTCATCAAAGTTGGACGGACAAAAGCTCTCTTCGCTCGTGATTTCGGCACTGAGATCAGTCGGGGAGAATGCACTGTATAATGGCTCATACGACTTTGATAAGACGATAATGATTCTTCGAAGGACCAACATGCAAGACAGATTAGTAAATGGGATAGTTTTGGAGAGAAAAAGGATGGATCCAGAGATGCCCATGGAAATAAGGGACGCAAGAGTTATGATCGCGAGATTGAATTTGAAACCTGTTAAAGAAACCTGGCTGAAGGAAAATAGTAGGTATGATGAAATTCTGAGTATGGAAAACGACAGGGTTGCCAAGTCAAAGGAATTAGTTAGTGCCCTGCTGGGAACCGGTGCGAATGCTATCTTAATAGCATCCGACGAGGTGGATCAGGTGATAGAAAATCTACTGGTTTCCAACAAGATTTTTGCTGTGCGTATATCTACAGAAGAGATAGAATATTTGTCGCGGTATATTGGCGCCAAGCCTATTAGGATGATAGACGATCTCAAAAAATCAGACATTCTTGGCAAAGCTAATCGTATTTATGAAGATGAGTATAACGAAGTGATCTACATAGAAAATAGCTCTAGCAACAGTATAGCAACTATGATAGTTACTGGTAGTACTAAGGAAACATCTCTTGAACGGTGGAGGGCTGCCATAGATGGCGTGAATGCTGCGGAGGCAGCTCTGAATAATGGCGTCGTATCTGGTGGAGGGGCTGCGGAACTACATGTCATAGAGAAGGTAAAAAATCTGAGACTGAAAGGCTTAGAACAGGTAGGTCTTGATGTAGTCACTTCAGCTCTGGAAAGCATCATGCGTCAGATACTCACTAATGCCGGGTTCAATGGACTTGAAAAGGTCATGGCGGCAAAAGCATCTCCTGTTACCTATGGTATAGACATTGACTCTGGCGATCCAGTAGACATGTGGAAGATGGGTGTTCTTGATCCTCTGCTGGTTAAAACTATGGCTCTGGAGGCTGCAGGAGAAATTGCGAAATCGGTTCTGAGGATCGATAGAAATTTAGCGGCAGAGGATCTAAGCCAGCAAGCCCTATCGGATACAAGGCGATGAGTATAACCGATGTTGATTCGACACTGTGTTGAAGAATCTAATGTCGATGAAAGCTTAGTAGTAATCGATCCTAGACTGGTAAGACATGTAGTGATCGTAAACGGCAGACTAGAATCCATGTCAGGTCTGATCGATCCTGCATCACATCTTAACCTTGATTATGCAGACCACAAAGTTACAACCTGTGTTGTTGCAGAAAAATTTGAAGTTAAGGCCAGAGTCAGATACGGAACTGAGGGACTTGTGTTTGCAAGTGTTAACAGATCAGCTTTCGAACATTATGGCCGTGTTGACTATACACAAAGATTCTTCGACATGGTCAAAGCAGTAAAGAAAAAGCGTCAGATCAGGAACCTGAAAAAAGGAGAAACGCATTAGCGATTGATCTCGGTTGAATCCGTAATTGGAAATATTTACCAAGACAAGAAACTCATGGAAAAATATGAGGAGATGTCTATTAAGAAATTTTGTGAGACAATTAAGTTAAGTAGATTAGAATCTCGAAGGATCAGAATAAGGAGATCCTCCGACAAGGGTACTGATATAGCTCTTACGCTTCAACATGGGACCCAAATTAAGAACGGAGACGTTATTATTCTAACAGAAAACAGGATGGTTATTGTAGAAATAGAGCCAGAAAAGGTGATAATGATAGAGATTAGCGATAGTATACATGGAGACGATGCAATAGAAATACCTGTGAAGGTTGGTCACACAATAGGTAATTTGCATAGACCAATAAAGCTAGAAAGAGGCAAAATATACTTTCCAATGCAAGCCGATACTGAACTAGAGATGTTCAAAAGGCTCCTCTCACGAATAAACGACTACGTTGATATCAAAACCACAAGGATGGTGTTCGAACCTGAAGAGGGGATTGAGGTACATGGGCATCAATAGGGTAAGCCTTCATGACCTTAGCATGCTACAGCTCTCTGATTCATTCTTCCCGACTGGAATGTATGCCATGTCAAATGGCCTAGAGGCGCTATTTTACAGTAATAGGAACGTAATGAATCCAGATGGATTGTGTGAGCTGATAAAGGTGTATTTGGAACATCAGATAGGCCCCTCCGACTGTAGCGCGCTAGGCAACTGCTATGAAAGTGCAGAACAAAAGGATTTGGGGAGCATATTGGAAGTCGATAATACGATATCATCAATGAAGCTTATTGAAGAACTGAGGAATGCATCTACCAGGTCTGGAATTCAAATACTGAGATGTGTGAACGCCTTTCTACCAAATAACTACATATTGAACAGGTATCACCAAGCGATCAAGAGCAAGAGGGCTTCAGGCGTTTATCCTGTTGCATTTGCGGTGGTGGGAAACGCCTGTGGTATACCGAAGTATAAGACTGGTCTCATGATGATCTATGGTTTTAGCGTGAGCCTTGTGGGATCGGCACTAAGACTAGGGATTCTGCAACATATTGAAGGTCAAAAAATTATTCATAAATTAAAACCCACCATGTTAGAGACTGTAATGAAGAACATTGATAAACCGATCTCTAGCATGTGGCAGTTTGCCCCAGGTATCGACATACTTCAAATATCGCACGAAAGGATGTCGTCTAAAATGTTTATTACTTGACCGTGCCGTAGATCTTTTATGAGCCTCAAGCGGGTCCCTAGATTGGGCATTGGTGGACCTGTTGGCTCAGGAAAAACTATGTTGATAGAACAAGTTGTTCCAATTTTGTCATCTAGAGAATACAAAGTGGGGATAGTATCAAATGATGTGGTCTCAAGGGAAGATGCTGAACGGATGAGGCTAAACCTTGCCAGNGGAAAGGGTNTGATGNCAGAGGATCTAGTAGTGGGGCTCGCAACTGGAGGATGTCCTCACACAGCCATACGGGAGGATCCGTCAATGAATATCTCCGTCGTAGAAGAAATGGAATCGTTACATGGGGATCTAGATTTGATATTGATTGAAAGTGGAGGTGACAATATTACTACCACGTTCAGCCCTGCACTGGCAGATTACTTTATTTACATCATAGATGTTGCAGGTGGCGACAAGTACCCACGGAAAAGAGGTCTCGGGATAGAAAGCTGCGATCTTTTGGTCATAAACAAGATCGACATTGCCCCCTACGTTGGAACAGACCTCAGTGTAATGGAAAGGGACGCTAAGGTTATCCGAGGCAACAAACCATATGTTTTTGTCAACTGCAAAAACGGCCAAGGAACTGAAAAAGTAGCTGAGCATATAATACGAGACGTTCTTTTCGAGGCTCCTCCGAAGACTGTTGCAAAGAGATAGAATATCCAAATAATATTGACGAGCTCTACAGAATTTTACACACCGGCAGATATTCCGCCAGAGGTTCAGGCATATGGATCAGAGCTGAGGCAGCTTAAAGTAGGAAGAGCAGGAAAGATCGGTGCACTTTCTTTATTGTTAGAGCACGAACAAGAAAGAGGAAGAACTGTTGTAAAGGAGCAGTATTCCAAGGTTCCGCTTTTCACTCAAAGGGCACTTTATTTGGAGGACTCTCTCCCCTCTATGGCCTACTTGTTCATAATATCTCCATCAGGAGGAATACTTCAAGGTGACAGGTACAGAATGGATATAGCACTGAAGAATAAGGCTCGTGCTCATATAACTACGCAGGGAGCGACAAGGGTGTATAGAATGGAGAGAAATTATGCAACTCAGATCGTAAATGTCACCGTTGATGAAGGGTCATACCTTGAATTTGTTCCCGATCAGATAATACCTTATCGGGACTGCCGTTTCTTCCAGACAGTCAATATGAAGATTCATGAAGGTGGAACGGTACTGTATTCTGAAATGATAGCACCAGGGCGGGTTGCAAGGGGAGAATCATTTCAATATGATATTTGTTACATGAAAGTATCAGCAAGGGATCAGAATGATAAGTTAAAGTTTATTGATACTGCGATGTTGGAGCCTAAAAAACGCAACATGAAAACATTAGGGATACTGGGTACTTTTGATATTATAGGAAATGCGTACATCCTTACAAAGAAATCCCATGTAAGAGAGTTAAAGGAAGAAATAAGTTCTAGCTTGCAAAAGTTTGTACATGTTTCAGGAGGGACTTCTGTCCTTCCACACGATTCTGGGGTGCTCGTGAGAATGTTAGGCAATGTTGCCAGCGATATAAGAAATACAGTCTATGATATAATCAGAATCACGAGGAGAGTAATACTTAATGCACAGTTTAGTGGGATAAGGAAAGGTTAATTAGCCTTGGCCAAATCTTATCCGTATCCTCACATTTCATGTCCTTCATGTAATTCGAAATTGGGGCTTTTCTATTTCCAATTTGCGGCGAGTGGTATCTACATTGTGTGTCGTATTGGTTTTCTGTAGGTTTTCAGGACTATTAAGATGACGATATCACGTTTTCGTGATGAAACGAGAGACACAACTAAATATTCTATTTGTTCATTCTAGAGAGTAATAATGTATCCGGCTCTCTTAATAAGGACTATGATTGGACCATGGTGGTGGTAGTGCTATCAACAGAAAGATTTCGAAATCGACAGCATTATATTTACTTATTATTTTTGCACCAATTGCATTAGCACTAGAACTTAGTCATGCGGAACCTCTCTTAGTATTCATTTTTGCGGCCATTGCTTTGACCCCACTTGCAAAGTTAATAGGGGACTCCACCGAAAATCTTGCAGTACATTATAGGCCTACCGTAGCATCTTTACTCAACGTTACATTTGGTAATGCCGCCGAGATCATAATTGGGGTCGTTGCCATATCGGCAGGACTAATAACACTAGTAAAAGCATCGATCATAGGGTCAATTATAGGAAACATACTCTTAATTTTCGGACTGAGTCTCTTTGCGGGCGGATTAAAACAGAAAGAACAATTTTTTGACAGAGAGAATACTGGATACCAGTCTTCGATGTTGTTCTTGGCGATTATAGGATTGGCAGTCCCAACTATTTTGGCTATCGGTGTATTGAAACCTACGACAGAGGTAGGCTCAGTAGGACAAGGAAGCATTCAAATAATTAGCGACGTTGTTGCATTCGTATTACTGTCAGTATACCTAGCAAGCATAGTATTCACGTTCATTACTCACAAACATTTGTTTGCAGTTCCTTCAAGTGGAAGGGAAAATAAAACTCTGCAAGAAGGGAAAGAGAGTGCTGAAGGTTATCAAGATGGTAAAGGTAACCAAAAACAACGAAATGGCATTCATGGTTTGATATGGAGCAAAAAAAAGTCGATCATCCTGCTTGGAGCCAGTATGATTGGTGTTGTTATAATGAGCGAAGTCCTAGTTGCAACAGTAGAAGGCATTGTTAAGAAATTCGGGCTTGGTGAATTATTCGTCGGCGCGATAATCGTGGGTATAGTGGGAAATGCTGCTGAACATAGTAGTGCAATTATGCTAGCAAGAAGAGGCAAACTTGATTTATCAATAGGAATTGCAGCGGGTTCTGGGACACAAGTTGCCATTTTTGTAGTCCCAGTACTCGTGATAGCTGGCATGGTTGTTAATAGACCAGTTAACCTAGTTTTTACAATTTATGAATTGGTCGTTGTATTCCTTGCCGTATCGATCTTAAATTTGATCGCACACGATGGTAAAAGTAACTGGTTTGAAGGAATCATGCTAATTGCCGTTTACCTCATAATTGCAGTCGGATTTTTCTTTATACGATAATATTTCAGTACGGTTAACAACCTGGATGGTTCTAGCATAACCGATACTGTCTAAGCCCATTTTATTTATTATTAGTTTAAATTAGATTTAGTAGAAATTGTGGGAGGTATCGCACATGGCTCCACTAATAGGAGAGAAGGCCCCCAATCTTGCTGTTTCCCAATGGATACAAGGAAAGCCCACCAATATTGATCAAGAAAGGGGAAATGTGATTCTTGTTGAAGTGTTCCAAGTTAATTGTCCTGGCTGTTTCACCCATGGAATTCCTCAGGCTATAAACCTCCACCAAAAATATTATTCTGCGGGTCTGAGAGTTTTAGGGGTAGCTACAGCTTTCGAAGACTATGACAAGAACACTTCAGATAATCTCAAGCTTTTGCTAAATACAGGTGAAGTAATTGGAGAGACAAGGAAAGTCTTATCAGAGTACGGGCGGCTGCAACCGGGGTACAAACTGAGTTACAAGATTCCATTCGCGGTCGGGATGGATACATTGTCGAAGATTGGTCCGCTGACTCATGACAAGGTTATGGATTTCATTGAAGCTAATCTCCCTGACTTCAGATCTTACACTGATAAGGAGCGAGATTCGCTCTACGATAGAGTAAAACAATATCTGAAACTAAAGCAATTTTCCGCTAAGACCTTTGAGGAGTATAATCTACGCGGCACGCCATCAGCAATCCTAGTAGACAGGGATGGTATATTGCGGCAAACCACCTTTGGTTCAAATGGCTTTCTTGAAGACACGGTTAAACAACTATTGAATGAATGAGCGGCTGAAAATTTTTCTCTCCTCTAGCAATTGTCTTTCAACCTTGATTATGATGGTCTTTTAGATTTCTCTTTCGTACAATAAAAATTGCTCAGATTTGTCTATCTCGAGTACCCCCGTAATTGTTGACTCGAATGTTATTCCGGGGCTGTAAACTTGTATTCGGTCATATATCTCATCATCGGAGTGTATTAAATTTATAGCAAACCTGATGAGGTCCTTTAGTACAAATACATCGCGGGCGTCCAGATAAACTATCTGAAAGGTATGAATACTATCACTGTATTTGTTGTCTTTATTGATAATCGCTAAGCCCCTAATTTTGTTGTACCTTCCTAATACAAGCACTTTTTTATTTTTGACAAGGTCTGCTAAGATATCTGAATATGGATCTAGTGGATGCCATCGCCAGGAGTCTACATACGTTTTTCCTGATGACTCATAAATTTCCGATTGCATTAGATATTTGCATATCATCTCTGAATCTTCAAAAGTCGCAATTCTAGATCTTAGTTCCACTTTATTTGCTCTTTGGCGAATTTCGTCGACACCATAATAGCTCCATTTAGAAACCACAGAGAAACCGTTCTTTTCCATCATTAGTTGAGATGCAATATTGCTCTTTGACACCATTGCCGATGCCTGTTTTGCTCCTTGCCGCTTGCCGTATAATACCATCTTGTTTATTAGCTCTGTCGCGACAGATCTGCGTCTATACTTGGGACTAACCCTAATGCCTTCCAACCAAACATTTTTGTTACCTGGCAGTAAAGATGCATGTGAAACGCCAATTACCGGTGAATGTTTTTTGATGTGTGTACTGCGTTCTTCGTATTCTGCTACCAATAAGGCTCCATTTCGATCTGAATACCACAAGTCCCATGCATAGCCTATGTAGTCTCCCCAATCAAAGGTATTATTACAGAATCTTAAAACGTATTCCTTGTCCGTTTTCCTTGCAGGCCGGATCCTCAAAATATCACTATCATACGATGTCGCAAGAACATATCATTCTTTTTCCTAATACAGAGAGTAGGAATATCTCACCAATATAGTTTATTAGTTCTGTCTGCGACCGTGCTCCTCAATCAAAAAGTAGCACCTAAACCACCCGCTTGCTATTCTCGCGACTTGCTCGAGTTTTCCTGGTTCTTCAAATAAATGAGAGGCGCCTGGGATAACCGTAAGCTTTTTCTTCTCTACATTTTTCAGGTCAGCAAGAGTTCTGTTACTAAGGTCTATCAAATGGGTATCATTCTCTCCGATGAGGAGTAAGGTCGGGGTTCTAACTTTTGCGAGAGAATCTGAACTAACCAAGTCGGGTCTCCCCCCACGCGACACAAAAGCACTAACGNCATNAGGCCTTTCGGAAGATGCTATTAATGCAGCTGCAGATCCNGTGCTTGCGCCAAATAATCCCAGTTTGAGGTTCTTGATATCCGAATTCTCTTTAGCCCAATCTATGCAGCGAATAAGGCGCCGAGATAATAANGGAATATCGAACCTNTACTGCCTTGTTNGATTATCTATTTTTTCTTCTTCTGNGGTAAGAAGATCAACTAGAAGGGTGCNGAGCCCATCCTTATTGAGCGCTTCAGCAACATACTGGTTCCTTGGACTGAATCTACCGCTTCCGCTGCCATGGGCAAAGATAATTATCCCTTGAGGAGCTTCGGGGATACTTAGTCTTCCTTCAAGACGTAGAGTACCTATGTTAGAAAGCAGCTCTATACTAAGTTCTTGCATCCCATTTCTTTGTTCGATCATGAAACATCAATTTTTTGGATAAAGAGAAGATTAGTTTGAAATATTATCTTTACGTATGGTTGAAATATTATCTTTTGAATGAATAGTAGTTGAGGTTAATTTTCTTATCATATATCATTGGACAACAGAAATGAAAATTAGTTATTTAGTCTTCTAATGGGTCGAGACGGAATTTGTTTAGATCCAAATTAGCAACATATATTCATACTTTTTTGGACCTGTGTAAACGATGGAACGGCCACGATGAAAGGTTTAAAAATTTATCCCCTATTCCAGAAACTTACTTTGTTACTCGATAAGATCTGAGCGCCTCAGGCTGCTTTTGATAAAGTGCTCAAAATCAATGCTAGCTACCTAAAGATCAAAAAAAGGGAAATGATTTGTATGCCACCAAGAATTGCGGGACTAACCAGTAAGTTCAGGACCCACCAGTTGAGCTTGTCGTACTACCTTTCGAGGTCTTTGGGCTGGTTGAACTGTGGTGGTGAGGATGCTGAGTATGGCTT
>AF_2010_repII_A001DRAFT_10000168_pt1 | contig 11858 bp, 10 predicted proteins | sample AmaForreplIIA001_FD_9190 | JGI IMG/M metagenome (IMG submission 9190)
AGGGAGGAGGCGCGGGCCGCCATGAGCGCGGCCCTGGCTTTCACAGGCAATGCATCGTCGGTGCACGCCGAGGGCCGGGCCGTCCGTCGTTTGATTGAGGAGGCGCGCGAGCGGGTTGCCGATCTGCTTGGCGCGGACGCGAAGAACGTGACCTTCACGAGTGGCGCGACCGAAGCCAACATGCTCGCGCTCACTCCCGCATTGGAAATTGCCGGGCGCAAGGAGCGGCGCGACCGGTTGTTCGTGTCCGCAATCGAGCATCCTTCAGTTCGTGCCGGCGGACGATTTCCGCGCGAGAGCATCGAAATGCTTCCGGTTGCCCGCAGCGGTGTTGTCGATCTGGCTGCGCTCTCACTCGCGCTGAAGAAGGCCACGCGGCCTTTGGTTTCGGTGATGTTTGCCAACAACGAAACCGGCGTCGTGCAGCCGATCGCTCAAATCGCGGAAATCGTGCACGCGGCGTCCGGCGTGTTCCACGTGGATGCGGTGCAAGGCGCCGGCAGAATCGATTGCGACATCGCGAGCCTTGGCGCCGACCTCGTGAGCATCTCTTCGCACAAGTTGGGCGGTCCGCAGGGCACGGGCGCACTTGTTCGGCGCGGTGACGTCCACATTGCCGAGCCTCTGATGAGGGGCGGCGGGCAGGAACGCGGCCAGCGGGCAGGAACCGAGAACGTTGCCGCCATCGCCGGATTTGGTGCGGCGGCCGTTGTTGCGAAGCTGACTGACACAAGGCGTATAACGGCGATGCGTGATCGGTTGGAACAGGGTCTCAGACGCGTCACGCCGCAGGCCGAGATTTTTGGTGCCGGCGAAACGCGTCTGCCTAACACGACTTTGTTCGCGGTTCCGGGGGTGAAGGCGGAAACCGCCATAATCGCCTTCGATCTCAACGGGATAGCTGTATCGTCGGGCTCGGCCTGTTCGTCAGGCAAAGTTCAGCCGTCGGATGTCCTCGCGGCCATGGGTATCGACGCTGCCATAGCGCGCGGCGCCATCCGGGCCAGTCTCGGGAACAGCACCACTGAGGCTGAGGTCGATCGCTTCGTTCAAACTTGGAATACCGTTGCGGGATCACTATTTAAGGAGAGAAGCGGCGTCGCTGCCTGAACGGGTGGCCATGGCGCAAACCGCATTTCATCAACCCATGGGAACCAGCGCCGAACGATAGCGCGAGCACCATAACCGACAAATCCAACCCGCGGTCCTTGCAACCGTGAGCGGAGGGAAGAATGCCGGCCGTACAAGAGACCGTCGAACAGGTCCGCCGTATCGACGTTGATCAATACAAGTATGGGTTCGAGACCAAGATCGAATCCGAAAAGGCCCCAAAGGGCCTGTCGGAAGACACGATCCGATTCATCTCGGGCAAGAAAAACGAGCCGGAGTGGATGCTGGCCTGGCGGCTGGAAGCCTATCGCCGCTGGCTGACGATGCGCGAGCCGACCTGGGCACGCGTGAACTATCCGAAAATCGATTATCAGGACATCTACTATTACGCGGCGCCGAAGAAGGCGTCGTTGAAATCGCTCGACGAGGTCGACCCCGAGATTCTGCGCACTTACGAAAAGCTGGGAATTCCGCTGCGCGAACAGGAGATCCTGGCTGGCGTGGAGCGCGGCGATGGTACGCGCTCGCGTGTGGCCGTCGACGCGGTGTTCGATTCCGTTTCGGTCGCGACGACCTTCAAGGAAGAACTGAAAAAGGCCGGCGTGGTCTTCATGCCGATCTCGGAGGCGATCCGTGAGCATCCCGAACTGGTGAAGAAGTATCTCGGGTCGGTCGTGCCGACTTCTGACAACTACTTCGCGACGCTGAATTCGGCGGTGTTCTCCGACGGCTCGTTCGTCTACGTGCCGGAAGGCGTGCGCTGCCCGATGGAGCTCTCGACCTATTTCCGCATCAACGAGAAGAATACCGGTCAGTTCGAACGCACGTTGATCATCGCCGACAAGGGCGCCTATGTCAGCTATCTCGAAGGCTGCACCGCGCCAATGCGCGACGAGAACCAACTCCACGCCGCCGTGGTCGAACTGGTCGCGCTCGACGATGCCGAGATCAAATATTCAACCGTGCAGAACTGGTACCCGGGCGACGCGCAGGGCAAAGGCGGCATCTTCAACTTCGTGACCAAGCGGGGCGACTGCCGTGGCGCGCGTTCGAAGATCTCATGGACGCAGGTAGAAACAGGTTCGGCAATCACCTGGAAATATCCAAGCTGCATCCTGCGTGGCGACAATTCGCGCGGCGAGTTCTACTCGATCGCAATCTCCAACGGTCACCAGCAGGTCGATAGCGGCACCAAGATGCTGCATCTCGGCAAGAACACGGTGAGCCGCATCATTTCCAAGGGTATCGCGGCCGGACAGTCAAACAACACCTATCGCGGTCTTGTTTCGGCGCATCGCAAGGCCAAGGGCGCGCGCAACTTCACCAACTGCGACTCGCTGCTGATCGGCGACAAGTGCGGCGCGCACACGGTGCCTTACATCGAAGCGAAGAATTCTGCGGCAACGTTCGAGCACGAGGCCACCACCTCGAAGATTTCCGAGGACATGCTGTTCTACTGCCGTCAGCGCGGCATGTCGGCGGAGGAGGCGACCGCGCTGGTCGTCAACGGCTTCGTCAAGGACGTCTTGCAGCAACTGCCGATGGAGTTTGCGGTCGAGGCCCAGAAACTGATTTCGATCTCGCTGGAAGGATCGGTGGGCTAGGCCATGACGCGCTATTGGTTCAGGCCAAAACGATACGGTTACGGTGCGACACCGGTCACGTGGGAAGGATGGGCCCTGACCGTCGGGATTGTGGCCGTTGTCGCACTGTCGATCGTTGCCATGAACCTTCTGGCGGGCCGTTCGAATGTCGGTGCGTGGCTCGCATGGGCGGCGTTCATCGTAATCGCCGTGTTTTGGATGGTCCGTATCAGCCGACAGCGAACCGATGGTAAGTGGCGTTGGCGTTGGGGTCAGCGCCCCGATGAAGGCATTTAATTTAATCGTGTAAGGACGAAGACGTGTCGTTTCTTGAAGTGAAAAATCTGCATGTCGAGGTCGAGGACAAGAAGATCCTCAACGGCCTGACGTTGTCGGTCGAAAAGGGCCAGGTCGCGGCCATCATGGGCCCGAACGGGTCGGGCAAATCGACGCTCGCCTACGTTCTGGCCGGTAAGGACAATTACAAGGTCACCGAAGGTGAGGTGCTGCTGAATGGGGAAAATATCCTCGAGATGTCGCCCGATGAACGTGCGGCCAGGGGTATTTTCCTTGCTTTTCAATATCCGGTGGAAGTGCCCGGTGTTGCCACGATGACCTTCCTGCGCACCGCGCTCAACGCCCAGCGCAAGACGCGAGGCGAAGCGGAGGTTTCCACGCCGGAATTCATGAAGCTTGTGCGCGATACCGCCAACCATCTCGGCATCAGCCAGGAGATGCTTCGTCGCGCCGTCAACGTCGGATTTTCGGGTGGCGAGAAAAAGCGCAACGAGATTTTGCAGATGGCGGTCCTGCAGCCGGAGCTGGCGGTGCTCGACGAAACCGATTCTGGTCTCGACATCGACGCGCTCAAGATCGTTGCCGATGGCGTCAATCGTCTGCGTTCGCCTGAGCGATCGATGGTCGTAATCACGCACTATCAGCGATTGCTCAATTATATTGTGCCCGATGTCGTGCATGTTCTGGCCACCGGCCGCGTCGTGAAGTCCGGCGGCAAAGAGCTCGCGCTCGAGCTCGAGGCCAAAGGCTACGCCCAGTTCCAAGGTGAGGCGGCCTGATGTCCGCGGATGTGCGCGCCATGAAGACGCCGGCCGAGCAGGCACTCAGTTCTGCTTTTGCGGCCACGCGCGGCAAGTTGCCCGGCAAGGGAGCGGTTGTTGCGCTGCGCGACGACGCGTTCCGTCGCTTTGATGCGAGCGGCCTGCCGCATCGGCGCATCGAGGAATGGAAATACACCGACCTGCGTGCGCTGATACGCGAGGCCAAGCCGCTTGCGGAACCTGCCGCCTCGAAGGGCGTCGTGCCGGATCTGTCGGGCGTCGAGGCGAGCCGGATCGCTATCGTCAACGGACGGTATGAACCTGGCTGGAGCGACTACTACAGTTCGTCTGATCCGGGCGTTGTCTTGAGCGAGCTTTTCGCCTTCGTGGGGGAGGAGACGGCGCACGGCCTCATCCCCGGCAAAGACGACATCGCTGTTTCGCTTAACACCGCGTTTATGACGGGGGGCGTCGCGCTCCGGATCAAAAAAGGCGCGCGCATCTGCAAGCCGATCCAGCTCGCACACATATTTTCAGGTCCAGCGGCTGCGACCTACCCGCGTTGCGTCGTGATCGTAGAGAAGGGGGCGCAGCTGACGCTGATCGAAAGTTTCGATGGGCCCTCCGGTGCCGACTACCAGGTCAATTCTGTCCTCGAGCTCGTCATCGGCGAAGGAGCGCAAGTCGATCATATCAAGGTTGGCCGCGACGGTGACGCGGCGCTGCGTGTTTCGACCTTAGGCGTCACCGTGGACGCCAAGGCAAGTTACCGCGATTTTGCTTTTACGACGGGCGGTGGGGTGGTTCGCAACCAGACCTTTGTGCGCTTTGTCCGGGAAGGCACTGAAGCCTCGATCAGCGGCGCGACTTTGATCAAAGGACGTCAGCACGTCGATAATACCCTTGTGATCGAGCACGCGGCGGGCGGTTGCACCAGTCGCGAACGATTCAGGTCGGTGCTCGATGGGGAAAGCCACGGCATATTCCAGGGCAAGATCGTCGTCGAGCCGCACGCGCAGAAGACCGATGCCAAAATGGCAAGCCACGCGCTGCTATTGTCGGACGAAGCAGAAGCAGACAACAAGCCTGAGTTGGAAATCTTTGCCGACGACGTGCAGTGCGGTCACGGCGCCACGGCCGGCGCACTCGATAGTGGCCTCAAATTCTACCTGATGTCGCGCGGCATTCCTGAAAAGCAGGCGGAAGCTTTGCTCATCCAGGCCTTTATCGGTCAAGCGATCGAGGAGATCGCCGATGAGAGAATTCGGGAATCGCTGATGCAGACTGCAGTCAACTGGCTGGGCGCGCGAGGGTAACCATGCATCCCGCAGTCACCAACGGTTCATATGACGTTGGCCGCATCCGCGCCGATTTTCCGGCGCTTGCGCTCAATATTTATGACAAACCGCTGGTCTATCTCGACAATGCGGCGTCGGCGCAGAAGCCAAAGCAAGTTCTAGATCGATTGGAGAAAGCCTACACCGAGCAATATGCCAACGTGCATCGCGGTCTCCACTATCTCGCAAACGAGGCAACCGAGGCCTACGAGGGTGCGCGCGAGACAGTACGTGCATTTTTGAACGCCGGTCGCAAGGAAGAAATCATCTTTACCCGCAACGCCACCGAGGCGATCAATCTTGTCGCTTACACGTTCGGGCGCGAGCGTATCAAGGCCGGTGATGAAATCGTCCTCTCCATCATGGAGCACCATTCCAATATCGTGCCATGGCACTTTCTGCGCGAACGCCAGGGCGCGGTGATCAAATGGGCGCCAATTGACGACGATGGCAATTTTCAGCTCGACGAATTCGAGAAGCTGCTGACGCCCCGCACGCGCATGGTTGCGATTACGCATATGTCAAATGCCCTCGGTACCGTCGTTCCAGTAAAAGATGTCGTGAGGCTTGCGCACGCGGGCGGCATTCCGGTCCTGGTCGACGGGGCGCAGGCGGCGGTCCACATGGATGTCGATGTGCGCGACATAGACTGCGACTTCTATGTCTTTACCGGCCACAAGGTGTATGGCCCCACGGGCATCGGCGCGTTGTACGGCAAATACGAACACCTGGCGACAATGCCGCCATTCAATGGCGGCGGCGAAATGATTCATGAGGTGTTCGAGGATCGCGTTACCTATGGAGAGCCGCCCCACAGGTTCGAAGCGGGCACTCCGGCGATCGTACAGGCGATCGGTCTCGGTGCTGCGATCGATTATGTCAATTCCGTCGGCAAGGCTCGCGTTCGTGCGCATGAAAACGGCTTGGTCAAATACGCGCACGAGAAACTTGGCCAGATCAATTCGCTGCGAATCATCGGCAATGCGGCCGATAAGGGCCCGATCGTCTCATTCGAAATGAAAGGCGCTCATCCGCACGATGTCGCAACGATTATCGATCGCGCCGGTGTGGCAGTGCGGGCCGGCACCCACTGCGTGATGCCGCTACTTGCGCGCTATGGCCTGACGGCCACATGTCGCGCGTCATTTGCCATGTACAATACGAGAGAGGAGGTGGACGCGCTTTCCGCCTCGCTCGTCAAGGCGCAGGAATTTTTCGTATGACCGAAGATAGCCTCGCAAACGCACCAGCTACGGAGAAGCCGCCGGAGAATGCCGCGGTGGTTGGCTCGCCGGCGCTGCCGCAGGATGAACTCAACAAGCTGACCGACGATATCGTTGCCGCGCTGAAAACCGTCTACGATCCGGAGATCCCAGCTGATATCTATGAACTGGGGCTTATCTACAAAATCGATATCGGTGATGACCGGGGGGTTAAGATCGACATGTCACTGACATCGCCGAATTGCCCCGCGGCTCAGGACTTGCCGATCATGGTCGAGAATGCGGTGTCGAGCGTCCCGGGCGTAAAGGAGACCAAAGTGGCCGTCGTGTGGGACCCGCCTTGGGACCCAAGCCGTATGTCCGACGAGGCGCGACTCGTATTGAATATGTGGTGAATTGAAGTGGGAGCGGCGAGACGCCAGATACAGGTTAAACGAGGACGACTATGACCATGGCACAATCCCGACCTCAGGTGATGCGGCTTACCGACGCCGCCGCGACGCGCATCAAGGACGTGATGGCGCGGGCAGGGAAACCCGTGGCCGGCGTTCGCGTCGGCGTCAAAAATGGCGGCTGCGCTGGCATGGAATACACGATGGAGTATGCCGAGGCGGTGAACGCGACGGACGAAGTGGTCGAGGATAAGGGTGTGAAGATCCTGATCGATCCAAAAGCCATATTGTTCCTGCTTGGGACCGAGATGGACTACAAGACCGACAAGCTGTCGGCGCAATTCATATTCAACAATCCGAACCAGACCAGTGCATGCGGCTGCGGTGAGTCGGTGCAGTTGGCGCCGGCCAAAGACGCGAACTAAGTCGCGCTAGGCGACTTCTGCAGTGCCGTCGGTCGAGACCTCGGGGTCAATCTCGCAAATTACGCGATTGCGGCCATGCCGTTTTGCGGCATGGAGGGATGTATCGGCGTGCTCGATCAGCGACTGCTTGGTGTCGGCTTTTCGCAGTGTGGCAACTCCGATTGATATTGTCATCCGACTAGATTTTCACCGGTCGAGCGCTTCATCAATTCCTTGGCCATCACCGCCCGGCGAATGTGCTCGGCAACCGTTACGGCCGCCCGCAGCATCGTGTTCGGCAGAATAAATTCCTCGCCACCGTCCAGCCGTCAACGCTTGCGTAAACCAGGGTCCGCGCGTCAGGCCTTAAGCGGGACGGGTCGAAGCAGGAAGGCCGGGAGATGGCCTCCGTCGCTTTCCTGCGCGGGCTGATAGGACGGTGACTTGGGAGCAGGCGTATTCTTCTTTGCCTGACGTGCCGGCCCGCGCGCACGATTTCGGTCGCGCGGGGCCTCGGCGTGAGGTCGTTCGGACGCTGCCGGTTTATCCATCCAGGGAATGGTCTGGCCGATCAGGCGTTCAATGGCGTGGACCGCCTTGTTGTCGATCGGAGCGACAATCGTGATAGCCGTACCGGAACGCCCGGCGCGACCGGTACGACCGATGCGGTGCACGTAATCGTCGGCGTGATGGGGCACGTCGAAATTGAACACATGACTGACCTCGGGAATGTCGAGGCCCCGGGCGGCGACGTCAGATGCGATCAACAATTCGGCTTCGCCGCGACGAAATCTGTCGAGTGCCGCCATGCGCGCGGGTTGATCCATATCGCCGTGCAGTGCGACGGCATTGAATTTGTGACGGAGCAGGGAGCGATGGAGGTTGGCAACCTCGCGCTTGCGATTGCAGAAAATGATCGCGTTCTTGAAACCGGAGGCAGAGCGGATCAGGCCACGTAGCGTTTCGCGCTTCTCATGCGGTTCGCGACCGGTCGACACCAGCAGCTGCGTGATTGTTGCTGCTGTGGTGGCAGGCTTGGCGACCTCGACACGCACAGGATTGTGCAAGAAGGTATCGGCGATGCGCTGAATCTCCGGCGGCATGGTCGCTGTAAAGAAGAGCGTCTGCCTCGTGAACGGTACCAGTTTGCCGATTCGCTCGATATCGGGGATGAAGCCCATGTCGAGCATGCGATCCGCCTCGTCGATGATGAGCAACTCACAACCCGACAAAAGCAATCGCCCGCGTTCGAAGTGATCGAGCAGGCGACCCGGTGTGGCGATCAAGACGTCGACTCCGCGAAGCAACTTGGCGTCCTGATCGTCGAACGAAACGCCTCCAATGATCAGCGCCACGTTGAGCTTGTGGTTCTTGCCGTACTTCTCGAAGTGTTCGGCAACCTGCGCCGCGAGTTCACGCGTCGGCTCGAGAATGAGCGTGCGCGGCATGCGCGCGCGAGCGCGACCCTGTTCCAGCATGGTCAGCATCGGCAGCACGAAGGCAGCGGTCTTTCCGGTGCCGGTTTGTGCAATGCCGAGCACGTCGCGCCGCGCAAGCACATGCGGGATGGCCTGATCTTGAATTGGGGTGGGAGCTTTGTAGCCAGCCGTTTTGATGGCGGCGAGAACTTTGGCAGATAAGCCGAGATGAGAAAAGGGCATATAACCTCAGAAGCCGCCCAGAGCGCGCTGGACTAACAAAACCAGTTGCTTTGCGCGGGGACGGCCGAATCTTCATGTCAGATCGGTTGCACGGAACATAGGGTGCAAAGGGCCAAAGTCAATGCTTTGCACGACGATAAGTGGCATTAATTATTAGCTTTTTAGCTCTGAAGCGCACGATTGCCGCTTTTTATTACCTAACTCGCCGGAATAACGCCGTCGGCAACGCCACTGTGCAATGGTTTTCGGTTAGCGTCCCTTTGCCGCTGGCGGAGCGGGACTTATAGGGGAGCGCTAATTTATCGCCGGAAACAAATGATGCGCACGCAAGTTGGAATTATCGGAGCGGGGCCCGCCGGACTTATGCTGGCAAGGCTGCTGCATCTTCAGGGCATCGAGTCGATCATCATCGAAAATCGCAGCCGCCATTACATCGAGAATCGTATCCGTGCCGGCTTGATCGAGCATTGGGCTGCTGACTTCCTCATCGACGTCGGCGTCGGCAGCCGTATGCAACGCGAGGGCATGCTGCATTGGGGGATCAATGTCGGCATCAATGGCGATCTGCACCGCATTGACTTCAAGAAACTGGTGGACAAGCGCGTTACGATTTACGGGCAGCAGGAAGTGGTGAAGGATCTCGTGGACCGTCGAATTTCCGACGGCGCGCCTTTGCTCTTTGAGGTCGACGACGTCACAGTTCACGACCTGAAGACGCAAAAACCGAAAATCCGTCTCAAGCATGACGGGCGACGCCAGGAAATCGACTGCGATTTTATAGCGGGGTGCGACGGCTTCCACGGCGTCTGCCGGCCGAGCATTCCGGACGGCGTGCTCAGTGTATTCGAACGAGACTATCCGTTCGGCTGGCTCGGCATCCTGTCGGAGAGCCCGCCACCCGATCACGAATTGATCTATTCCTACACCGATCGCGGCTTTGCGCTTTACACCATGCGTTCCCCAAGCTTGGCGCGGCTCTATCTTCAATGTGATCATGATGAGGAGATTGAAGCCTGGCCCGACAACCGCATCTGGGATGAATTGCACAGGCGGCTCGGCGGAGCCCGCAAACTTGCCGAAGGCAAGATGCTGCAAAAGGGCATTACGCCGATGCGCAGTTTCGTTGTCGAGCCAATGCAGTATGGGCGACTTTTCCTTGCCGGCGACAGCGCGCACATCGTTCCTCCGACTGGCGCAAAAGGGATGAACCTTGCATTTGCCGATGTGGTGATGCTCTCGCGCGCTTTGGACGCTTACTACAAAAACAAAAACAACGATCGGCTGGAAAACTATTCGACCATGTGCCTGCGCCGGGTTTGGTATGCGCAGCGGTTCTCCTGGTGGATGACCCAGAGCATGCACCGTTTCCCGAACGAGTCGGCTTTTGACCGCCGGCGACAACTTTCGGATCTTGACTATCTCACCAGCTCAAGCGCGGCAGCAACCTCGTTGGCCGAACAATATGTTGGCCTTCCCGTAGGCTAGTCTTGCAACACCGACCGAAGCGGCCGACGCAAGAGCATGATTGCGAAGCCGGCCGCGCTGGATATAAACGCGAGCATCAGGAAAAAATTGGCTTTGTCCATGGTTGACCAGAATGTGCCGAGATAGCCGGCCAGAAATCCGCCGACGAAGCTCGTGGCAAGCCAAACTCCCATCATCATCGATAGCAGTGTCTTCGGCGCGATCTTGGTCACGAGCGATAGACTGGTTGGAGAAAGATAAAGTTCGCCGACGGTGATGACGACAAAGTAGAAGAACATCCACAGCCAGCTAGCTTTGCCGCCACCGGCGCTCCAGGCGGCAGCCACCATGACCAGGTAGGCGAGGGCATTGATCAGGCATCCCATAGCAAGTTTTGTGCTGGTTGTGGGCTCGCTTCCCCCCTGCCAACGCCATAGCGCAACGATGAACGGCGTGAACGCAAAGATCATGAAGGGGTTGAAAGCCTGGAACCAGGTCACGGGAATTTCGCCGCCAAGAAAATGTCGATCGGTGAATTGGTCGGCCCAGAGCGTGATCGTGTTTCCCTGCTGTTCGTAGGTCGCCCAGAACAGACTGACGGGTGCGAATAGCAGCAAAAGGGCTGCAATTGACTGCCAGGCTTTTGCGTCGAGTGTGGCGTGAGACGCTGCGCGTTTTTCGAAAGCGTCGCGCGGCAGGTGTGGCGTAGCGGCAAGGTAAATGACCAGTCCAATCGTCATCCCAATTCCGGCTGCCATGAAGCCGTAATGCCAGCCAAGTTCTTCACCGAGCGTGCCGCAGACGAGCGGCGCGAGAAACGCGCCCAGATTGATGCCGACGTAGAAAATCGAAAAAGCGCGGTCTCTGCGCCGATCACGTGGCGGATAGAGTGAGCCGACCTGGGTGGAAATGTTTGGCTTGAATGCTCCGTTTCCGAGAATCAGAAAACCGAGAGCCACCAGAAACAAATGTTCGAAAGCCATCATGAAATGCCCGATGGCCATCAGCGTGGCGCCAATGATCACCGTTCGGCGCTGGCCGAGCACGCGGTCGGCCACTAATCCACCGAAGATGGGTGTCAAGTAGACCAGTCCCGTATAGATGCCGTAGATCTGCGAGGCGAGCGGCTGCGGCGCCAGCGGGCCGAATACGAATTCCAATCCGTGCTTGAAGACTGCAAAGCCGAGAACCTCGGTGGAACTTTGCGGCGTGAACAAATACTTGACCATGTAAAGCACAAGAAGGGCGCGCATTCCGTAGTAGGAAAAGCGCTCCCACATTTCAGTCGTGAACAGATAGGCCAGCGCCCGAGGATGGCCGAATATTTCGTCACGCGCGCCGGACTGGGAGCGGAGAAGGGCGCGTATGGGGGTCATGTCGGTTCCGACGGAATGACTGCTCGGCAAAACGATATCACATCACGACAAACATGTTTTTCGGCCACTGAACTCGGTGTACGGTTTTTTGCAAGTCTCACCGAGGAGCATAAGCGGGGTTGTGATGAGGGGTCGGAGCGATTTCGTTTTCGCTGTATCGATGTTGCTCGCGGTTTTGTCCGCTGGTCATTCGCGCGCGCAAACCGATTACCCGAACCGGCCGATCCATTTCATCGTGGGGTTCGCCGCC
>AF_2010_repII_A001DRAFT_10000169_pt1 | contig 11838 bp, 9 predicted proteins | sample AmaForreplIIA001_FD_9190 | JGI IMG/M metagenome (IMG submission 9190)
ACATCTGACAAGAATGATTTTTATTTGATTAAAAATGCCACCCTATGAGTGCAATCGCAACCTGAAGATCATACTATACCGCTGCCTCTAATAGATAAAAGTGAAGAAAACATTTGCCTTCCTCTAGTGATAAACGTTGTTTCAAAATACTGGGGAGAAGAGATTCGCCTAGAGGAGGCTGCTGAGATCGCAAGGAAATATCCTGGATTGAAAGGCTCGATAATGATGGAGGGGATCGAGCTTGCAGAAAAACATGGATTTACTTCCTTTATATATCGAGGTTCTATTAAGGATCTAAAGAAGAGAGTAGACCAAGGCATTCCCCCAATAATAATTCTACCAGGAATTCAGGAGACTGTGCAGCATGCAATTATAGTTTCTGGCTACGACAATGAAGAACGTAGGATACTAACATATGTGCCTGAGCCTGATACCATAGGCGCAATTCCTGAATCTAAATTCGAGGAAGACTGGGAACAAGACGACAAGTTAACACTGGTCTTGGTACCCAATGATATGAAGGACACCTTCAAAAGTGATGACTTGAAGTTTAGAGATTCAAATAGACTATGTTTTGAAGCAGAAAAACTCAGACAACAGGGAAAGACGGATGATGCAATTGAAAAGTTGAAAAAAGCTATCAAGCTGGATGGCGATAACCCTCAAGCTTGGTGTTTGTTAGCGGGTATTTACAATGGCATTAATTCCGATGAAGCCATCCCTTGCTACGAAAAGACTCTCAATCTCAATCCAAAGTATTACCTTGCTTATCGTGGGCTTGGAAATTTTTATTTGAAACGCAAGGATTTTCAAAAGGCAGAAAATTATTATTCCAAGGCAGTAGAGGTGAATCCTTTTAGATTCGGTCCCATCTATAAGAACCGAGCACTGGCCAGATTACAGATTGATAACAATTCTGGTGCCAAAGAAGACCTAGTGAAGTATCTCCAACAGACACCCAATGCAGCCGATAAAAAAGATATAGAGAAGGCTATAGAACAGCTCTAAATGAGTCTGAATCTTAAATTGGAGGCAAAAAATAAAGAGAAAGAGGGCTCGAACAAACGAACTGTAAATAGTAAAGCCGTATTGTTGGTTTATCCATCACGGCTTTCAATGCCTAGACTTGAGGATTTAATTTCTGACATTAAGCTTGCGTTTAGAGCAAAAAAAGTAGGTTTCAGGAATATCGTTTTGGAAGATGATTTAATGGTGTTTGAGATGGACGATGTAGTGGAGGGAGCCGCCGTAGCAAGTAAGCGGTTTGGGGTTGAAAAGGTGGCAATCGCAAGGAAAATGCCAATTACAAACTTTACTCAAATATCCTCAACCATCGTAAGTGTAGGAAAGCTGAAAGTGCTGCCTCGAGAAAAATTTTTTATCAAGGCACAGATCAGTAAGAACGCAAGGGTTAATTACAATTCTAGAGATCTTGAATTTGCTTCAACTGGGGATCTTCTTTCGGCCCTGAGGTCAGGATCCTCTCGTTCCAGATCTAATAAATTCTCCCAATATTCTGCAACATACCCTAGTCCAGCTAAGAATGAGAAGGAAGCTGATCGGACATTAGACGTGTATATAGGAAAAATCTCATCTTACGTTTGCATCGAAACTGACAAAGGACTGGGCGGCTTGCCGTTTGGTTCTCAAAAAGTGAAGGTGTTGTGTGCTTGGTATGACCCATTATCATGTTTTTCGTGTGTTTCGATGCTAAAATGTGGCTTTTTGCCTGAAATAGTTGTCTTGTATACGGATGATGAGAGCCTGAGGCAAAATTTGAAGCTGCTAGGGTCTGTAGTCAATAAGCTGAAAACTAGAAAGTATTCCATCAGTTTGGCCAGATTAAAGCTGCCTAGAAGTGGATTACCCAAGCCATGGCAAATGCAGCATTTAGGACAACAACTGCGGAGGGTAGAAAGACCTACCTCAAGACAAAGACAAAGACTAGAATTGCAACACAGAGGAGTCAAAAGGCAATTAGCAGAAGAATTGGAGAATGAAAATAGAAGAATAGTTAGAGGAAGAGGAGGAGGAGAAGAAGAAGAAGGGGAAGGACAGGAAGGAGGAATTGAAGAGCGTATGGATGCAAGAGAACATCAGCAAAAGATTGGGCACCATGAAGCAATCCTCAAGTGTCTGGCTGCTATTCGGGTTCTTTCTCAAATGAATGGACGAGATGTTGTCTTGCCTTTCAGCACCGCTGTGCATCCAACCTGGCTTATAGAATCTAGCTGTAAGCAAATTATAGCATTGAATAAAGTCCCATGGATGCCTCTATTGTTTCCTATCCAAGACGTTCATGAGATATCTAGGGATTTAGGGATGGATGAATACAATACTCTCATGCTCCTGAATAAGTTTTGGAACGAAGCTGAATCGATATCAACTTTCACAGCTCAGGACCTCCGGAGATATTCAAGGGTTATCGATAAACTTTCACAAGAAGTCATGAATGATATGAAATACATTTCATTTGAGGTAGGACCTAATTACCTTCACAATATTCTCGATTCCATTTAGCCTATTGCTAATACCCATTAGTAAGGTTGCCTTCTGCTGATACTTAGAATTGTCAATTACATCAAGAACCCCAGTTGTGATTTGGCTTGCAGTTATTCGATTGGCACTTAGCGCAATGCCTGCACCAAGGCTCGCTATTTTAGCTGAATTAGCCAATTGCTCACCATGATTTTCTATCGGGATAGTAAGTACTGGTTTGCCAAATTGGATTGCCTGTGAGAGAGCAGCATGGCCTCCTCTCAAAACTAACGCATTGCTTAGTGCAAATATCTCATCCCGCACAGGGCACCATTCATAATACCATCCTCGAGCTTGCAGCTTACTTGGTATGGTGCTACCATTTGGATTTCCTTCAGATATCACATATTGAATATCAGGTCGCAATGCTTTACATGCCTCGATTGAAAGTTTTACAAGAGGCATTCGGGTATCTGTAGGACCACTAATGTGCACAAAAATGATAGGTCTACTTCTATCCAATTCTAGCTTCTGAGCAACTCTATTTATTTGCTCTTCACCTACGTATAATTCTGGCGCAATAAAACCGACATATTCTAATTTCTTCGATGCCGTACTTGTATCCCAAGTATTTTGCTCCGATAGTGTGTAAGGTGGGGGTAAATCCGGAATAAGAATCCTGTCAGCAAAGGACCACATGATCCCAAGGAACTCCCCGTTTAATTTCTCATAAATCCGAGCGGCCTTCAGTTCTCTGAGTCTGGGCGAAAGCAATAGCTTTAGTTGATTTAAAATTACGACTGATGGGATTCCCAATAATTCACCGGACAATAGTGAAGAAAGTCTCGTGTCTGAGACAATGATGTCTGGAGAGTACTCTAACAGATTTCGAGACTCTGTCGTTATTTGCCTAGAGAAATTAACAAACAAATTTGGAAGCTTAGCGATACTTTCCCTTATTGAAAAACCTCCATCGTTATTCCATACTAGATCAATTGGTGGGACCCCTAGACAATCAAAGCCATGCATCGTGACATAACTCACTGCTTCCCCGTAAGATGAGAATTTCGAAGTGATGTCTAATTTCTGAAGCCGTTGCGCTATCATTAGTAGCCTACTCGCATGGCCTAGACCCACTCCGTAAGGGGTAAAGTATGCTTTAGGCTGCAATGTAGCGTCCTTGAGATGAATAGTAGTATATCTTTTGTTTTTTTATTCTCAGAAAATACAACGGTATTTACTTGAGCCTACAACTCAGTGTATGTCCAAAGTGCCAAATGGGTATGCATTATTGGAGTTTAACCTTCATGACTTTACCGTTGGGCTTTGATTCCCTAAAGATGTCTGCCTGAAAAGAAAGAATCTTTGACCCGGACATGAGCCAGGTGTCCGGTGGTGCACCAGCTTTATAACACAAATTTGCAAGATATTCCTCGACATCCCATTTTAGTTCGACTGGGACTTGTGGCAATAGTAATCCCGCTCCAAACTTGCAATTCAATATCAGGCCATCTCTACCTATCTCTATAATGTTCAGGTAGTCTTTTGGATTATTAACATTGATTTCTTTTGGAATAGTTAGTATGCTTACTTCGAAAATGGTCTCACCGAGTTCTTCTTTGCTCACGGCTGGAAATCGTGGATCTTGTGTTGCTGCGGCAATAGCAGAGTCAATTATGGAATAGTCTAACCGTGATTTAGGGATTGGATATCCAACACAACCACGTAGTTGTTCATGATCTTTTGAATCCACAGAAGTGAGTGTTACGAACACTCCACGTTCTTCAACATTCCTAGAAAATCCGTCGAAATCTTCGCTATTTACAATCGAGTAATCATTTGAATCGAGACCTGACGAGCTCTGGCGCCTTAGATAAGATTCTACTGCCCTCCTTGCTAGCAATACAGCCTTTGTTCCATCTTCGTCTGACACCATCGTCAAATAGACGAGAGGAGGTTGGCATTAAACCATCGTATCGTGTTGTCTATTCAACTTGAAAATACCCATTTTTTGATTACTCCGTCCAGCTGATTGATTTGCTCTACACTCATTTTGATGAATTGAAGAGCTTTGGAGAATATATCACAGCATGTAGGTAATTATTCTTGAATATCATATCGTTTTATTATATAATTAGAAATTCCAGGCGCGATCGATAAGAGAATCTACATAATAGCTATGCTTCACGTAAATATTATAAATAAGAATCTCGTATATATTATTGGTCGAATGCTCAAGCATCCATTTCGGAATTCGCAGTTTGCTTCCACCTTGACTATTTGTCCCAAATGTGGACAAATAATTAACGTCGATAGCGATTGCGATTGCGAACAAATGCTATTGTGTCTTATTTGACAGACTCAAAGCAACGTGTCGCAAGTAATCAGGAAGAAGGATTTTTTAGCAATCTGTACTTTCTGGTGTGGCAGCAAGTGATCGAGTCAAGTATCAAGTAGGTTGTAAGTAGTAATTTGGTAAGTCGATAGGCATCAGTCAATAAGGTCCAACAGAATCATTAACTCGCCCTTTCACATGAGTTTTCCAATTACCAAAATATAAGTTCCGAAGGGCTTTCATTTATTCAGCAATCTTCCCAGCAATAGCCTGAATGTGTTGTCTTACTAGGTAAAATATCACAACCAATGAGATGGCACGAGGTTTCGACATATTCATTTGCGTGGTGAATGGATCAAAAGCTGGGGAAGGTAAGCTCGTAAGCAAGAAAAGAATACCCGCTTTGACACTTGTAAATGATGGAACAGCAATTTGGATGTCATTAGAGCTTGTGCATCATCTCAATGCTGCATCCATCATCGTGATTATTGAGCATGGCTCGCAATTGAGATCTAGATTGTAATGGGCGATTCTAGAGGACTAGCGGTAATTAGGGGAAGGATATTTTGACTTCATTTCTTTCACCCATTTATCCTTTAGGGAATATACTTTCTTAAGCTGCCGGGACTTACATTCCGAGAGGACATATGAACAGATAAGTGGGAAGTATACTGAAGCGTCACCATATACTGTTACATTTTTTTCATGCGATGTTTTTATCTTTCCCCAGCTCTTTCCCTCTTGCAAAGTTGCACCTGACAGGCCCCCGGTGTCAGACCGTGCATCAGTCAGCTGAATTATATAGTCATGCCCTCCTTCTTTCATTTTCAATATTTGAAATAATGCAGGTCCAGTTTGCTGAAAGAAGTTTTTGGGAACTCCGCCTCCAAGTTCTATGCCTCCAGATCTTTTGCTCTTCCAGAGTATGGCAGCTGACTCTGCAACATCCAATATAACGTTTGGGAAAAGCTGATCTTTTGCCTGGAACAATAATGGAAGCATATTCAGACCTATAGATGAGTCCGCAATGGCCGGCATGTAAATTGGCACCTGATTTTCGTATGCAGAAACCACGAATGATTTGTCAGGATAATGCGAGTTTCTTTTAGCAGCTTGCCCCAAAACATAAGCTATATCTGCCGTAGAGATTGCCAGCGAAGAGCTCCTTTCTGTCCGGTTAGTAGGTCTTAAAACTTTTTGCACTATGAGATCTTGAGCTTGCAATGTTCCTTTCTCCTTTATATAAACATCATAAATTCTCACTATTTCTTTTGAATAAAGCACATCATCGTCAACCTCAAAATGTCCCTGACGTACAGGTAAGTCGTAAGCGAAGTGTAGATCATGATAGACATTGGCACCAGTAGTTACTATCCAGTCAACAAAGCCATTCTTGATCATGGTAGCAATCGATTTACCCAGACCGATGGGTGTCATGGCCCCAGCTAGAGTCAAGCATACGGTAGATTTTGTCTTCACCATATCTACCATCATTTTTGCTGCTTCAGAAAGACGCCTGGCATTGTACCCAGTACATCCGAAATAATTAATTAATTGAGAAATAGTCATCCCTGATGAAATCTCAGGAGGATCAATTTTTTTACCTCGGAAACTGTGGTTCTTGTTCACATCAAGGTATGAAATTACTTCTAATTTAAGAATGTTATACCTTTAGGCTTTGCAATAGAATATAGAGAGAGGGATATTTCGGTACCATGCATGAAAGCAGTAGGGACAAAAGCTAAAAGACCAAACCACGTCTTAAGAGACGTAGTAAAAGATCATTTGATGGATTCTACTGAAGTTAGCTCCATTATCAAGGCCATGTCAAATTCGGGAGGATTTGAGGCCAAGAATTTTTCATATGGAGTCGAAATACTAAAACGAATGATAAGTGAATATTCTTGCACAAAATTTCTGTCATTTGTGGCAGCTACGATATCCACCGGGATGCGTGGAATTGTAATGAACATGATAAAAGACAACATGTTTAATTGTATCGTAACGACTTGCGGAGCATTGGATCATGATATAGCTAGGACATACAAACCGTACTATGCGGGAGATTTTAGAATGGATGATCTGATGCTTCTGAAAAAGAGGATTCACAGGCTGGGAAATGTATTGGTGCCTGAATCTAGCTATGGCTCGGTTATAGAAAAAAAGGTTCAATCGTGTCTGCAAGATTTGTATGACAATCAAGAGAAACGAGAATTTGCAGTTTACGAAATTGTTGATTTTATAGGGAGCACACTAGATGAGTCTTCTTTTCTATATTGGGCCCACAAACATAATGTTCCAGTTATCGTCCCCGGGATAGTCGATGGCGCTGTCGGCAGTCAAATATGGTTATTCCAACAACGGAACAAGGACTTTAAGATTGACCTTATGCGAGACGAGACCAAAATGTCAGATTATGTCTATGATGCGGCAAGGACTGGAGCGTTAATGGTAGGTGGTGGAATTTCAAAGCACCATACGTTGTGGTGGAATCAGTTCAGAGGAGGGCTAGATTACGCAGTATATATCACATCCGCTTCGGAGTGGGACGGTAGCTTGAGTGGAGCCCTCGTCTCAGAAGCTATATCTTGGGGCAAGGTAACTCAGAAAGCAAAACAAACGACGATCCACGGTGAGGCCACAGTTTTGCTTCCTTTCATGTATGCTGCTCTAAAGGAAAGCATAACAAGAAATTAGACAGGTGCGGTTAGTAGTACCATGAGTGATTCAATAACGAATCCCAATAAGTGATATAAACAGTTCGAATGATATGTTCAAAGAAATAAAGGCCAGTCCTTTTCAAAATATGCCCACAAATAACTAAATTGTATGTAACTTCTACTAGGAAACACCCGGTTAGTCATCGAGTCATCTAATCAGGCAGTCTTCCAATCAATGTCTATTTTGAAATCGAATTGTTCTTGTGCGTACTTGTATTTGTCACTGGATTTGCGGTTGTGGCATTGCCTTGAGTAGGTGTTACCTGGGCAGGGGAAGAAGGTACCAAGGATGGGTGCGAAGAAGAAGGTGGAGATGAGGAATTCAGTGGATGAGAGGGCAACTTTTGTGATGTCGTGATAGCCGGTTGGGTTTCATTCACAAATACTTCATGATATGGGTTTGAAGTTGGCTTTGGAACATAATCATGATTGACCTTGTAAATCAACACTCCAAATACCAAACCTTGGTCATTGCTCTGGAAGCTAGGTGAAGCATATACTAGGCTCAGAGGCTGCTTTCCTGGATTGTTCCCCATAGGGTACTTGATATCCTTTGTGTAAAGTGCAATAGTCCCGGGTCTGTAATCGGGCTGTAAATTGGAGAGTTGGCCTCCTTGAAAAGAGGCATATGCCTGTGGCTTGAAGGGAATAAGCTGACCAAGAAGAGTCGAATTCCAGAATCTTGGTGTAGCAGTGAATCCGTCTGATTGAAGATAATTGTTTTCGTCGAATCCTCCAATCCGCATGAACCACTGTTTCTTACTTTCGTCACCACCGCTCCCAAGTGTATAGAAGTTGGTACCATTGACTCCTGCGAAACGCTGAGCCACAACGTAAACAACAATATAGTCGGCCCTTAGATCATGTGCAATCTTTATTCCATTTTGTGGCTGATCTATAAACATCTTTGCGATCGTAGCTATTCTGGTTTGGTTTATTGTAGCATTATCAGCCAAGCTAGTCTTGTTACCAAGAGTAGTTATCCAATAGCCATAGTCCCACCAAGCAGCAACAACGGCATTTTTGGGCGTATCGTGAGCAAGCCAGCTTAAAGAATCTATCCAATCATTCGTTTGGATTCTGTAGCCTGTACCTCCATTTGCTATCGACGGAGGGATATCTACTGAATTTAACCAATTGGAGGTTGGAGGATAAACCAATGGGATACAAAGCATCAATATTATAATTGCGACAAATGAAATCGTTATCCATTTATTTTTTGTAGGTACCACTTTGGAGCCTTCCATGACTTTTCTTCTCGCTTTCTTGGAATTCGACACGAACGAGGCGGATGGAGGGGGAGTAGACTCTTTCTCCAAATAGACGCGGATGACTTCGTAGATCCCAATCCCACCCAAGACGATAATGCCGATAGATGCAAAAACTAGCAGTCTTGCGAAAGTTGCGCTAACGTAAACCGCTGTGATTCCGAGAATTAATGCGAAAATTGACATATCATCTCTTCGTCTAAATGCCATCCACGCGCCAAGTCCGGCGAACATCAGAACGATTGAATAATTGGTGAAATAGTCAACGAGCGTTGGCGTAAAATGTTCAGCTACTGAAGCAACAAGCTGATTCTGAGTAGATAAGAAGGGATTGATCGCGTTTAGGTATCTAAAAGAAGAATGATGGTAGGCGCCGACCCCAATAAGCCCAACCCCAATCGCAACAAAGGCTATTAAAAGAAATAGCGTATTTCGAATAGCCTTCCTTGGATCGCTGAGTTTTTTTACAAAATTTGCTATGATAAGAAATGCGGTACCACCCATTAGAGTTAGGCCGGCCAAGCCAACTACATATGAGATACCGGGCCTGGGAAATGCACCTGCTGTTATAATGGCCAAAGCAGTAAAGGCGATGGCAGCGTACATCGGAATTGTAGTATCTTTTCTAAAGAACGGTAATGCAACAAAAAAAATCGAAATGGGAATGCTGAAGTATTGAACTCCTCCCCAGGAAGCGTTCGCGAGACCTAGTACAAAACCCCCGGCGATTGCCTTGAGGATACAGTACTTTACCTCTTTGTGTTTCATAGCAGAAAGCAGTAAGTATACTCCTAGTATACCGAAAAATAGCCCCAACGGTTCAGATTTAAACCATCCGAGATTGCCTCTTTGGATTATCGCAGGGCTGAACGCGAATAAAAGAGCGGAGAACATCCCCGCAGTTGTGCCTCGCAACACCCGTACTAATGCAAATAAAACGACGGTAGTTAAAGAGCCTAGCACAACAGGCAACATTATGATAAAGTCCAGTAGCGAGCTTCCAAACCCAAAAATCTTGTAGAGAAACGCAGCAACAATGTGCAGACCAGATTGAGACGTCGCTGGAACGTTTCTTCCTTCGGGATACCAAGACATTGTATCATGCCATTTGAAATAAGCGTTCAAGCCATTATCCACAAGATATTTTGTTGCACGATAGTCAAAGTACGGATCAAATTCGTTGAGATAAAATCCGTACTTTGCGGGATAGGAACGCATAATAAAAGCAGTGGTAAATGCCAGAGCCAAAACTCCAATAACCAATAATTGTCTCACACGAAAATCATGTCCACCCATCCTAAAAAGGGTCTTCCCGTCTTCCAACATTGATGAAAGATAATCAGGATACCCTTTTTTTAAGGTACTGCCATTTCGCCATCGCTTTTTTCCCGTAACGAGGTGTTCCCTAACCTATCAGCTACACACACATGATCAATAGAACACGAGCAGAATTTAAAAGTCGAGACTACCTACCCACAACCAAGGCTAATATTCCCTCAACAACAAAACCAAACCAAAAATCGTGTTACCAATGGCCTATAACACCACAATTCCTAGCTACTAGTAGAAAAGAAGGGAAGAGTAACAGTGTTGACACTGCTCTTTCCAAATCAAGATCGTTGCCGATCTTTACTTTTTGGATTTTGTCCCTTTCTTTGCAGACTTAGCAGACTTTGTTGCTTTCTTCTTTGCGGCCATTTTCATTTATATAGAAAAAGCTGCGTATATAAGTTTTTTAATCTTGAAAATAAATTAGATAAACCTACTAGAAGTGATAGAAGCTATCATCAGTAGTACTAATCGCGTTCTAATATTTTCGTTTCACAAACAGTAACTAACTCTCTGAATTTGTTCGCGTCTTTAATGTCGCCGACGATCGCACCATAGTGCATAGGTATAGCGAACCTTTTTGGTTTGATTAATTCGTTAATCGCTCGTGCAGCCTCATCTGAAGTCATAACGTACGTACCGGATACAGGTACTAATGCAATATCCGGATTTAGCGATTCCATTTCATCAATAATATCCGTGTCGCCAGCATGGTAGATTCGTTGGTTACCCAATGTGAAAATAAACCCAACTTTTCCATCCTCTTTTGGATGAAATGATTTGTTGGTATTGTAGGCTGGCACAGTTTCTAGTTTAACTCCTAATATATTCAGAGTTTCATTGGGTCTTACTTTTCTTACTTCACTTGCCTCTAGTTTGCCTAGTTGTTCACCACACTCTTCGGAGGCAACCATAATAGTCTCTTTACTTATCACATGCTTAAGATCGTCTATATTCAGATGATCAAAATGATTGTGTGATATGAATACCAAGTCAGCGTCATGCGAGTTGTGGTGAGCATTTGATAAACGAAAGGGATCGATATACAAAGTCTTCTTTGCATCTTTATCATCGGTCCCAGTGATCTTAAAACCGTCATGTCCTGTCCAAGCAATCTCTATGTCGTTAAATTTTATCATGCAATAGATGAGTAACTTGTCAATACTTAAATTTTTTAAGTTTTGGTTTTTGCGAGAGGACCAACAACCCGTAAGACATTCTTACTTAGTGTTATTACAATAATGTTATTTTCTAATAATCTCCTCCTCAGAACTCCGTCGATGGTCGCTGCAGCACATCTATGATTCAATGCATAATCGATTATTGCCTCATCTGTATTTTTAGATCTTTTCACATTTACTATGTTTGATTTTGAGATAGAGATAGATATAGCAGTCTTTGCAAGCATAGCCTTTTTGGGCCCAGACTTTTGCTCAAGACGCCTCAATTCTGCAATTACAAGATCAGGAATCAAAAAATTGAGCCTTCCGTACTCGGCCTCAACCTGATCTATACGCTGTATCGGAGCCGACACTAGATTGAGTAAAAAACTTGTGTCGCAGATAATATCCATTTAAGAAAATTCCTTCATGTGTTCATATTTAAATAAGCGCTTGATTAACTCGAGTCATATATCACAGAAACCCTAATGAGGCACAGAATAGATGGGTAAGTATCACAACAGGTTTACAAAGATATCCTGTACATA
>AF_2010_repII_A001DRAFT_10000170_pt1 | contig 11819 bp, 10 predicted proteins | sample AmaForreplIIA001_FD_9190 | JGI IMG/M metagenome (IMG submission 9190)
TCGGCCAATCAGCAATGGGCGCGCCAACGCGTCCGGGTCGGGAGGGACCACCATGGGTGCAAATTTCGGCATAGCCGGCTTGGATTGGCAGCAGCGGGTCAGCTGGGATCGGCTGCGCGAGTATCGCATCGAGCGCGCGCGCACGATGATGAAGAAACATGGCCTCGGCGCCATGCTTTGCATGTACGACGAAAATGTCCGTTACATCACCGGCACACTCACCCCGGGATGGAACAGACTGAAGCCGGGTCTGCGCTACGCGATGTTGTGCGGTGACGGGCGCCCGATTCTGTTCGAGCAGGGCGACCTTGGCTTTCAGATCGAGCGACACTCGCCATGGCTGCCGAAGGAAAACGTGCGTCACTCATTCGCGTGGATCAAAGGCGCCGCCGGCCCGGCTTCGACCCAGCAGGTGAACAAGTTCACCAAGGCCGTGTTGCAGGCGATGAAGGACAACGGCGTCGCCGGACAAAAGCTTGGTGTCGACTTCATCGACATCAACATGATCAACATCTTCAAGGAGAACAACATCAACTGGGTCGATGGCATGACCCCGATGATGGAGGCGCGTGCCGTCAAGAGCCCCGACGAGCAGGAGTGTTTCCGGATCGTCGGTGCGATCGGCGATGCCACGCACTGGGAATGCATGAAGTTCTTGCGGCCCGGCATCACTGAAAATCAGGTGACCGCGCATCTGATGGAATATCTCTACAACATTCCCGGCATGGAAGACGTCGAGGACGTCATCGTGTCGTCCGGCCCGAACACGTGGCCGAACTGGCGCAACTTCTCCGACCGCATCATCCAGCCCGGCGACATCGTGTTCATGGACTTGGCCGCGCTCACGTGGAACGGCTACAAGTCCTGCTATTACCGCACGTACTGCGTCGGCAAGGAGCCGACGAAAGAACAGAAGGACACCTACGCGACCGCCCTCGAGTGGCTCTATGACTCGATTGGCGCCGTGAAGGTCGGCGCAACCACACGCGACATCGCGCTGAAGTGGCCTTCGGCGATGGAGACCTGGGGCTACGAGGACGAAGATCAGGCTGCGGCCAACCTGTGGGGCCACGGCCTTGGCCTCGCGCAGTACGATCCTCCGGTGATCTCACGCATCTGGTCGCTCGATCATCCGGTCGAGATTCAGGAAGGCATGACCTTCGCGCTCGAAACGCAGCACGGGAAGCGCTTCCGTTACGGTGTTCGTATCGAGGAAATGCTCATCGTGAAGAAGAACGACATCGAGATCGTGTCAAATTTCCCCGTAAAGCAGATCACGGTTGTCGATCCGCTGCCGGGTTATGGAGATCATGTGAAGTGACGCCGGCGTAAGTCGGCGTCATCCCCGGGCGAGCCGAAGGCAAAACCCGGGGATCTCGAGCCACGGGTTCTGTCCGCAAGGCAATTGTGATGACAGCCTTCATCCTTCACCTTGATGACCCTCGCGCCACCGAACCGGAACGGGTCGGCCCGAAAGCGGCGAATCTTGCCGGGTTGACGCAAGCCGGCTTGGCTACGCCCGGTGGCTTCGCGCTGACAGCCGACGCCTATCGGTACCAGCTGCGCCATCTCGGCATCGAGAACCTGCTGCGGCAATACAGCCAAGGCGACGTGCCTACGTCGCGGCGGATTTCCATCCAGATCAGGCTGGCGCTGTACCAGCAGCCAATCGCGCCAGAGATTCTCGAGCCCTTGCTCGGCGCGTGGCGAAAGCAGCGCGAGACCGGGCTTGGCGTCGTCCGGTCATCCGCGCTGATCGAAGACCGGAAGGGCGCCAACTTCGCCGGCCAATTCGAAAGCTTTCTCGGTCTGTCTGATGAAACCGAATTCCTGACAGCAGTGCGTGCGTGCTGGGCGGCGCTGTGGACGTCGCACGCACGCCGCTACATGGACAATCACGAACTTTCGCCCGCGGAGACAGCGATGGGCGTCTTGATCCAGCCGCTGATTTCCGCGCGCGTTTCCGGCGGCGGGCTGAGCGAGACGGCTGACGGGCAAATGATGATTTCGGCGACCTGGGGACTTGGCTCGGCCATTGCCCAGGGTGAGGTCGTGCCCGATCGCATTATGCTCAGCAAGACGGGCTTCCTGCGCACGGTCGAAGCCGGTCGCAAAGGCCATCGCGACACCTGTGCTCACGGCGTCTCTGCGCCAGAGCTTGTGCCCAAAGACCTTGTCAGCGAACCATGCCTGTCGCCCGGAGAGGCCGTGACCCTCGGTCGTCTGCTGCGAAAATGCGAAGACCTCGCCGGCGGTCCCGTGGAAATCGAATGGGCGATGGACGAGAAGGGCTTCAGGCTCTTGCAGTCGCGACCGCTGCATATGGAGCCGGCGATCGTGCCGGATGAGATCTGGTTGCAGCATCCCGGCTTGAACGGCCATCCCGCAGGCATCGGCTGGGGTTCGGGACGCGCCGTGGTGGTGAATTGCGAATGTGAGCTGTCGCGGGTCGCGCCCGGCGACGTGCTCGTGACCCGTGTCGCGGGGCCTGCTCTCAGTCCGATCCTGCAGCACGTTTCGGGAGTTGTCGCCGAGCTCGGCGGTTCAACGTCGCATCTGGCTTCGCTCGCGCGCGAGCGAGGCATCCCGATGGTGCTGGGCGTGCTTGATGCCACGCGCAAGATTCCGGACGGCGCACAGTGTGCCGTCGACGGCGTTGCCGGCATCGTGCGGTGGCTCAGGTGAACGCCAAACCACGCGTCTTTGTCACGCAGCCGATTGCAGAGAGCGCAGTAAAGCGCTTGCGTGCACTTGGCAGCGTCAAGGTATTTCCCGACGACAGCCGGATTATTCCTCATCGCACTCTGATCGCGGCCATTCGCAAGGCCGACATTCTGTTCTGCCTACTGCACGACAAGATCGACCGGGCTGTCATCGCCGCCAATCCGAAACTGCGTCACATCGCATCGCAATCGATCTCGCCATCCAACGTAGACATCGCCGAAGCAACCAATCGCGACATTCCGGTTACCGTCGTTCCACCGGTGACGACGGAGGCTACCGCCGATCTCGCCTTTGGCCTGATGCTATCGGTCGCGCGTCGCATGATGGAGGGTGACCGGCTCGTGCGTGCCGGAAAATTTCCGGGCGGCCAGTCGCGGCACCTCCTCGGGTCCACCGTGCACGGCAGAACGATCGGCCTCATTGGTGGCGGTGGGTTGATCGGGAAAGCGGTGGCGCGCCGTGCGCACGGCTTCTCCATGCGAGTACTCTATTGGACTCCTCGGCGCAAGCCCGAAAGCGAGGAACGCGACGCCGGGCTCACTTTCGTGCCGCTTGATGAACTTCTGCGCGAGTCCGATTTCGTTTCCTTGCATTCGCCGCTCAATGCGCAAACGCGCCATCAGATCGGTGCGCGAGAGATCGGCCTGATGAAGAAGACAGCGTTCATCATCAACACTGCACGCGGCCCCGTCATCGACGAGGCGGCACTAGTTCGCGCACTCAAATCAAAGAAAATTGCCGGCGCGGGGCTGGACGTGTTCGAGCACGAGCCGAAGGTGCACGCGGAGCTAAAGAAGCTGAAGAACGTCGTGCTCGAGCCGCATCTCGGCAGTGCAACCGTCGACGTACGCGAGCAGATGGCGAATATCGTGGTCGACAATATTGAGGCGTTGCTTGGTGGGCGCGTGCCCCCGAACTGCGTGAACCCGCAAGTGCTGAAGACCTGATTGCAATCGGGCAAACGCGGCGTTTGAATATAACCAGCTGGCGCAGCCGGTGCGGGAGGAAAAAATGGCGCTACCCAAACTCGACGTGGTGATTGCCAATAATTTCGGCCATCTGCCGATGTTCATCGGCGCGGAGAAAGGCTACTTCAAGCAACAGGGCGTCGACGCCAGCTTCAAAGTGGTGGATACGGGCACCGACATGGTCAACGCCCTGCACAGAGGCGAGGCTCAGGTCGGGGACATGAGCACGACCACCTACCTCAAGGCCGTGCATGCCGGCGAGCCCTTCAAGGTGATCGGGCTCATCATGAACGATGCCACCCGCGACAACTGTGACGATCCACTCGCCATCGTCACAAAGAAGGGCAGGGGCATCGAGCCGGGCAAGGTCACCGATTTCAAGGGCAAGAAGATCGGCCTCGCGCGCGGCCAGACATCCGACGAATTCTTTAAGATGGTGCTGCGCCGCGCCAAGATGAAATACGAGGATCTTACGGTCGAGAACATCTGGTCGCAGTTTGGTCTCGCGCCGGCGCTCGCCGAGGGCAAGGTGGACGCAATCGTCACGTGGGAGCCTTACGTGACACAGGCGCTCACCCAGGTGCCCGATTCATATCTCGTCCTGCGCGGCGGGCATCACATGTCCTATGTAATGGTTGCGGTCGCACACGGGCCGACGGTCGAGACGAAGCCCGACGTCATCAAGAGCATCGCTGCGGGATTGGCGCAGTCCTCACACTTTACTCGCAATAACCGCGACGAAGCGGTGGAGATTTTTGCCAAGTGGGTACCTGGGACCGACGTTGCGATCGGCAAGAAAGCGATCAAGCACATCAGTTTCGATCCGCGCATGTCGCCGAACGTATTGCGTGCCTTCGAGAACGCAGAGGACGAGGTGCTCGCCAACACGCTCAAGGGCGCGCCGCGGCTCGACGTGCCGAGTCTGTTCCGGCCGCAGTTCATGGCCGCGGTCGAAAAAGAGCACCCGGAATATTTCGCGGACCTACCGAAGCTTTAGCTATTCGGCCGTCCAGCCGCCGTCCACGACCAGCGATGTGCCGGTCATCAGGGCGGCGGCATCGCCTGCAAGGAATACAATCGCGCCGGTCAAGTCTTCGAGCTGGCCAAGGCGACCGAGCTTGATGCGCTTGAGCGTGTCGGCGCGGAAAGCTTCGTTCTGGAAGAACGGTCGCGTCATCGGCGTTTCGATGAATGTTGGTGCCAGCGTGTTGACGCGGATCTTGTGCGGGGCAAGTTCGATCGCCATCGCCTTGGTAAAGCCTTCCATCGCATGTTTGGTCGCGCAATAGACGGTGCGCGTCGCGCCGCCGACATGCCCCATTTGCGATGACATGTTGATGATGGAGCCGGCGCGTCTGGCCTCGATCAGCCGTCGCGCCACTGCCTGCGCCACGAAATAAGCGGCGCGCACGTTCAGCGACATCACGAAATCGAAATCTTCGACTTTCACATCGACGAAGGGAGCCGGTTTGTTGGTGCCGGCATTGTTCACGAGGATGTCGAACGGTTGCTGGCCGGCAATCGTCTTCTGCATGGAGTCAAGATCGCGGACGTCGACTGCAAGCGGTGCGGCCTGCTGGCCACGCGAGCGGATTGCGTCGGCCGCCTCTTCGATTTCTTTCGATGTTCGTGCGGCTAACGTGACGTGCGCGCCTGCGTCGGCCAGGGCGGAGGCTGCCGCGAGTCCTATGCCGCGCCCAGCGCCGGTCACCAGCGCCCGCTTGCCATCGAGCCGGAATGAGGGTGTAGACGTAAGGTCGACCATTGAAGGCCTTATTCCGCGGCCTGCGCGTAGGGCACGTTGCGGCCTCCGTAGCGGCGCACCCGAATGTTGGCCTGCTCGGCATGACCGAGGAAGCCCTCCAGCACGCAAAGCCGCGAACAATATTCGCCGATCATGGAGCTGGCCTCGTCGGTCAGCACTTTCTGGTAGGTGCAGGTCTTCATGAACTTGCCGACCCACAGGCCCCCAGTGTACCGCGCCGCTTTTTTCGTCGGCAATGTGTGATTGGTGCCGATCACCTTGTCGCCGTAGGCGACGTTCGTGCGCGGTCCGAGGAACAACGAGCCATAGTTCTTCATGCCATTGAGGAACACATCGGGGTCGCGGGTCATGACCTGCACGTGCTCCGACGCCACACGGTCCGCCTCCGCAATCATCTCGGCTTCATTATCGCAGACGATTACTTCGCCGAAATCTTTCCAGGCTTGGCCGGCCGCGTCCGCGGTAGGAAGGATCGACAGCAGACGCTCGACTTCTTTCATCGTATCGCGCGCAAGCTTCTCGGAATTGGTGATCAGGACGGCGGGCGAGGTGGGACCGTGCTCGGCCTGACCAAGCAGGTCGGTCGCACAAATTTCACCGTCCACGCTCTCATCGGCGATGATCAGGGTCTCGGTCGGCCCGGCGAGAAGATCGATTCCGACTCGGCCGAACAATTGCCGCTTGGCTTCCGCCACATAGGCGTTTCCGGGGCCTACGATCATGTCGACCAGCTCAATCGTCTCTGTGCCGAGTGCCATGGCCGCGACGGCCTGTACGCCACCAAGCACGTAGATGTCGTCGGCGCCGCCGAAATGCATTGCCGCGACGATGGCCGGGTGCGGTCCCCCTTTGAAGGGTGGCGCACAGGCGATGATCCGTTTCACGCCCGCAACCTTCGCAGTCACGATCGACATGTGTGCCGATGCGACCATCGGATAGCGCCCGCCCGGCACGTAACAGCCGATCGAATTCACCGGGATATGACGATGGCCGAGCACGACGCCAGGCAACGTCTCGACCTCGAGGTCGTGCATCGTTTCGCGCTGCTTATCGGCGAAGTTCCGTACCTGCGCCTGCGCGAACTTAATGTCCTCGAGGTCGCGTTTCGGGACCTGCGCTATCGCGCGCTCGATTTCCTGTGGCGTGAGACGAAAATCCTTCGGCGACCATTTGTCGAATTTCTCCGACAGTTCGCGAATGGCCGCGTCCTTCCGCTCATCGACCTGCGCGAGGATGCTTTCGACGGTTTCGCGCACTTTGGCGTCGGCAGCCTTGATCGAGCCCGCATCCATTCCGCGTTTGAGCCAGCGGGGCATGGTTTCGTCCTCCGGTTTGTCGCGACGTACCGCGCTTCATGGCCAGGCTTGGCCTTCTATATTGCGTTTCGCCAAGTTGAAACGCCTCATGGCCCCCCGGGTCAAGCCCGCGGTGGCGCCGGCTTTGTTACGTGCCGCTTTACTTGATGGCCTGCGGATTGATCGGCGATCCTGTTCCGCCCGTGATGATCAAAGGCGGGCCGCAGAAGAAGAACTCATAGATACCGTCCTGTTCGCAGTCCTCGGCAAGCTCCTTGAGATAGAAAATTTCGCCCATGCACAGACCCATGGCCGGGATAACCACCCAATGCCAGGGTTGATTGGCTTCGGTCGTTTCATTCGGCCGGACTTCCACGCCCCAGGTGTCCGTGCAGATCGCGGCGACCTGCTTCTCCTGGCACCAGTAACAGTTCTCGAACTTGACGCCTGGCGCGTCGCCGCCCGCATAGCCGCCCCATTCCTTTTCGGCGAGGCAGCGTTCCATTTGCCCGGTGCGGACGATGACAAAATCGCCACGTCCGATGGTCACATTCTGTTGCTTCGCGCACTGATCGAGTTCGTCGTTGGAAATGCTTTCGCCGTCTTGCATCCATTTCACGCCGCGAAAGCGCGCGATATCGAGCAATACGCCGCGCCCGACCATCTTGTTCTTGGAATGCTCGATGCCGAGCACCGAAAGTCCACGCGAGTCGATCAGTTTTGCGTCGTAACCGTTGTAGGCCTTGTCCTCATAGAAAATATGCCCAAGCGCGTCCCAGTGCGTGGCGCCTTGCACGCAAAGGGTCAGAGTGTCGTCGGCATAGCGGATCTTGTTCCAGTCCTGTTGACCGGAGATGGCGTCGGTTCCGGTCGCCAGCATCTGATGGATCGGATTGAAGCGCCCGCCAAACAGGCCGGTCTGGGGCCCCGTGCGATCGAGCGGAATGCCCAGCGCAAACACCTTGCCCGATCGGATCAGGCTCGCAGCTTTCACGATATCTTCGGGGGTGACATGGTTGAGGGTGCCGACCTGGTCTTCCTTGCCCCATCGCCCCCAGTTCTTCAGTTTTTCCGTGGCTTCGGCGATCGCTTTTTTGCCGACCCTGATGTTCATGAAGAGCTTCCTTCCCAACTTTATTATCTTTTCGCGGCGTCAAAGTTGCCGTAGCTATCGAATGCAATATTGCACAGAGCGTCAGTGTTTCATCAAGCCGGGTGCGTCATCAGGATTTTGACAGAGCCAGTCGCGGCTGCGCATGATCCCGGCCCGCGGGGCGCGTACCAGTCACTCAGGGAAAATATTCATGAAACGCAATCTATTCGCCACGACTGCTGTGCTGATGGCGCTCGCGGCGCCCACGCATGCGACCAATATTGTCAATGAATGGGCCAGCGTGAAAACTCCCAAGGCGCCGGAGCTCAAGGCGGTGACGGTCGATCCCAAGACCACGGCGCTGTTGATGCTCGACTTCATGAATCAGAATTGCGGTCAGCGGCCGCGCTGTCTCGATACAATTCCGGCAATGAAGAAGCTGCTTGCCGAGGCCCGCTCGCACAAAGTGCCCGTCGTCTATTCGATCATTGCCAACAGCACCCCAGCCGACGTCATCAAGGATGTGGCACCGCTGGCGGACGAGCCGCACGTGCTGTCCGGGCCTGATAAATTCCGCAACACCGACCTCGAAAAGATCTTGAAGGATAAAGGCATCGCGGCTGTGATTGCTGTCGGCACTTCATCGAATGGTGCCGTGCTCTACACGGCAAGCGGAGCGGCGTTCCGCGGCATGAATGTGATCATTCCTGTCGACGGCATGTCCGCGGTCGATCCCTACGCCGAGTATTCCACGGTCTTCACGTTCATGAACGCGCCTTCTGTTTCGGCGAAGACCACGCTCACTCGAAGCGACATGATCAAGTTCTAGTTCGGTTCAGACTTTTCCCAAGGCCCGGAGAATCTTGTCCGGTGTGAAGGGCATATCGGTGAGAGGCTGCGCCCCTAGCGGGCGCAGCGCATCGTTGATCGCGTTCATCACGGATGCAGGTGCACCTGCGGTTCCTGCTTCGCCGGCGCCTTTGGCACCGAGTTCGCTGTCCGCGGTCGGTGAGACGACATGCCCGCACACGATATCGGGCATTTCCATCGCCATCGGCACAAGATAGTCCGCCATATTGCCGTTGAGCAATTGGCCGCGCTCGTCATAGAGGCAATGTTCGAATAGTGCCGCGCCGATGCCCTGCACGACGCCGCCGCGGATCTGCTCGTCGACCAGCTGCGGATTGATGATGGTGCCGCAATCTTCCACGCACCAATGCTTGAGCAGCTTGACGAATCCGGTGTCGGTATCGACTTCCAGATAGCTTCCCTGAATGCCGTTGGTGAATGCGAACGGCCATGCGCGGGGGACGTAGTGCCGCGTTGCCAGCAGCTCCGCCTGGAAGCCGGGCGGCAGGGTGTCCGGCCGGAAATAGGCGACGCGCGCCAGCTCGTCGAGCGGCAGGCGTTCGGTGCCTCTTTCCTTGTCCACGACAAGTCCGTTGCGGATGTCGAGATCGTCCGGCTTGGTTTGCAGGATGCTCGCCGCGACCGCGAGGACGTTCGCGCGCAGTGCCTTTCCGGCTTGCCACGCCGCTTCGCCTCCGATGCCGGCTGCCCGTGAGGCCCAGGTGCCACCCCCATAGGGCGTGTTGTCGGTATCGCCGGTGATGACGCGCACTTTTTCAATCGGGACGCCGAACGACGACGCTACGCACTGCGCGACCACGGCTTCGGCACCCTGACCTTGCTCGGTAACGCCGGTGTGCACGATGATCGCGCCTTGCGCGTCAAGTTTCACGGTGGCGCCGTCCATCGATGTGATGCGTGCGCCTCCCACACCGTAAAATGCCGCCGATGGATTGGTCACTTCGATGAAGCTCGCAAAGCCTATTCCGCGATAGATGCCTTTTTCCCGCAGCTTCTTCTGTTCGGTGCGCAGGCCGGCGTAGTTCATCATCGAATCAAGATGCGCAAGTGCCTCGTGGTGCGACAGCTGTTCGAACTTCAGGCCCGAAGCGGACTGTGTCGGATAAGCATCGTCGGAAATGAGATTGCGGCGGCGCAATTCGAGCGGGTCCATGCCGATCTTGGCCGCGGCAAGCTCGACAAGGCCTTCGGTAACCGCGACCGCGATCGGATGACCGACGGCGCGGTACTGGCACATGACGTTCTTGTTTTGAAAGACCACACGTGCCTGGGCGCGATAGTTCGGACACTTGTACGGACCACCGGTGAGGTTGACGACCTGGTTGGCCTCGATGCCGCTGGTGCGGGGATAGACGGAATAGGGGCCAATTCCGGTCAGATCGTCGATCTCGAACGCCGTGATTGTGCCGTCCTTGCTCACGCCGATTTTGGCCTTGATGCGGTGGTCGCGGGCATGGATGTCAGTCACGAAGCTTTCGATGCGATCGGCGACGAATTTCACCGGCCGTTTGAGAAGCTTTGATAGCGCGACGGTCGCCATCTCGTCGGCGTAGGTGTGCACCTTGATGCCGAACGAGCCCCCGACGTCCTTGGTCAGAACACGCACCTGATGCTCGGCGATCCCGAGATGCTTGGCGAACAGGTTCTGCATCATGTGCGGCGCCTGGGTGCCGTGATAGACGGTCATGCGCTGCTCGCCTTCGTTCCAGTCGGCAACGACCGCGCGCGGCTCGTTGGTGACACCGGTATGGCGACCGAAGCGGAACGTCGTTTCGACTACCGCATCGGCTTCTGCGAGGGCCTTGTCGACCGCGCCAACGTCGAGCTTCCTTTCGAAGCAGAGATTGTCGCCGAGCGAGGCGTGGATCACAGGCGTTTTGGCATCGAGCGCCACTTCCGGATCGGTAACCGCGGGCAATGGCTCATAGCGGACTTCGACCAGCTCGCAGGCATCCTCGGCCTCGGCGCGTGTGCGGGCGACAACGGCGCAAACAGCTTCGCCTTGCCAGCAGGCGCGCTCGACTGCGATCGGAGACTGCGGTGCGGACTTGAGGCCCTTCAGATGTGTGAGGACACCCACCCAGGGCGTCATGACTTTGGCAAGTTCGGCGCCGGTCACTACACCGATCACGCCGGGTGCCTTTTTCGCGGCGTCGGCCGAGATCTTCACGATGCGTGCGTGGGGATACGGTGAGCGCACAAAGGCGACATTCGCCATGCGCGGCAATGCAATGTCGCTGATGTACTGGCCGCGTCCTTGCGTCAATCGCTGCAGGTTCGGTCGCGGCACTGAGCGGCCGATGTAGGAATTGGGCCGGTCGAGCGCCGTCAGTACGGGCAGTGAGTCCTCGGTGATTTTCATTTCTTGGCTCCCCCGCGCGCTTGCGCAACAGCTTCGACGGCATCGACGATCGCGTGATAGCCGGTGCAGCGGCAGTAGTTGCCGGACAGATGCTCGCGAATTTGATCGCGGCTCGGGACTTTCTTTGTGCGCTTGAGCAGATCCTGGGCGGCAGTGATCATTCCGGGCGTGCAATATCCGCACTGCAGGGCATTGCGTTGCTCGAAGGCTGCCTGCAGGTCGGACACTTCGCCTGAGTCCGACAGACCTTCGATCGTGTCCACCGCGGCGCCATCGCATTGCACGGCCAGCATCAGACAACCGCGCACGATTTCGCCGTTTACGCGCACCGTGCAGGCGCCGCAGACGCCATGCTCGCATCCGACATGGCTGCCGGTCAGCGCGAGGTCTTCGCGGAGGAAATCGACCAATGTCTTTCTCGCCTCAACGCGCTCCTGGACCCGCGCGCCATTGACCGTCAGCGAAATTTCGAGAATGCGATCGTTCATGGCCGCGCCTCCAAAAGCTGTGCGGCCACGCGACGAAGCAACACACCGGCGAGATGCCTCTTCACCTTGGCAGTCGCCTGCACGTCGTCATGCGGATCGAGATCCAGTGCGTTGACGGCGGCGTCAACATTGTCATCGACGAGCGCCGCCTCGGCTTTTTTCACGCGGATCGGAGTGTCGCCGACGCCGAAATAGGCGAGCCGCACATCGGCGAGACCCTTGCCGTTGGTGCGCGCGCTGGCGGCCAGTCCGAC
>AF_2010_repII_A001DRAFT_10000171_pt1 | contig 11780 bp, 10 predicted proteins | sample AmaForreplIIA001_FD_9190 | JGI IMG/M metagenome (IMG submission 9190)
AAAGCCACTTCCCTCTATTACATAATAAACTTCATCTGACGAGTGTGGTTGCTGATCATCATTCTCGCCCGGTTTCAACCTGATTACGCCGATAGCAGTGGAGCTAGAACTCAAGAAAGTGTCAAAATAGCTGTTTCTAATCTCCATGTTTGATAGGATCTCAGATAGGCCAAAAATTTTTGAGTGTTTGAATTTGGAGGAAGCCATCATTCCTTCATGAGCTTAAGATTTCTTAAACTTTGAGATTAACTCATAAGGGCCTACGTTTTAACGTGAAAAAAAAAGCTCTCGACAATGTCGTAATTTGCTTGGGAATCGCCAGCAAACAAGCGTGGCTCTGTCTGGCCCTTTTTGATTCTACTCTGGGGTAGTTTTTTTTTGGAATCATTTTCGAGGTCTTGGCAATGAGTGGGTACATATATTTATACTCGGCTGTTAGAATGCGACGGCCGGGATTTGAACCCGGGTTACCAGATTGGCAATCTGATGTCCTAGACCAAACTGGACGACCGTCGCAAGACCGGTGGAACAAGTTAAATTAGGATGGCTATATAATGATTGTATTGTTACTTCTGTTTTTTTGCTGTATTAGATGAGCGAGTCCTCAAGTTTGCCACCCGCTAACAATGGTTAGGAAGCCGCTCAGAGATTTTCAAGTTCTTTCAGAACGGCATATCCTTAGGTCTGAAAAATGTCCTCCCTTATTTTAGTAAGATAAGAGTAGAAAACCCTCTGCTTTCAAATGTATGTTCCTGCTCAACTTCTTCTACAATTACGGTTACCGAAACTAGATCGTTTAACTGGCAGCTGCTGGCGTCTATCACAATATAATCGTCCAAAATGTCCGCTCCTCTAAGACTCTCTTTACTAACAGTAAAGTCAACCGGCGAACATGACGCAATTTGCAAGAGTCTGTCTTTTTGATAATTCCCTATGCGAGTCAATCTGCCCTCCCGCGGGATGGCCCTCACGTTCAGACTGACTTTCCCTATTGAATTAAACGTATAGCGTTGCATATTGTTCACACTTACTAAGAACTTGAAAGGATAACCGGCTGTGTTTTCAGCCATTTTGTTTATACCATCATTCATGACGATATCGACCTTCCTGATCGTATCGCAAAATTTGTATATCCACTCATTCGTAACCTGGACGATATTATTTATGTTCCCCTTTCTTGAATTAGACTCTTTATCATCCAAGTCATATCGATCTACCCATTCTATGTAATCTTTGCTTATATCTTCAATAAATTCAGTGCACGTTCTCTGATAATCTTCCACACTGGTCGCACGTTCTGAATCACTATCAGAGGAGAACATATGAGAGACAACGTGATGTTCTCATAAGAGATAAAAAAATCGATCGATTATCCTTTATTTCATTGTGTGGATCCTAATCAAACAAGCTTGTCTTCTCGTGCAATTATCTCTGGGTTGGTGTGCAGAAGTTATAATTTCGACATACGCTGACATTTCGCAATCGTGTTAAGATGAACACTCGTGCGTTAAGCGAAATCATGAACTTTATTATTGAGCGATTAATATTAAGAATATAGGATCAAATGTCTATCCCACTATTTATATACATGAATCTAGGAGTGAGTATAGTAGCTAAATAGGCTACGTATTTATGGTAATGCAAAATTCATTTGTATGTCCAGTATGCAAAAGGGATCAAAGGATCATCACAGACCTAGAGTCAGGTGAAATTGTTTGTAGTGAATGCGGTATAGTAATTTACGATAAAATACAGGAGTCTAAACAAGAATGGCGCCCTTCTAGTCCTGAAGAGGGAAAGGATAGACGGAGGACTGGAATGCCTACCTCCCTGGCAACTTACGATATGGGCCTTTATACCATTATCGGGAGAACAAACAGGGATGCTAGTGGGCATTTACTTGACGCCTCGACGCGCTCTACTATGGCAAGGCTAAGGACATGGGACCTTAGGACACAACCCAGTACGAACAGGAGCCTAAAAGCTGCTTTTAACCAACTAAACAAACTGAAGCATAAACTTGCATTGCCAGATGCAATAATCGAAAAAACAGCCTATATCTATAGAAAGGCGCAGGAACGAGGATTGGTTCAGGGGAGATCAGTTCCGGCGTCGATAGCCGCTGCAGTATACATAGCCTGCAGAGAAGTCGGAGCACCAAGAACGTTGAAGGAGATCTCTTTGATCAGCAATATTAAACGCAAAGAAATTTCACGGCAATATAGGCTGCTGGTGCTCGAACTCGACATTAGAATTCCCAGCATTGATCCAGCAAAGTGCATCGCCAGAATAGCAAATAAGATCAGCCTAAGCGAGAAGATAAGACACAGAGCCATGAGGCTCATGGACAAAGCAACCAGGAGCGAAATTTCTGCGGGTAAAAACCCAATGGGCCTCGCGGCATCTGTCCTATACCTATCTTCGTTGGCAGACGAGCGTAATAACAACAGCATAAGCCAGACAGTTTTTGCTCAATCAGCCGGAGTAACGGAAGTTACTATCAGAAACGTGTGCAAGAATCTGAGAAGTCATCTTGATCTGAGCCCAAATTCGTAGTGATAAGATCCAGATCCTAGTGGAGCATCTTATTAGTTCGAATTTAAATAGGTGATCGAAGCAATAGTTTCACCGTTAGCTTGGGCATTGCATTGCCCTTGGAACCGTTTTTTACTTTAGTGATTCTATCTCCGATAATCACCTAGGCATTCTTTCTCCGCCCATGGTAAGTTGCTCAAATTAGCTAACGGAGTGCTATCGGCTAGAGTGGCGGGATACTACAGAAAGGATGCAAATCAAGGCAGAATAGGTTCCTGAGTTTGCGATTGCGAGTTGGCTAGCGACTGTGGCCGAGCACCTAGCACCAGATTCAAATTCGTTATTTGACCTTGCCTGCTTACGGTAAGGACCACGTTGTCTCCGACAGCCTTGTGCAGATCGACGTAATTTATCAGATCGTCTATGGTTCTCACGGGATGTCCATCAACTCCTGTTATAATGTCACCGATTTTTTGTGTGTTCGAAAAATCCCCTTGTTGTATCCCTTGAAGACCGACTTTTTCAGCAGGACTGCCTGGCTGAACCGCACCGACCACTACTCCTTTGTAATTTCTCGGTAACCCTGCACTCAGAGCTTGATCAGGGGTCATATGCCCGCCAGCTATTCCAAGCCACGGATGAGCATAAGTCCCATTTTGAATTAAGGTTGGAAGCTCCCTTGCTATTGTGTTAGATGGAACAGCAAATCCTATGCCTGAAAACTCCCCGGTCGCAGAATTAATAGCTGTATTTATTCCGACTACTTGTCCTTGCAAGTTCAGCAACGGTCCCCCAGAATTACCAGGATTTATTGGAGCATCTGTCTGAATAGCATCAGGCGTTGAAAATTGGGTCTCTGGATTCGGCAGAAGGCGTCCAGTCTGACTTATGATTCCCGTTGTCATCGAATCACTCAGGCCAAAGGGGTTCCCTATCGCGATAACCTGTTGTCCTACCTGTAAGGAAGAGGAATTTGATAATGCTAGAGGTGAAAGATTCTCAGGCGAAAAGTTATCTGTTATCTGTAACACGGCGATGTCACTTGAAGGATCATTTCCAATAACCTTTGCCCTGTAGCTATTGCCATCGACGAAGGTCACATCAGCAGAACTTGCTCCATCAATAACGTGGTTATTGGTGATGATGTGTCCCTCCTTATCGTACACAAATCCTGATCCCAAGCGTGTAGATTGCCCTCCTAAAGGATTGCCATTAATTATTATTTGCATGTTAGGATTTGGTACACGGCTAGTGATCTGGACTACTGAATTCTCTACTTGTTTAAAAATTTGCGTAAGCGGAGATGATATGGCAGCATTTTGAGTGGTTGTTGGCAATGCTATCTGTGTTAATCGAGGCGATGGATCATTTTTCCAAGTTCCTTGTGCGGTTACGCCTGGTAGCGCCACCTGTCCTGCATTAATTTTCGCATTAAGAAAAATCATACTTCCGACCAAAATTAGAGCGGTAATGACGATCGCCAAAGACGATATCAGTTTCACTGACATAAACGCCTACTATAAAGGCACCGGGTTATTTATGTGTTGACATAAATGTCCGCAGGACTACGAGATATTCATCGTGGTCTCGGATATGTTTTCGATGGCCCCGGAATTGGACGTCTGTTGCCCGGGAACTAATTGAGACATCTCAAGAACAAATCTCTCTAACAAAAGTACTGCTTCTAGGTCGGTGTTAAGTTTGTACATATTCGTTTTGCCGATCTTTCGATTGTTGAAAATCAACTGGATTTTCTCTAGATTAGGGATTTCTCTAAAAACTGTCCTAAACGACAAACCCGTTTTCTTCGCGATCTCGCTTGGAGGATAGTCGAATTCCTTGTGGTCAAAGAAAAAATCTAGAATTTGAGCGACTGCCCTTGAGGAAAAAATATTGGCTAATGTTCCATCGTAGGGCGGCTCGTTAATTTGAACTGACACATAGTTAATCAGAAATGGCCTTATTTGTCTGTTTCTCTCTGTATGATTGTATTTTGCTCGTACCTGAACACAAAGTCTTAGTAAAAAATTTGTCAATAAATAAATAAGCCTCCTTCCCCATAAGGCTCCATGCTCAGTTACGAGATTGCAGTATTGCGGATTCTGTTAAAAAAACGGAGTGCAGTTGAAGTTTCCAGCTTGGTCGATGGATTTCCAGATAACTCAGAGGCCAACGTCCTAGAAGCTGTCTCGAATTTGTATTCGCTAGGCTATATCACGGTATCGGATTCCCTTTTTCCCAGATCGGTCTCGTTGAATAAATCAATGAGACTTGAAGCATTAAGGATCGTTGACCCTAGTCGGGTTAAAGAGCAGCAATCTTTACGAGACTGTTCGGGGCAGGAAAGTGTGAGCCCTGGGACAAGCGAGGGTTCGATTGCAGATAATGAGAAAGCCAAGACCCCTAAGCTGCTTGTTGTGACGAAGGCATTTGCCTTAGCATTTATCGTGTTAGGTTCAACGTTAGTGGCAGGCAACACGTTATTCCATTATTTACCTGCAGGAAATAACCAAAACCCTACTGATTTATCATCCTACCATCAATCAACAGCTTCGATGCAGTCCATAACACCGCAGAAAACTGGGTTGCCTTCGTTTGTAGTTGCAACGATTATCTTACCTACAAGTGAACCCTTCCAAGACAGGGTCTTTATGGGAAACGGTGGCATAGGTAATATTAACCACACTTTCCATAGTGTGATAATAGATTATGGTAATGAAAAAACTTCAGGTACGTCCACGTTGTATATGTTCCTAAGGATCTAATCTGACGGTTAGTTATCACATCTCCTTATGTTAATTCCTCGGAATTAGGAGTAAACTAGCCAGCCATTCAGTACCCAGCACGTACTATTTAATCATTTGAATCGGAATCCCAAGTCCTTTTTTTGTTCTTATATCCACGTGTCTTTGGGAATTTGCTCTTTTAGTATTCATAAAAATATTTTTCCATTACCTTCGACATCTTTAGATTTGCAATATCATTGTCGTCCAATTTTTCTAGATGTTTTTCTCTCAGGCTGCTTCAATGCAAATCTGGATCACCACATAACTTGCATTTGCTTTTCCAAACAACTGTCAATATCCTCGATGGGGAAAAGCCAGTAAAACGTTATGTGGGAGCAGCCATTGTGCCTGTGTAAGAATGCCTAGAATCTCTTTGGTCTATGTAGCTTATTTGTGACTATTGATTTTGGTTCTAATTATTCTGTGAACTAACAGAATTAATTCTTCCAAGGCTGAGTAAAATCTATTTTACCCTTAAGATCTCGAAATCTGTTTCTTATCGTGACTTCAGTTACACCTGCGGCGTTCGCTATATCTATTTGGGTTATAGCTTCCCCAGAATTCTTGGAAGACAGATAAAGAACCGATCCGGCTAAGCCCATAGGATCTTTTCCTGCGGATATCCCGCTATTTGTTACAGAGGTCATTATCTCCATTGCCTGTCGCTTTGTCCTCTCGCTTAATTTCGTCTTGTTAGCAACTTTCGCGATGCATTTCAGTGGATCAACGACTGGCACTTTGAGATCAAGTTCCAAAAGGAGTAGACGGAATGTTCTTGCAAGTTCCTTACGACGCAGGTTGGTGAGCATAGCGATGTCATTAAGAGTTCTCGAAATTCCCATCTCTCTGCAAGCTATGTATATAGCCGCCCCAAGTACAGCCGTGATGGTCCTACCCCGCACTAACCCTCTTTCCTGAGCCTTTCTGTAAATATAAGCAGTCTTCTCGATGACAGGCTCTGACAATCCAAGTTTGTCCTTTACTCTCTCTAACACACCGAAGGCATGCCTTAAGTTCCTGTCAGAAGGACTATACACTTGAATACGCAAGTCCCAGGTCCTTAGCCTCTCCATCGTAGATCTAACAGACGAGTCCAATCCACGACCGCTTGCATCTTTATTGGTCCTACCGATTATAGTAGCTAGCCCCATATCATGCCGCGATAGAGAAGTTGGCATGCCGGTCCTGCTCCTGTCTTTGCCACCCTGCGCAATACGCCATTCGGGTCCACTTTCCCAGATATTGTCTACTATAACCGTACCGCAATTTCTACAAATTATTTCGCCCGACTCAGGATCTGTGATTGTCTCGTTTGTACTCTTACAGACTGAACAGGCCATTGAACCTTGCATATCCCGAAGAAGTACTAATTATATGGCTTTACAATTATATAAATATTTTAAGCAATCCTACGGGAGTTGCGAAATTTTTGATAGTTCGTCTTAGAGACTACTACTTAGAGTAGCTGTTCTTCTGCAGATCCAAAAAAGAGAAGGGTTAGGAATTAATGCCTAAATAACTGTTGTTGCTGTGCCGTGAAGAAGGAGTTCCAGGCCTTAGCAGCATTGGTATTGAATTCAGTTACCGCATCAATAGTTCTGTTATATATTTTCAGGTTCTCGCGTGCCGCGTCCAAGGCATTGATCGTTAATTGATTGTTAATACCAACAGCTCTTATCGTGTTATTTGTGATCTCGTTTGATTGCTTTGCCAATTGTTCGTTAAGCGGGGTTGTAGAAGGTGTTTGACTCCATGCAGTAGGGTTACTTTCTGTGACATTCCTTTGCGCAATAAATGCCGTATTTATGGTATTCTTGATTGCATGGATATAGTCAAGTTGAAGGTTGGAGATTGACTGTGAATATTGTGGTTGGACCTTCGCGACCTCGTCTACTACTTTAATAAAATTCTCTTTCATTGTGTCGTAGAAGTCTGTAACCTCAACAGACCTTACCGTGCTATCCTCTCGTGTGCGATCGCCAGCTTTAAATGGCTCATCTTTGGATTTGTCGACCATCTTTATCTATTACTCAGTATAATAATACTCATATAAATATGTTGGTATTATTTGGTAATTACTGCCATTTAGACCCATTGACCGAAAGTTGGGACCCTTATCCATACCTGAATTCAACTCCTTTCTGTCCTCTTGGGTGCCGCCACTCTGTCTCTTTGGCGCAGCTCCCGCATTCGATACACCCTTCGTGTTGTAGAAACACTTCTTCTCCTTCCATGTTGTAACACTTAGTTGGGCAGAGTACAACCATCTTCCTAATAAAATCAGACTTGCCATCTAGCACTCTGATGTGAGAATCTGTGTCGTCATTATAATGCAATCTAGCTATACGCTGAGCAATTGTGGGGACTGAAAAAATAGTTGCAGAATTTAAAGGAGTTCCTAGTTTTTCAGCAAGCTCCACTGGCACATCGACGTACGTTTCTTCGCTTTCCAATAAAGGCAAAAGACGATCAAAGCCGAGAATGTTTGCGAAGCCGACCGCAAGACCACGCAAGGTGCCACTTGACATTAATTTGAATATAATCCCGTATCTAGTTCTTATAATGTCCCTTGGCACGTCTTTTACTGCATCCAAGAAAATTTTCAAGTAATCCTTGTCTATCTCTTTCATTTCTCTAGTGTAGGGACTGTCTTCTATCGATCGGCTGTAAAATTCACCCATGTAGTCGTTGGTGAAATTGTTTCGATCGATGGATCTAGCGATGCTGTTGGCAGCTCTTACCGCGTCGTCTATTCCCACATTAAGCCCTTCTATTTTAGGTCCGACGAAAATGCCACGGCCAGCAGCATCCCCCACGAAAAGAACATTCTTATGGTATGGTTTTTTCATTCTGCAGCGCTTGCCATCAGGAACGAGTTTAGCGCTGTATTCTAACTCCACATAGTCATTAACAATTTTTGTGTTAAAATTACTTAATTCTTTTCGAATCTTCTCAAGCCTGGCTTCGATCTCTTCAGCGGATCGGTATTTCCCACTTTCAATAAGTCTCGCTTTTCCTTTAGATGAATAGTACTGACCACGCAGGTCCGTCCAGCTCTTCATAAGTTTGCTAACCGCCAAGCGTGTTCGTAAAAGCTCCGCTTTCGGTTTACTGAGATCATCCTCTTCTCGCCTTGGGATTTCGTCTGTCACCAATCCTGCAATAAGGGGATTCTTAAGTAAAGCATCTACAAGAGCATAGGGTTCAACTGGATTTCTTAGAAGAGAGTCATAGTGATAAACGGCTCCAAGGGATAGTGTGTCACGGTTCGTATACAGGAATCCCCCACCGATATGATTTAGCGTGATATCGCCCGCAAAGAGGTGAGCTGCGCCTTCGTCAGGCTGCACCTTGAATCTCTGTTCAATGATTTCTTCTGGCAAGTTCACCACGACCTTGACTCCTTGATAGAGCTCTTCCGGTGANAATTTGGCTCTTGCACCAACTAAGTCAGCAATTTCCGAATTAATTCCGTCTGCTGCGATCACCGCTTTTACTTCGAATGGCTCAAGTTCATCGGTTTCAACGACGGTCCTGTCGCCGTCCCACATCACATCGCGCACATGCACTCCTGTTACGATTCCGCCTCCCTGTCTTTCAGCGTTTTCACTTGCTTGGGAGGCGAGCCAAGAAATGAATTTGTTTAAAAGGACAGAATATCCAAAATTTGACTCGTACATATGAGCGTCCGTGAGATCTATAGAAAAAACTTTGTTTTTTGAGGTGGCGTGTAGAACATATTTTGTTATTAGTCTTTCAACGGCCGATTCTGTAGCGAATCCTTGTCCAAAAACGTCTTCGATGTTATAGACTTTACCGTGCTTGGGCCGCTTGGAATATAAAATTCCGCCCGACACATTTTTTGCCCCAGGAACTCTGCCTGCCTCTATCAAGACTGCTTGCTTTCCTAGATTTGACAGTTGTTGCAACGCGCTAAAACCGGCCGTCCCTCCTCCTACAATTGCAACGTCGAAATGTTCCAATTAGGTTTCAGACACTTCCAAAATTTGTTTTTGTGTTTTCAATTGTTCAATCAAGGCTGGTAATACATCTTCCATTCTGCCTTTGATGAAAATGTCGCATTCGTCCTTGATCGGTGAATCGGTATCGACGTTTATTGCAATAACAAATCCTGCTTCTTTCATTCCTTCGATATGTTGTACAGCTCCACTTATTCCTGTAGCCAGATATAATGCAGGCGCAATTTTACGCCCGCTTGTCCCGATAACCCTATCTGGGATCATATATAGCGAGGCAATGGCATCAGAAACAGGATATGCCCTTTTTGATATCGGTAATGAAATTCCAACCTCCGCATCCATTTCTTTTGCCAACTGAACTAGGGATCTAATGTTAGCTTCGGGTGCGTCTTTGATACCGCGTCCAAACGAGACTACTGTCTTATGACTGTCGAAATCGACAGAGCTCTCGATGACTTGACGGCTTACAATTTTTACTATTCTGTCAGCATCTTCTATTTTCGCATTAAATTTGATTATTGCGCCGTCCCTGGCGGGATCACGTCGGAGTGGCGCAAAGACGCCTGGAATTATACTGCATGCCTGAGGGTGGTATTCCCTTAAATTGGCTGGGTGTCTATTGTCGAGACACAAGATGGTCGTCCACAAAAATCCTGAAAAATCTGGACGATACATTTCGAGGATCTTTTCATATTTTATGAGCTGGCCTTTCGTTTTGTGTTCGTGCTTGATTTCAAGGTCCTCTATTACTAGTTTGTTTATGTCAGATGCAAGGCCTGATTCTAGTTCAGCTAGGACGGTAGCTGACAAGTGCCTACCGATACTGTCTGCGGAAAAAAACATGTATCTTGGCTTCTTGAAACTTTCGCTGTATTCTGGCGAAAACTTGGATACACAAGCGTTGTCTCTTGCGATCTGACTAACCACCTTTGTATCAATCAAATTTACGGGATATTCGAGGCTCTGGTCTTCTGCATAAATAACGACATCTGCTCCGTAAAAGATCAATTCTTCGCACAGCTCTTTGATATTGTTTCCCAATACAACAGCAACCACTTTCTCATTGGAATTGTACCTTGAATTAAAATTGTCCATAATCCTCCTTGCTTCCCCTAACATTTCGAGACTAACAGGAATTAGTTTGCCATCTAAGTGCTCAACCACAACATATAGGTGGTAGTAGTAGTTCTCAGCAAACCTATTCTCGTTCGTCTGATTCTCGCTTTTCATTCTCTCCTGGGAATGAGCCACTAGGAATCCCTTCTCCTTCTAACTACTTCATGGATTTTTTCAGCAACTCTACCAAGTTGTACCAGATCGGAGCCGTCTACTAACTCTGTACGCCTATTTGGCTTAGCCCGTGGGATTTTCTCTACTTTGTAGACGATGGTTGGCGAGCCTTGCAAACCTACCAAGTTCGGTTCAACTCCTAGTTGTTGAGCGTTGAAAACCTTTAGATAATCCTTATAACTTCGTACTCTTATCTGAGCCTCTCTCTGATACTTTGATGATGCCAAACGAAGTGAGACGGTATTAAGGACATATTTGTAGGAAGGATCGATCGTGATGAACACGGGCAGGGGAGCTATTAGTTCTTCGATTATATCTGGTGTTCCTCTTAGAGTAATTAATCGCTTAGCTCTCACAAGCCGTTCCCTTAAATCTATATCGTAACTAATGACATTGCCTAGGAATGGATAGCCCAATTTCCAAGCAGTTTGCGGTCCTGTTTGGCCTGTTTCGCCGTCTGAGGCTCTATGACCAGAAAAGACGATATCTATTCTGCTTTTGTCGCCCATCTTGATTATGCCTGCTTTCAAAACCTCTGCTGTGGCCAATGTATCGGCCCCAGCAAAGATCCTATCACTATACAGATGCAGGGAGTCTGCATCTGAAATCAACTGTGCTTGTCGTAGAGCCAAATCTGCAACTTGTGGTCCCATCGTTGCTATTGATATCTTGGCACCGTACATGACTTTTGCATAAAAAGCCGCGGCCGAAGCAATGGCACTATGCGGCCCAAGAATGCTTTTCGTCTCTGCTCTATTCAGTGTTCCGTCTGAATTGTAGCTGACGCTTCCCTCGGAAAAGTCCGGCTCAAGTTTCACCAGTACTGCTACGTTTAGCTCTGCTACCATCGACTCTGCTATCTCCATTAAATCGTCTTAAATGGGTTATGCAACAAACGATTTCTCCGCCTGATACGTAACATGGCTCCATTTTAGGCAGTAGTAGTGTTGCAAGGATTTCACACATATGAGATATAGGCTTTGAAATTATAGATCCTGTTGGAGTAGTCGGCAGCAACTCCTCAAAATTGCTTTTCGGGGCGAGTAATAGGTCTTTAAACGGATTGCGGCATAGTTAGAGTCTGTTCGTAGTAGGCTGTCCTGAGTTTTTCATAAAGCGGCCTAAGTGCTGCGTAAAATTCGGTCATTCTTGGTTCGAAATGAGTGTAAGCCAGGTAAAAGTCCTCAGC
>AF_2010_repII_A001DRAFT_10000172_pt1 | contig 11778 bp, 16 predicted proteins | sample AmaForreplIIA001_FD_9190 | JGI IMG/M metagenome (IMG submission 9190)
GTTTGCATTAGTCGATCTGGCTACGTTGAATCAGCCTGGGCATTCAGACAGGCCAGTGCATGCCCCGAGGGTAAAGTTCGCCTTCTCCTTCGCCGTGCCCGCGGCGATCTCCAACACTTCATCGGAGACATTGAACGCAAGTGTTTCTTCTTCATTCTTTATCGTGTTGTCCATCATTGCAGTGATCCTTTTGGCCGACGGTTCTATCCATACGCTTCGTAGTATTACTGGAACCCGGTCGTTGGGCGCAATCGGATTATTGATATCTTTATTCTGCGGGTGTACGCCTACTAATCTTCATAGCGTGATTCTTGCCCCGGTCGCGATATCGCTTCGCCGCCGGGGCTACTTTTTGACTTTCGGTATCGTGAGTTAAGGCGCAGATCGCTTACATGTGCGGTGCACTCGCCGATGTCCGCTTCAGGCCGAAAGCGGGCATGTGCGTTGCAACTAGGATGTCCGCTTTGGGCCAATAGCGGACATTTCCCGCTTGTCTGCTAAAGGCGAATAGCGGACTTCTCAGCCGAACTCCCGAACTTCGCTTTCAAGCAAGCGCACATGGCTGGCCTGAAGCTTATCGGTCTCGCGCATGATGTCGAGCAGCCGCTCTGACTCGGGATGATGAATGTATTTGGCCTTGAGCCGCGCAACTCGTCTCTCTTGACCATCAAGCCGCTCCTTGCCAGCGGCCTCCAGTTCGCGTGCTCTGAGAAGTTCTTCTTCTAGTGTAGCGAGCCAAGCTGTGTCGGTCGGCGACATATGACGCGCTCCTCTACAGGCGGGAGCGCGATCAGTCTCTCAGCCACCGACGCCTGCGGCAGAGCCTCGGCCGGTGATAAGTGGATAATATCCGCTTTCGCATAAAGATTCCATCAAATGGACCAGCTTAGTTGTCGATCAATGCGAGCGATCAAGGCGTTTGAAGCGTCTAGCAACGCAAGGCTTTGCGCAATCTCTTGAGCGGTTCGTTTCGTGGCCGCGTGAACACATCTAAGATACTCGATGTCGCTCGGTCGGAGATTGGCATTAACCGCGCTCTCGCCACTGACTGCTCTTAGCGTTCGCAGACATAAGCTTGTCGTGTTGGTGACGCCCTGCCGCGCGAGCGACATTACATGTAACGCAACGACTTCCGGTTTAATGTCGGTTTGTCGACTATCCCGCAACGCTTCCATCACAAGATCGTAGGCATCGCAGAGCCGATTGACCATTTCAGGTTCAAAAGCGTTTGTGTGAAAGAAGTGTTCGCGAATCATGACGGCCACCACAGACGGCCAATATTTTGGAATGAATCGCGCGGTTGTCTAGCCGCCGGCCGCTCAAGTCACTCAAATGACTAATTATGCGCGATGACGGCGGCAAAGATTAAATAACGGTAACCACCACAGGTGCAGCACACTGCTCCGTTCAATAGGTTAGCGGCTGCTTCAGGCCGTGGTCGCTCACAGGGCGACAACCAAGGGAATAACTTACATGCGTAAAGTAGTCTTGGCTGCAGCAAGTGCACTAGCTCTTGCCTCGCCGGCCGTGGCCGCCGATCTGCCGGTAACCCCTCGTAGCGAAATTCCAAGTTATGAGGAAGAGGTTCCCACGTACGGCTACCGAACTGCGCCGCCTGTTATTATCGAGGAGCCGGCTCCTGTCGTCGTAGTTCGCCGACCTGTCATTGTAGCGCCGCCGGTGGTGTATGCGGCACCGCGAGTGTATACGGCACCGCGAGTGTATGCTGCACGTTCAGCGTATGCGTACGGCGGTCCGCCTTGGCGCAACGGATGGGGCCATGGATATCACTTCCGCGGCCGTTGGTAGGCTTTTGCTCGACGCATAGCGGAAGGATGTTTTTCTCCACAAATTTCGCTATGCGTTCATAATCGTCCGCGATCCGCCGCATGATCACTTTGGTCTGTGCAGCAAATAACGGAACATGCCCAACGGATTGGATGCATCGCGCTGTCCTATCAGCTCTCGGCAAGCTTGTCGCGAAGCCGGTCACGTTCTTCAAAATGTGCCTCAAGCGTGTTTTCGAACAGCTCCAGTAGGGCTTTTGACCTGTCAGCGTTCTCACCGCGCCGTACAACTTCCTCTACTATTTGACGCTGGCGTTCGACATGATCTCTACCTTCCGCAATGTGCCTCTCGGCTTGGGCAAGGTGGTCTTTGAGCAAATCGCGCTCCATGCCCTACAACGTCCGGTATTACCAAAACGATCCTTTCGTGAAACTATCTAGACTGGCATGTCCGATTTGGATCAGAAGCGTCATTTGCACTGCACCAGCCCATGTCCGCTTTGGGCCAATAGCGGATATTAGAATTATCGAAGAACAATCAATTCGGTTTCCCTGCCGCACTGCAGGCATTGGAAAATACGCAGCTCAGCATTTAGCTCCGGGTGGTGAGAAAGTTGGGCTAAATGCGCCTCCGCTGTGCAGTACTGGCAAGCAATTGGCGTGATGTATCCCGACGGCGGTGAGAGCGTGGGAGATGGCTGGTGGGTTTGTGGCATGGCACGCTCCTTCACCATTGGTCCGACCCAAGGGGGAAAGCCCGCAACGTGTTGCCAGTCGCGACCTTTCGCCACTTCGGGTGCTACCGCCCGCGGTCGGGGTAAGGGGGCTTAAGAAAACACCGGGACGGTCGCCGCAAAAATATAATGTCGAGCTTGAGCTTCGGTCTGTGCCGTATCCAACAAAGTAGCAAAAAAATTGTGCTTTCGGTTCCGGAGGGGGGCGCTATCATAGTGGCCGAACGTTAAATCGTCAGACGAGTAAGCGTGCGCTATGCCGGTCTACCATTTTCTCTTGAAACCCGCCTGGAACCCACCGCTCATAGATCGCGACGGCCAAGAGTTCCTTGATGATGCAGCGGCCTACGTACATGCCGTAGAAGTCGCCCGCGAGATCATGCGCAATGGTGAGGCCAAATGCCGTTCATATCGGCTGGAAGTCTGCGACGAGAATCTGGAGACCTGTTTTGAGATTCTATTTGCGTCTGTTGATGAGAGCCTCGAGTGCCTTCCGATCGATTTTCGCCACTCGATTATAGACGCCGCCCGCGCTACGGCATCGCTCAACGAAAGCATTGGCGAGGCGAGGCGGACGTTAAGAGAAGTAGGCGAGACGCTTGCCATGGCAAATGAAGTTCTTTTGCCGCAGCGCCAATAGCGATCAGTAGGGCACCTTCACGCGTTCTTCGGCCTGTAGTGCCTCATAATTTGACTTTACCGTTCGATAGCACTCACAGGCCACATTCTGCAGCTTGACAGTGTCACAAATCATAATGCGACCACGCGTGTATCTGATCATACCAGCTTCTTGAAGGCTCTGAGCGATCAGCGTCACGGTCGTGCGCCGCGCACCCAGCATTTGGGCAAGGTATTCTTGCGTCAGCAAAAGCTCGTGACCTCCACGCAAATCGCTCGCACGCAGAAGCCGTCGCGCCAGTCGACTTTCTATTTTGTGGGTGGCGTTGCATGCGGCTGACTGCTGCGTGTGAGCGAGAAGTGCGCGTTCGTGCGCGACGATTATCGAGCGAAGTTCCGGGATATTTGCGACAGCGCTCCTAAACACTTCGACCTCACAGGAGAAACATTCGCCAGGAATCTGAACGACTGCGCGACTTGTCGAATGTTTTGCGCCAAATGCGGCAAGCCCGCCTATCATCCCGTCGCGTCCCACCATCGCGGTCTCAACGGTTTCGCCATTCGAGAAAGGAATTAACAATGAAAGGACGGCACTAAGTGGGAAGAACACTCTTCTGATTGGCTCGCGGATATCAAATAGAACCTGATGCGGGTGAAACACTTCGCGTTTCAGGCTTGGCATAAATGATTGCGCTGGATTGGTAGGTAGCGCAGTCAACAAGAAATTGGTCGGCGCGTCCGCCGTCGGCTTCGCTGACAAAGAGACCCCCGCATCGAGATGAGGTATCTGCATCTAACCGCTTCCCCTTCCCAAGATTCAGGCGGGAGCGCAATTTTTGTCTCTCAGCCATCGACGCCTATGGTCGAGCCGCTGTCGATGGTTTTGGCACTGCACGCCTGCCCGACGAACGAGTCAATCCGCGAATGTCGTGAAGACTGTTAAAGCTGTAATTTGAGCAAATGTTCGCTACCGTACATAGTCTGTCGAAAGCACAGCAATAAAATCGGCTTCACACCTGTAGGATGATTTCGCAGACGAGACATCCAGCACGCCAGTCAAATCTTATTTTTGCTAAGCCGCCCCCCTGGAATGTCCGCTTTTGGACCAAAGCGGACATTCGGGCACTAGCGCCAATGCCTTTCGGCATGGCGATGATATTCACGGTCTTCCCCTGTTTATTGCATGCGCAACGAGTTGTGCTGGCCAAGACCGCTTGATGGTACGTTATGTGTCAATGCGGGGCGAAGTGCCCCTAATCTGCCAGTACCACTGACCATGTCCGCTTTCGAATAATGCGGACATGCCACGTGCAACGAGAACCTGCGCCTTAGGCAGAGTCGCTGTTGCAGGTGGGACGGACCTGGTTTCGAGCGCAAGGGATCAGCGCCCGACAGAACGCTGCTAAACTCTTCTCAGTCGCTTGCGTTTTTTCATGCGGCAGTAGCAGTCGGCACAGCTGCCTGCACGCCCGTTAGTGCCGCCTGCAGGGCCGCCTCCTTTGTATGGTCGAGGGAGGTCTTTAGGATCCTGCCGCCTTCGCCTTTCAGGCCCTCAAGGACCTTGTCTCCGGTAACCTTGCGAACCAACACGAACAGCGCAGCGTTGCCGGGCTCGATTGCGGCGGCGGTATCTTTCATCCACTTGTCATTTATTCCAACGTCGGTCAGAGCGCCTCCGATAGCGCCACCAGCGGCGCCCAGCGCAGCACCAGCGAGTGGCATCAAGAAAATCAAGCCGATTAGCGTGCCCCAGAACGTACCGGATACCGCACCTACGGTAGTCGTATTGAGCAATTGATTCAACTTAACGCGGCCCTTGTCGTCCTTTACCGCTATTACCGCATCGGTCATTTCAATCAGATATTCCTTCTGCATCCCCAAGAGTTTCTGACGGACTTGCTCCGCCTTTTTCTCGGTCGGGAAGACGATTACAACGAGATCACTCATCGTCTGGTTTCCTTCTCTACGCAAATTTGGGACAGGGGTCGACTTTGCGACATGCATGTCAGCGAGCCACCCGCATGACCGCGCTTACTACAAACTTGGTGTTCATGTAATTGGACCAAGGCCCAACGAACTTCTGGGCGGAGTGCGACACTCCGCTGATCGTCAAGCTGTGACCCAAAGCGGGCTTGAAGGGCCTAAGCGCACGACACGAAATGCGCGCTTTGGCGCAAAGCGGACATCCAGACTTGTCCGGTATCTAAATAAACCAAGCACGACCTCACGCAGACGTGTTGTCGAGTTGGACTACGGTCCAATTGGGAAACGGTGCCGCAATTCATACCATTTTGGCGCCACGTTGATGCGCAAGCGATTAATGTCCGCATCGCTCGAAGTTAATCCTAGCCGAAGTAGATCAGTTAGCGGATTCACTCACGTGATCGAATCGCTGATGTACATGGGCATCGGTTTTCTATTTGCAGTCCTCACCTTAGTGGCTGTCTTAGTGGCTGTCATCCGCCGTGTTCACGACCGCGCCGTGCGGCTGACCACATCCCGCCTTCTAGCTAGACTCCCGCAGTCGATGGAGGAAATCGAAGCCGACAAGGATTTGCTGCGCGCGGAATTCGCCATGTCCACATGTCGCTTCGAGAAAAGCCTCGAGCAACTTAAGCACAAGAGTACCGAGCAGATTGTCGAGCTGGGCAAGAGAGGCGATGTAATAAATCGCCTAAAGATTAACCGTGACGCGCTGAACGTGGAGCTTACCGAGCTCAAGGCCCAACTGGAGGCGCTCAAACAGAGGCCCATCGCTTCGAGAGGCTCGGCCAAAGCTAGAAGGGCTCGTTCATCGCGTGGTCGATTAGCTGCCGATTCCAATGACGCCGAGCAGCGCGCCTTGTGATCCAAAGCGAGCCTGAAATGCCTAAGCGGGTGTGCGAGCATTTCTGCTGCGCGCAGACGAGTTGATCGAATAAAGACGATGGTTGCTGCACTACATGATCGCTTCTGACCTAAAGCGGGCATCGGCAACGGGCATGGGCGGTAAGCAACCATCATGATGAGAAATCATCGGATCGCAATACTACGGGCCGATCGGCTCGAGCCCGCTCTTCGAAGTACGCGATGCGCGCTCCTCAATTATTTCGCGCAACCGCATAAACTGATCTATGCGCTGATCTGACTTCACGTCACGCCTACCTTCGAGATCGTCCATCGCCGCTGTACTGATCGAACAAGGAATTACCTTACCGTGATTAACCATCGTGAACTCAACAGCCATCCGATTGAAATCGTAGCCTTGCACTTCACCTCGCTGCAGGGGCATCGCAAGTCTCCTATCGTGAGAGGCAAGTGGCCGACGGCAGTGTTGTAGCTCCGATAAAAGAAATGACGAACCTTTTTGCCGATTATGCCCCCAACCTTGTCGCCAAAGCGGACGTAGTTTGAGAAAAAACGTACCGCGATCTGGTAAATCGCAGGTCAATTTGAATCACCGTCGGCGAATCGGGTGGTAGAACGAGTGCGGCGAAAGCTACTTTTTGGCAAGCACCCCGGAATTTCTTGTTGGGCTTTGATCAGCAACTCAGCCTCGTGGCGGCGTATATAAATAGTAATGAAAACCGCAAGGATAGTGACGCCCGAACCGACCAAAATCATCGCCGTAGCGGACAAGTGGACGAGGGCGGCACCAAAATAAAATGCCGCAATTCCCACACATGTTACCCAGGCAATGCCGCCCGCAATCGTCGCAAATATGAACGGCCAAAATGCCATACGGTTCGCGCCGGCTAGAATTGGAAGCGCGCTACGCCACAACGGCAAAAATCGGCCAGCAATAATCGCTGCAATGCCATAACGACGAAAGAGATAGTGCCCAATTTTGAACCGGCCTTCTGAGAAGCCGACGCGCGACCCATATTGCACCAATATCCGATAGCCGACCAATCGCCCGATTAAATATCCAACAATGTTACCCGCGATAGCGCCAATGGCGGCGGCTGCAATGAAACGCCCAATATCCAAAGTATGAAGCGTACCGGCATAAAGCGCCTCGGCTATAAGTGTCGTCTCGCCTGGCACCGGAATGCCACTACATTCAATCGCTAACAAAGCCGCGACGAGCCAAACGCCGTTAATATGGGCGAACTGAAGCATCGGCCCAGGCTCGCGCTGTAGCTTAGCGGCTCGCTGCGCGTTTACTCGATTTCGCAGAGCTTCGCTTTTTCGTTGTCCTGCGTTGACCAGAAGCCCTGCCGCTCTTCCGCAGCCTTGACGCTGACCGAACTGCCACTCGCTGAAGTCTGGAAGCTGCTTTGCCTTCGCGTACGGCATCCCCGACCTTTTTCGCGACGACACCGGTGGCTGCAATAGCGGCGGCTCCGAGAGCTACGCCGGCTACGGTCCTGGCCTCTTTTCTAGTGGGCACCAACCGTTTTGCTGTGCTCGTTACAGCTTTTGCAGCTTTGCTCAATCGGCTCTTTCTTGCCATGAGATACAACGCGGTTCGGAAACTAAAGTTCCAGACGAGAATTTGTCGCGGAGCTCGGATCGCGGTCAAAGCGCCGAGTTGATGACACGGGTTGAGCATCTGGAATTTGTCGACTGGGAAAAATAACCTAGCGGGGGCGCCGAGCATGGGACCCCTCAGCTAGGTATTCGATTGTAACCGACGAGCCAGTCGTTCCATCTTCTGAACAGACCTTTGTTGTTTTTATGCGATCTTCCGCTTTCTCCCGTGACTCAAATGCGAGCGGCCCTATTTGGGTAACGGTTGTCGGTTTGGTAGTCGTAACCGAACCGGCAAAAATTATCTTTTGCGTTCTCGTCCGACCGCTCAATAAAAAATGACATGATGTTTTACTGTTCCTGACACCGACCGAAACTTTGTTTGCAACTACGCTCAATCTGCGACCATCCGGTAGTTTAGTCCCTCTAAATCTTCCGGGTGGAAACGGGAGCCGCAGTCACCATCCTGCGGCTCTTTTCTATTGCCCGCAGCCGTGGCGGGACGCGCTGGCAGCCCCACTTTTTCTGCTTATATGCAGCATGTAATGCATAACTGGTGGCGTGTTTCAGTGATGAAGGTCGAAGGACTGCCGGTAATCGATGTTGAGAGAGCGAAGAGATCACGGTCGCGGTCAGGGCCGATGATTTGCTCGCAGGCAACGCGTAACCCCGCTTATCGATCGGCGGCGGAATATCAGGAGCCGTTATCGTCCAGATCCGACCATTCGGGCGCCATCAAGGACCACATAATCGTCCTTATCTTCGATCCGGTAATGCTTACGAGTTGGCGACAGTATGAGGATCGGCCATCGGTGCTAAGCATTGCAAAAGAAAAAAGCTGTCAGCCGGTCGGTATAGCAAGCACCGGGCACGGTGCGCGACGTACGACCTGCTCTGTCGTACTGCCTCGAAGAGCGTCAAGCAATCCATCGCGACCCGCGGTCGGCATTGCGATCATGTCAGCGTGGCGTTCTCGGGCAATGCGTAAGATCGTTTCCTCGACCGGCCCTTGAACAACTTGGATGCCACTGAGCGGTTGCCCTGACAATCCTACAATTTGCGGTTCGCTATCGCCGACATGGATGAACTGAAAAGCCGCCGATGAAATGCCCAATGGCGCTAGCAGGTTCGTAAGACGCTCCAACGAACTGATGGGGGAGGGGTTATGGGCGACTGGAAAGAGGATTCGCTCAAGCCGTATATGTCCTTTGGATTTGTCAACAAAACCCCGCGCCTCAGGCCCGATAAAAATTGCTGGCAATACCTGAGTGCGATGAAAGATCTCCTCAGCTTTAGAACCGTATCGCAATCGGTCAAGACCTTGGCGGCCTCGAGTCGCCATTACGATAACGTTAGTTGGATGCTTCAAAGTGAAATCTAAGATGCTACCTGGAATATCCTCGCTCGCGATCTCCACCTTAGCGACCTTGATCCCGAGCTTTGCTTCGACTTCGGATTGTGCTGCATCCGCATCTATTGCACCCCAACGCGCAAGGGTTTCCCGAACCTGAGGGAACGACGACCACTCTTCATCACGTTCCGGGTTCTTGACGTGTAGCAAGTAGAAGTGGTGCTTATAGGCAAGCGCGAGAGCTAGCGCGTGTGCGAATGCTTCATCGCTGGCTTCGGTAAAGTCTGTTAAAAGCGCGACCGTTTTCCCCATAGCCGTATCTTTTAGGAAAAATCAGGACCGAGGACAATTTGAAATGCGGACGGAAGGGCCAATACCGAAAGAAGAAATTAATTGAACGCTACGGTGCCGATATTCGGCTGCCGGATTTGCGGCAGGAAATCGGACAGTGCAAGCGTCTTGGACAGATGCACGACGCCTGCATCGTTCGGTTACGTTGATTTGGTGCCTAAACGTTAGCCGAAAGATCGTCTGCGTTGAAGCAGCCCGGGCTTGTCGATGGGATCGCCCGGGCTGCACTCTTTGTCACCACATTGCCGAGGCATTGATTGCAGCTGCTAATTGCTCGGAGTTGCTCAACAGCAAGCTTGCAACTGCGATAACGCCGAGAAAGCAAATGCAGATAGCTGCAATTACGGTTTCTCCCGAAGTGGCCTCAGATAGTGATTTCTTTTTCGTTGCCGGGGTACCAGTGAGAGTGGTCATGGTGTTTCCCCTCGAACTGAGCACTGGTGTAAATTCCACACGAGAACGAGATTGCTTTGTGTGATAGCCGTCACACACACGAGCGTTTTTAATGGCATGTTTATGTATCGGCTGCCGGATTTGCGCGAGGAAATTGCACAGTGCGGACGTCATGGACAAACGCACGACGCATGCATGGTGCATTACGTTGAGCTAAAGCCGAAGTAGTTAGAGGGGCGTTCATGTCGCGCAAGCATGGCCGGGGCTGTCGCCTAGTTTTCGCCGCAACGGGGCCATCTCGAAACAACTTTCAAGGTTTTCAATAGAGGTTGGACAACTCTCGTGCCTTTGTCCCTTGCGCCCGAGGGTGTCTGCTCTCGACACCTTGTCGCCAGCGAGGTGTCGGGGGCCCAAAGATAGCGGCATTGCCCCAAGGTGTTCCGCTTTGCATCGCCAGGTCTTACCGATCTTAGCCGTATTGCTCTTGGCCGCCTGCGGACAAAGCGAGCCGCCAGCCAAGGCTGAAGCCGGGCCGCCGGGGCCACCGGGTCCTGCTGGTCCGCCCGGCCCCACAGGCCCACCCGGTGAATCTGCCGGCGCTCAAGGACCGACCCTCAAGGTAATTTCTAGGCCTTGCGATCAACCCATCTGCGCTGCGAGTTGCGAAGGGAATGAGCAAATTGTCAACGCTTACGCGCTCAATCCCGGAGGCGTCATCGCGTTCATTGACGAACGGAATGTCAGTTTCCGACCGAACAAGCGGCCCACAGTTCTCGTGCTTGTGTGCACCGGTAGATAAACTGAACTACTGGTTGCATGAGTTTGCACACGAGACCTCGGCTCTTGTTGACGGTGGACCGGATTTGCCGAAGCAGCCGCAACGCACTGATGATCCTGAGTACTGGCGCTTCCGAGCCAAAAATACACGCGTGCTCGCGACGGAAACGCCACTGATCCGGTGTGTTATCGGGCACTACCGCTCGCAACGGCTCAGTCCATGGCGGTCGCTTCGGCGGACTGACTACGTGGTGGGCTATGATGAGCGTGTCGGGCGTTATTTCGCCGCTGGCGCGCTTCTGAGCGATAATTTGGTCCTCATCCTCGTCCTCGTCAACGATAATGCTGATGCAGCGCGAGTAAGTATTGTTTCCAAATCAGAGGAATCCTTTGCCGACTTTCGACTCCGGTTCTTGAAATCATCCCGATCCTACTGGCCTATATCGCATCGCTTGGCGTGATATTGGTTTGTGGGATTTAGCGGTCTCTTCGGCTCGCGACCCATCCTCGCGCGACTGCTGCCGATACGAGGACGACTACAGCGATATAAGCCACCCAAGCCGTCCAATCCCCGCCACGCTCAATCGCAAAGCCGACCAGGAATGGCAGCGGCCAGATGAAGATAATGACGCTACGTAGAATGAGGGCAAAGTTGTTCATGTGCGGGAATCGCGATCAACTCATCGCTCGCGCTGGAAGTGATAAGGCTAATTGTCCGAACGTGTGCCGCTTCAGCGTAGGCGCAGCCTACTGAATTGAAACCAACACAGGGCTGTTCGGCTAGTCTGATGCCTTTAGTAGCCGCGATAGGGTTTGCACCAGCCATCCTGTATGCTCCAACCGCGCGGACAGCCCACGCGACTGCGACCTGACGGTGGGAAACGGCAGTCTTGTTGCCAGCCGCAGGCGTATCGCCCGCACCGCCAAACTTCCCTGCAACTGCCGTAGTAGTTCTGAGCATTTTGAATAGCTCTCGCAATGCCGGGTGCGAGCCCAGTAGGAACTGGCACCATCATTGCCCGAGCGTATGGCACAAGAAACGAGCAAAGCGCGATAGCGAGGATTCCGCTTTTAATAGCTCGAGGCATGTTGCCTCCCTTCCATATGGCCTAAGGTTCGTCCCCGAGGTTGAACGAGACGTGAATGAGTGTTGCCTAGGTGGCGGCCCTTTTTTCTTTGGTGTCGCACAAGCTATATCCTCGCCATGTTGTGGCGTAACTTTCGCGGTCGGCCATTAAACGCGGCTGCCGCATTCATCCATCCGTGTCAGCCGACTGTCGCCAAGGAGCCGCCATCTGGGCCGGGCGGGCGCATG
>AF_2010_repII_A001DRAFT_10000173_pt1 | contig 11772 bp, 10 predicted proteins | sample AmaForreplIIA001_FD_9190 | JGI IMG/M metagenome (IMG submission 9190)
GTTACAAGAATAGTCTGTTTATTTTCACTTCGTCTAACCAATTTTTCTTAACACCTCTACTTTGTTCCTGATATTTGAGATATCATATCTAAGAGATCTAAGACTTACTGCCATAGTTATTGATGTACTTCTCAACTGGTAACATGTACCTCTTCTTCTTCTTCTTCTTGTCTTTGACTCTCCTCGTCTGTTTCTTTCACTTCCGCTGTCTCTGTATTTGTGACTTCTTTCTTCTGTTTTTTGTCTCGCTCTGCCTTTAATTTTGCTAATTCCTGATCAACTGAGCTCTTCACTGTAACTTTTTCTAGCTCTTTTTCTATCTCATCTTTATCCGAAGTGTAATCTGTAAGAACACCTGAATCTATCATATCATCTAGTGCTTGTGCTTTTGCTTTCATTTGCTCCGTCTTATCTTCCGCTTTATTCATTGCCACGCCTACATCTGTCATTTCTTCTGATATCCCTGTTAAATTCTCTTTAATCCGTACTTGAGCTTCAGCTGCGGTATATTGAGCTTTTATGATTTCCTTCTTTGAACGGAATTCCTCGACTTTTGTAGAAAGGCGTTTCTCCGTCTGTTCTAGTTTATCCTGCTGCAACTGCATATCTGTTATTTGTTTATCCAGATCCTGTAGTTGTAACAAGTTTGAGTTCTTTCTTTCCAATGCTAATTTAGCCAAATCTTCTCTATCTTGCTCAATAGCTTGTCTTGATTGTGCATCCAAAGTTCGGATGTTGTCTGTTAATTTTGTCTTTTGCATCTGCAACCTCGTCTTTGCAGTCACGACTTCAGCGACGCTTCTTCGCAGCCTGTTCATCGTCTCAATCTGGTTTTGATATGAATAATCAAGCGCTTCTTTAGGATCTTCGTACTTGTCTAGAAGTGCGTTTACTTTTTGTTTAAGTAATGTTGTGATACGATTTGTAAGCCCCAACCCAAATTACTATTCCAATTTCAGGGATTTATTCTTATTTGCTATAAATGAGCGTAACTTAGGCTCTCAGACTTGTAAAGTATAGATAGATAGACCACCTAGATACTAGGGAAGATGATTATTGGGTAAAGCCTATGTTGTATCAAGTTATCCAAAGGGAACTGCGTTGATAGGTGATCGGCGCGCCGGATTTATAAATTCAATATGGGAAAATAACGAAAAAGCGCAAAAGGAGAGACTCCGATTGNNATCCATAGATGAGGAACAGCTATTTACATATGAAGTAGAAGAGTGGGAAGTTCAAGGATAAACTAATTAAGAAGTGGAAATCACAAGAAGAATCGCTTCCTATGCCTATCGGGAACCGATACACTGGTTTTGTCATACACTAATGGTCCTACATCCTCGGTAATCTTTATAGTCTGTGCCAAAGGAGCCAAGTTAAGAATATTTCAATGTCTGGCTATTGTCGAGATCTGCCTTGCACAGTCTATATTCTCCAAAAGGTTGATTTGTTATGCAGTTCCATAACCCTATGAATTCTTGGACTATCTAGCGATTGGCTTTTTTCCTTCTCCGATCATGTAGCATCCACCAAGTTACTAACACTAGCCCAAAAACCGGAAAGCTAGCTATAAAAAGGTACGGAAACATAGCAAGGTAAATAGAGGGTTGAAAAATGTCCACAGCTAAATTATTATTTTTAGAGGGGGATTTATAATCCAACACATTTTGATTCTGGTGCTGGCCTGTTTTGAAATAAAATTCTGATCAAATACCAACTTTTCTTCAACTAGCTCCGGATGTCAGTAGATCTGAATTTTACTTAGATAAAGGTTGTAATATCGAGTTTAGACCAACCATACATAACACTGAAATATGTAGTATAGATAGAAAATGGTCTCTTTTGATTATTTGTTCTGTATTAATGAAGCATAATTTTTCAGGCATTTCCTGCGACGTTTTGTATAGAGTATCCTTGTTTTGATACTGAGTGATCGTAGTGTATATCGCATCTATATAAGCAAGCGTACACTCTTTTGATAGAGAGTGTATTTGTTTGGGTGGTCTGATTATAAGATACATCTCTTCTGGATCGATGCCATATTGCAGTGGTGGAAGCAGTGTTAACATCAAAAGCTATACGATTTTTGAATCCGCATAATGAAAAACACCAGTAAGGAATAGAGGTAATGCAACCTATACAATACAAATGAAGTAATGTCTTGTATCCTGTTACGGTATAACAATCAAAAATACTAAAAACCACGATGATGTAGAGAACAGAATTGATCTTAGCATAAACATAACCAAGTTAGGAAATAGTACTATTTATAGAAAAGCAGCGGGCTCATAAAAATAAGAGTTTTATTTCCAGTTTTATTTATCCTGTTTCTGAGTGATATTTCTTGATATTATGTAAAATCCGTGAGCGGAGATCAGAAATCCAGCGAAAGTCATTTGTGTTGCAAACGCGAGATTCCAAGGCGTCTTGGGATCAGGATATGGCACACTTAGATTATTCAGGTTATAAAAATCCTTTACTGGACTGATTGTTGCAAAGGAATTCCATAAGAGAAGATTATAAATGAATTCATATATAGCAATGACTGCAACAGTAAGCATTAGTATTTGCAAAATAACCTTAACTAATAGAGGAATACCATTCGTTTTGTCTCCTGCAAGCTTAGTAACACAAAACCACGATAACAAGGACGTGATCATCAAACATGTTACTAAGTTTGTATGGCTTGGAAACGGAAATTCAGTATTTGCTAACACTTCACCAATAACTATCCTACCGGTTTTCAGATATTCTCCAACACTTACATAAAACCCAAAAATACAGATAGATAACATAATAGTTGCTGAGAAGTAAAAGATAATAACAAAGACTTTCCTTGCCTTCAGATCACTTGTTTCAAAACTAAATTGCATAATTTCTGGATAATATCAAAGATGATGTGATATAAGAATTGTTCGTATTTTACCGTTTTTTTAAAGATACTGAAGATCAGGCTGCTATATGTAAGAAAAAATATAAGACTAAAGTTCTTTCGACTTATTTCAGCAGATATTATTTTATATAAAGAAATTTGGTCAGTCAGGAACGGCCATTCTAATAGAATCGCTTCTAGAATTACAGATATTGAGAGCCTGAAAATATATACAAGTGAGCTTAGAGAATAAGGGGGCAATTTCAAAAACGAGATTGGAGAAGATAATTCAATCATATATAGAGCAGCAGTCACAAGGACACGATTTCCTATGCTTGTAGCTATAAATGGTTGCTAGACATCAAAGTAACGAAGTAGAGACCAATTGGTCAAATTCTCAATTCAGTTGTTATTCGGATAACTCAGACATTTATATTGTTACTCTCAAATGTGCAGTCACGAGTGATTCGGTTTCCGATATACTAATAATACAGGAAATTCAACCCTTGTTGAAGAAGGTATAACTGTCACGACAGAAATACTTAACTTAGAAGCTCATTGTCATAACGTTTATTCAAATTTTAGCAACCAATCAGATCGCATTCCATTTGATTGCGGAGTTACTATAGAACAACTCCTAGACAGCGCATTACTAAAAAAGATCGACTCTCTTTTTGTTACCAACCATAACACACTTCAGGGCTATAAAGAGATACTTAGATTCCAGCAAAATCATCAAAGATATTATAAAATTAAGATTTATCCAGCTGAAGAAATAACAATAGAAAATGGAGGACACGTGCTTGCGTACGGTATATACGAAACCATCAGACCGGGAATGACGTTAGAGGAAACATTGGATCAAATAAAACGACAGAATGCAGTATCTTGCGCAGCTCATCCATTTGCCGTTTCAAACGGCATACGCGGAAAAGCTAGCCTTTGCGATTTGATAGAGTCTTTTAACAGCAACAACGTAGATATTTTTTCTAATATCCTAGCCAATAGATTTGCAGAACATCATAAGATGCACACCATTGCAGGAAGTGATTCCCACGTACGTTCCACAATAGGAAGATGTAAAAATACAGTTGAATCTGAGAACAATATCGATTCGATCGTTTACAATCTATTTAGAGGACGTTCCAAGATCCATGAAGCAAATTACGCTACTAAGAAGGAACTTTATGAGCATGCTTATTATGTACTCTACAACTCTAGCGAAGCTTTGATGAATTATGTTTCCGAATACCATCCTAAGGCCTATCATATGTTCAAATGGGCGTTAAAGTCGTGTACATCAAATCCGAATAGTAAGTTTTGGTATATTTTAGGGTTATTTGGACTTTATCTAACAAAAAGAGTTTCTAAGAAGGTGAATATAGGCGGACATACCCCTGAGATCTTCCAGGAGAGGTCATGGAGAAAGCTAATTTCCTTGGCCCTTGTACCTTAAATTTCACTGTTATNGACTATTTTCGCATCCGAAGGAGGAGGAGCATAACTAAGTCTGAAATAGGAAGTCAGACAAGAGTATTATAGATTCAGATGTGAAGATTTGACGGGCAAAAAACGCAAACAGTAAACAGCTACGTCATTTCTGAAGATTCTGATTTTCTGCATAAGGGCCTCACAATTCCTTATGGTGAGTCCACAAAGGAAGAATATGACGATTAATGGAGTTTTAATCACAAACTATATGGGAATTGCAGAGGTCGATAATATAAAAAAATCGTTGCAATGGCTTAGACTACACACAATCCTAGATACTAGCTTAGCCCCCGTATACGGCATTAACTGGGGTAATTCGAGTATTATTTTTGATCCACCACTCCGCAACCAAAAACAGAGTACAAGGACTAGCAGGTCCACGAAATGTATAACGACTTCCTTCTTTAACCTAAATAACATGGGACAAATGATACGGTTACCATTCATTACTCCTTACATTGGTGCGATTGAGTTCCCACCCACAGACCTGACCTGACCTAACAAATTTGATAGATAGAAACCTAAACTATTTGGAGAAAAATTTTTCTCTTGGATCTAATTAAGTTGATAATGTTTCATGCAATGAAAGAAAAATGAGGAGCTGAGCTGGTTTGTATTCTTGTTTTTTATACAATCATGGCCCTTACATGGTAAATTGAATAGTCTGAACAAACTTAATTTCTCTAGGCTAAGGATGTAATGAAGCTTCCGTTGACAGATCTATATTTTTATACATTATTCTCTCCGGATTATATCGTTAGTGTTTAATGCGCTCTCAAACCTCTTTCCAATATTTTATATCTGCGAATTTTGTACCAAGGTGCGTAGTTCATTTGCGACAGCCATTAAACACAGACATTGAGAGGACAGAAATAATTCATGGAACTGAGCGTGTATTAAGTGCAGAACCGCTTTTCTTCGCTAAAGCGAAGAGCAAGATTGATACTTGCATGGACCCTACACGACCTCCGTTGGCAACAGGGATTGAATCAGTAAGGAGGTCATTGATTGAGGCCAAAAATAGAGGTGTGCACTTACGATATCTTACAGAAATTACAAATGATAATCTATCATCTTGCAAAGAGATAATGAAATTGGTTAATGAACTTCGTCATCTTGATGGTATAAAGGGCAATTTTATGGTAAGCGAATATGAATATATTGCTCCGACAACTTCACAGGAAGAAGCCAAACCAACCTCTATAATTATTTTCAGTAACGTTAGAGAAATTGTAGAACATCAGCAATATGTATTCGATACTTTTTGGAATAGGGCTATACCAGCTGAACAGAGGATTGCAGAAATCGAAGAAGGAATAGACAGGACTGCTATTGAAGTTATCCCAAACTCAAGTAGAGCCCAAGTGCTGTATCTACAGCTGGTAAAAAACGCTGAAAAAGAAATAATATTGATGTTTCCTACAACCAACGCATTCAATCGACAAGAAAAGATGGGAGTACTAGAATTGTGTAAGGGCATTAACGCAAAAGTTAGAATATTGGTACCCGCAAATAAATCGACTCAGCAAAGAATACAAAAACTGAGAGAACTGTATAGCAATTTTGATGTCAGGTATATTGAACAAACATCTGGTACGCAGGCCACATTTCTAATAGTAGATAGGAAGGCCTCATTAGTGATGGAGATAAAAGATGATTTGAAGACAAGCTTTGATGAAGCAATAGGATTATCAACTTATTCTAATAGCAGAGCCGGAGTTTCATCTTATGTTGCAATATTTGAGAACTTATGGAAACAGACTGAGTTATATGAAGATATTAAAAAGACAAATGAACAATTAGAGCTTAATGATAAAGCCCGGAAAGAGTTTATCAATGTAGCGGCTCATGAATTAAGAACACCTATACAGCCGATAATAGGTTTATCGCAAATTCTTCTTTCTAAGACAGGAAATATTGAACAGTATAATGATATGCTGAATGTTATTATTAGAAATGCAAAGAGACTGAATCGCCTTTCAGACGATATATTAGATGTGACGAAAATTGAAAGTAAGTCGCTAGATCTGAAGAAAGAACCATTCAATTTAAATCATATAATACTCAACGCTATAGACGATATAATACTAAGCAAGGAGTTCGTAGATAACAAGAGTGTTCAATTATTATACCAGCCTCAAAACATTGTGTTAGAACTGGATAAAGGGAGAATAAGTCAAGTTGTTTCTAATATTTTAAGCAATTCTATTAAATTTACCAAGAATGGGAGTATTGGTGTTGAGACAAAAATAGAAGAAGACGCTAATCAGGTTATTGTCACCGTAAAAGACACCGGTAGTGGTATAGATCCTGAAATACTTCCAAAATTATTTTCAAAGTTTACGACAAAATCTTCTTTAGGGACTGGGTTGGGATTGTTCATTTCTAAAAATATTATAGAAGCTCATGGAGGAAAGATATGGGCTGAAAATAACGCTGACAGTATAGGTGCAAAATTCTCCTTTAGTATCCCAATTGTCGCACACCCCCCTAAGAACGAACAAGTCAAAAACGACCTCAGAAGAAAAATGCAAGGTTACTGAAAAAGAGCCGTCTTTACAGCTCTCACCAAATCCAGAATTGGGAGGGGGTTTACTATAACACATGTAGAATGGTCATAAGCCGGATATCTAGTCCAACCATAGCTAAGGACTATTATTGTTGTCCGTAGTTTTGCTGCTACATGGGGACGATAATCTTCGACATGGACGGAGTCTTAGTAGAATCGATGCCACTTCATTATCATGCTATGAAGACAGCAATCAAAGAAATTGCTAACATCGATTTGGATAGAAGAGAATTCTATTTGCTCGAGGGGATGCCTATTGCAGAAATGGCTTTGGAAATATTCAAGATTAAAGGATATGTTGATCCCAAAAATATCACAAAGAAGGATATTCGAATGTCAGTGGATGTAGCTAAGAGAAAGAAGGAGGTTGTTCTGGAAACAGATGTAATACCAAAACCCTTTGTTGGGGTCAGAGAACTAATAACCAATACTTTAGTAGGCTGTTCAAAAGCTGTTGTAAGTGGTTCGTCAAAAGAAGAAGTTGATATAATCATAAATGAGACGTTTGGAACAGATGCATTTAACGTTATAATTAACGGAGACCAGTTTGAAGGAAAAGGCAAGCCAGATCCCGCATCGTATGAAGTAGCATTGCAAAGACTAAATGTAAGACCGTTTGATGCAGTAGTAGTAGAGAATGCACCACTTGGTGTTAAAGCGGCCAACAGTGCTGGTATAGCATGCATTGTTACGTTGAATACATCACCCCTTGCAATATCCGACTTTAAAGGTCTGATATCAGAAGACCACATATTTACAGATACAAGCTTAGCCAGGAACTTTCTAAGCGATTGGTGTCATTCTTATTCTAAAGGCTATCTTACCAGGGTGACTAGGAGTACTAATAATGCTTTAGATTTGTAGCGCTTGACATAGTTCGCGTACATCCTTATTCACCATTAACCCGGTATCAGTATCATTTGAAGCTGAAGGAGGTGAAGGATAGTGATAATATGGTATTGCCTTTTCAGTAGTGAAAACGAGAGATATGAAAAAGCACAGAGTCTTAAACCCACTTGACCGCGTGACATTGCGCAAATGATCTGTAAGATTGCCGCTCTGCGGCAGAGTAATATTCACACTTGATTTTACAACCAGTTCCCTGAATTTTTTGTTCCGAGCTTGCTTTGCACTTGCGACGGTTGGGTTGACGTTTGATTTTGTACCTTTGCCGATGAACTGAATGTTGAAATTGCAACAGCTAAAGGAGTGGGAATCTACTACTTCTTTATAATTTACACGATCTCTACTACTTCCATTCCCACGCCTTAACCATGTTTGTACCATTTCTGTTGCCAATGTGCGTAAACATAGCCACCTTATTACTGAGAAATGATAGGTTTCCTGTTGCATTTGGATTGAAGATTGCAGCCCCACTTCCTTGCACTCCAGATGCAGTCAAGTGACCAATTTCTCTGAAACTAAGGGTAGCGTTTCCATTATTCTTGTTGCTACTATCATTAGACTTCAACTGCAATCCCCCTTCAATATTGGCTATATTCGAAGATATAGGGATAATCAAGGCTCTCCCAATTTCTTTGAAGCCGATACCTTGAACGGTTCCATTCCCACTGAAGATTATGCCTGTGGCATTTCCCCCGTTTCTCAGCGGAACGGGCACCTGACCGGTAATCTTATTAGATTCAATATAGAAAGGGTTTCCTAAGGTAATATGGTTGCTGGTTGCGCTCGAATTTACACTACTCATATTTGAAGTTCCCTGACCTGAGGCTGCAATAGTATCGTTAAGGAGATTACTCGTACTGAATGCTATAACGAGCATAATTCCCAATAAAATCGCGATAATAACGCTCTCTTCCGTTTTCATAACGTTAGCTAAAGGGATCTTTTACTTAAGGATTCTGAGGGCATCTCACGCCCTTTGCCATTGTCTTCATGCACAGATAATGCCGCTATAACGAATTTTATTATCTGTTGACTAAGATGGAACTTGATGAAATAAAAGTGAGATACGGATACTCAGCACCAGAAGCTGCATGCCTATGATGCAGCTGTACGCTATGACAGGCGTCGAAAAAGGTTTTGATCCCGTCTCAAGTCACAATGAAAGTGAGTGCGGTCATTCAATGAATTCNGCTCAGGTTATAGCCCCCACCAGATAAAAAGAAGGATGGGCAGGCCGTTAACAATGTTAATCATTGTTTATATTGCCAGGCTGGCAAGAAATGTATCTTACTTAGATGGATTTCCTTTTCATTAAATACTCTGCTCTTGTTCTGATTGCAGCGGTTATTGGACTGGCTGGCATAATAGCTTCATCTTCGCCACCGATTATGACCTATGACAAGGCATTTGGCCTAATCTCATCACCTCCTACCGGTCACATGATCTCTGTAAGCAGCAAGGTAAAAACATCAGGCCCAGTCAATAGCGGCAGCAGTCAGTCGGGTGCTAGTAAGAAAGTGGTAATGATAAACTTTGACGACGGCTACAAGAGCCAGTTACTCTATGCAAAGCCTATCCTAGACCAATATGGATACAAGGCGACCTTCTTTATACCCTGTGCCAAAATGGGAACAGAGCAGCCAAAATGGCTCACTTGGCAACAGATAACGGCACTGAAAGATGATGGCATGGATATAGAATCACATACTATGACTCATGCTCACCTGCCACTTTTCCTATCGTCACCAAGCCGGTTGAACTATGAGATAGGAGGATCAAGGCAATGCCTTGCTAGTCACGGTTTTAATGCTCCTATCTTTGGTTATCCATTAAATCTAGGATCTGATAATCCGACTATTGTCAATTTGGTTGCAAAATACTATACACTAGCAAGATCAGGAAGTGACCCACTTATGTTCCTAAACTGTAAGGGCTTTCCTCTGCATCCGCAGAGTGATTGCAGAACATATTCATCCAATGACAGCCTGACCTACGCAAATAGATATGATATTAGAAGTAAGAGCTTCTACCATATTCATGATGGTCAGAATTTCAGTCCTTCAGCAATGTTTCAACAATTTGTTCAAAGAATGAATAACCAAACTCAGTATAATTCAAACGGTAAGATAAATGCAATTCCAATAGTCGTCTACCATGATCTTACATATAATATACAAGACTATAATGCCATGGCCTCTACCATCACTGTTCCTCTATTTGCTCAGGAGATGCAATATCTTCATGATAATGGGTTCAAGGTATTGGTATTAAATCAGCTTGGCTACGATACCACAAAAAACAGATTTAATTTGAATGGTTCTGCCGGAAACACTACAACTCCAGCCACTGGATAAGGACAGAAAGCTGAACTTTTACATTAATGGCTAAGGTAACAGTTTTGCTGTGTCATTCGACTTGCAAAGTTTTGGAAAAGATGCTACCATGAAACGTAGTAGCAAGTTGCAAGAGTTATATCAGTTTGTAGATGCCCATCCATGGTTTAACAGTCTAATGCTTGTATTTAGGTGGGGCAAGCTCGACCCCAAGCGTTTCAAAAAATTAATGCAAGTATACACTCACTCTCAAAGGTGGCTTTTTAGCATTTACTGATCCTACAAATGCATTAGCGCATTTTAAAGCTGGCTCCTATCATCTTTTGATTCTTGATATTAAAATGCCAGATATGAATGGTTTTGAGTTATTCAAAGAACTAAAAAGGAAAGATGAGACAGTCAAAGTATTTTTTTTGACAGCCCTAAGCGAACTGCATGAGTATGATGCATTTAAGAAGGATGTATTTCCTAAAGAAGGTGAGAGATACTTTATAGCAAAACCGGTTGAAAATGAGGAGATGTTATGTAGAATAAACACAGTAATACCGAGCAGAAATTAAATCGTCTGATTCTGCACGCAAGTAGTAATATGTACGAGAACTCACACAGTCACTACTATCTGTCAAGACTCACTTGAAGGGAGGTAATATTGTACTTACTTAGGACAGAACAATAGCCATCATTGCAGCTGCGCGCATACATAACATCTGTTATTTACAAGTGTAGACAATGTGGTAGTTTTAATGCGGTTCCACAAGCCTAGGAATAAAGTTCAATCGTCCCCGTGTGTAGTCTAGAGTGTTAGGAATGTGATACTATATCAATGGAATATTTCGCTACGATAGAACAACACTATAAACCTAAACATGCAACGTGGAAGAAAGGAGACTTGTCATTTTATCAACAAAAGGTTGACGGAATAACTCAAAAGTTCGAAAAGCACCATAAGAGTCAGTGCTACTGTTGCCAGTAGAATTATTACCAAAGTTAAGCCAGGGATCCTGCTCTTATTAATTCATTTTGACGAGACAAGCCAAAGCCTGTATAATTACCTTGGTTTGATTGGAATCTTCCTACTAGCTTCCATTCAAAGTTGCTCCCATGATAGCCATTCCCATCGCTAGCAACGATAGCCCAGAAATCGTAGTCACTATATTTTCTATCACCCGCTTGATTTAGGCTTGTGTTCCCTGTAATTCCAATGTGCGAGTTGGCAAGTTGTACAAAGGTTTTCTTGAGGATATTAATGTCACTCTGTCCTTTAACATTGTTTTCAGTTAACGAGGCTAACCAAAATGCGTCATATGAGACCATCGCATACGATCGTGGAGTACTACCAATATTCTGTCGAATTTGATCCTCAACACTCTTAAATGCGGTAGTATGATTACCTATACCAAAAATAGGGCTTACAAAACCAGTATGTTGCGCGAATTCGGCAGCCCCAACATTTCTCACTACCTTATCATTAAGTGCAGACCCGTCGCTTCCGTACCATTTTACATTAAACAAGATGGGATCGCTTTGGGCCTGAATAAATATTGGCACCACTTCATCAAATGATACGAGATATACTCCCACTTTGTCTGCCCCATATCTTG
>AF_2010_repII_A001DRAFT_10000176_pt1 | contig 11698 bp, 10 predicted proteins | sample AmaForreplIIA001_FD_9190 | JGI IMG/M metagenome (IMG submission 9190)
CGCCATGCATGAGGCCGTCAACAAGTTGACGTAACGCTCATCAAGTGCAGCAAGAGATCGCTATTCGATCTGCTCATCCGCGCGCGCAAGAACCGACGGCGGAATTGAGGATGCGGCCAACGTAGTTTGACAGATTGATGAACGCGCATGTCAACAATTTTGCCTAGACCAAATTGATACAAAACCTTTGTCCGGTAGAAACGTTGGGCTGTGACTGGGGGTCCTGTCCTCAATCACAGGAGTTATGGCATGCAACTAGCGAGAACGACGCTCTTCGTAATGCTGAGTTCGTTTCTACTTTTCGGAGTAGCAACGGCGATTTCAAAAGATCGTAAGGTACAATCGTCCCGACTCGGGTACTCAGCATATGCCCAACAAGGGCCTGGTCCTTCGACAGGCCGCGATGAAGCCGATTCTGCGCGATCAATGGCGATCAAAGAATGCAACGACAAATCGGCAAAGATCAGCGCCCGCGATTATCAGAGCTGGCAACTAAATGCATATCGGTCATGCATGTCCGACCACGGTCAGCCTGAGTAGCGGAAAGTCACTCTGCAAAAATTTGAAGTCATGTAACCACCCCAGCCGTCCTTTTTCTGGAATGGCTGCATGAAGGGCGACTATCGGCGCACACTGCGCCATATGTTTGTCGCGGCCCCTTTCCGCCGTCGCAAATCGCCGCGCTTCGCCGACCATTCAGGCGGAGCGCGGACACTTTATTTCCACTAGGTCGCATTATGAGCAGGATGTTCCCGAATCTATATCTGGGGGTTCAAAAAATTTCTGCGGGCAAAATGTTTGATGCCGAGTTCAATCGACACCAAATTTCCATGCACGAATCATACTTCGGTCAATGCGCGAGGCTAGTGTAGTTGTACCCACAAAAGCTTGGAGAACTCGCTGTGATCCCACTTGCAATTGATGAGTTCGCGCAGCGATCCGCTTGGCAGTTGGGTCATGACGATTATCCAGCCGTAGACCGCTGCATTTATGACTGCGGAAAAAACCCCATCCTATATGGGGCATACTGGAGCGGGTGGAACAATGCTGCCGTCGCACAATGGGGCATATACGCGCCTAGGCGCGGAAACCGATCGAATAGGAGATTTAGTACGCATCGGTCTCGGAGGGTGGCTGCGTAGTTTTCGATGGAAGTCTTACAGCCGCGCGGTGTCCGATTTGCCGAAGGTTCTTTAGCGAGTCTGTCTGACTACTTCTTAATGGCGTGCGCGGTTGATTGTGCTCTTTGACATTGCACCAAAAGAAAAGTGCCCGCGAATTACAATGTCCGCTTTGGGTCAAAAGCGCTCATGTCTGCTTGGCGACAATAGCGGACATCGCGCGGATTTGTCGCCATGTCCGCCAATGACACTAACCTGACATCGGCAATCGCACAGTCAGTGGTGAGCCGAGACGCTCTTGACGTACTCCGACAGCAGTTCACTTGACGCCAAATTACTGAAGTCACCTAGCGCAAGCATGCCTACCATCCGTTTGCTTTTATTGATCACCGGTAGCCTGCGGACCTCAAGCACCTCCATGTGCCGCACCGCCTTGGCAAGATCGTCGTCCTCCCGGCAGCAATGGATGCCTGGCTTCATCACGTCTCGCGCGGTCGCGTGGCGCAAATCAAAACCATCCTGCGCCAAACCTTTGCAAACGATGTCACGGTCGGTGACCATGCCGATCAACCGGTCATTCTCTCCAATTGGGATGGCGCCGATGTTGTGCGTGCACATCAATTTCGCGAGTTCGGTGACAGGGGTATCAGGGCCGACCCACTCGACCCCCTTGTGCATTGCTTCTTTGACTTTCATGCGGACCTCCTTGTTGGAGTTGGATGCACTTAGATGAAACTAAAGTGCCGCGCCACCGTAGCCCCCAAGTCTGCGATTGTTACCGAAGCTGATCGATGTCTCTCCCTTATTTTAACGAGCGACGGTGTCGATCTCTGCGCGGCTGCTATTGTTAACGCCTTGCTCCGTCCGTCTGACACATTGGTATGTCCGCTCTGGACCGAAGGCGCACATCAGCCTACGTAGGCGACGCGTTTCTGAGCATCTGCTTCGGCCGCGGTCATTGGCCGCGCGGGAAGCTGAAGTACCATTGCCTCCTGGCCCTCACTTAGTCGCGTCAGGAGAACAACTCGCCCATTCGGAAATTCAAGCGCATCATGATGCTTGAACGGTTCGCTCTTGTTGACTTGGCGGAAGATTGCGGTCGCGTAATCAAGTCTTTCTATCTTCCATCCTACGAAGAAGCGAGGATCTTTAACTGTCACGGCGTTGGAAAACGCAAGCTCCGTACCTGGAAGGACGCAAACTGCAACCGCGGCATCCTCCGCAGCAGCAAACCCGCGCGTGCAAGTACCAAAGTCGCGTGTGGTCAGTTTGTCACCAACCTTCGCAGGCCGTGATTTGATGGTTTGAAGGCTGTAGTCACACATCTCAGGAACTCCCCATGTTGGAAGCCCCTTCAGCCCCACGAAACTTTAGCGCATTCACAATCATCCCGCATCACAAACCCGAGCCTCGATAAAGACTGGCGATCTGGCGGCGCGACACGCTTCACGATGTCTGTATCCCGAAAAGGCCCGACATCAGCTTGCCCGATCAAGAGCCGAGCGAATTTACGCGGCGGTTATTTGTCCGCTTTGGGTCCAAAACAGGCATTTTGGGACGCGGCAGCCATATCCGCTTTGCCCCCGAAAGCGGACACCTGGTGGCTTGCAAGCCGATTCACATCCACAGCACCTTCCTCCGCAGATCGAGATCATGTTTGAGCAAGGTGGAGACGCCGTTCCAAGTGACGGTGCCGCGCTCGAGCACCACTGTCCGGTCCGACAGTCCCAATGCAAGGTCGAGGTGATGGTCAACAATGACCAGCGCGATCTCCTGTCTTAGCCGGTCGAAAACTTCGAACAGTTCCTGAGTGACGGCGGGAGAAAGTCCCTCGAACGGCTCATCAAGCAGGAGCACCTGCACGTTGCCGGCCAATGCGCGGGCAACGGCGACCATCTGCTGTTCGCCACCGGACAAATAGTCGGCCGGCGTATTCCAGCGTTCGGCCAAACGCGGAAAGATTGCGACGATGCGCTCGTCGCTCCAATGAATTCCATCTCCGGTCGTGCGTTTGAGGCGACCGAGCACAAGATTGTCGGCCACTGTCATCCCAGCGAACAGTCCGCGCCCCTGCGGAACGTAGCCGATGCCGCGCCGGGCGATCGCGGCCGATGGCAGGCCGACGGTCTCCTGGTCAAGCAGTCTGATAGAGCCCCCTTCCGGCCTGGCAATCCCGACCAGACTCTTCAACAGCGTCGATTTTCCGGCGCCGTTGCGTCCGAGCAATGCAATAATCTCGTGCTTCCGCACGTCGAACGAGACGTCGTTGAGGATATGACTTTTGCCGTAATACGTGTTGATGCGGTCGACGCAGAGAAGTTGATCGAATCGCGCGAACTCGGCACGCGGCTGCATGGCGACTGCAGCGGTGCCGGAGCCAATATAGATCGCGCGTACCTTGTCGTTGTTGCGCGCATCGTCAGCGCTGCCGTCGACGAGAACGGCGCCGTCGTTCATGACAGTGACGTGATCGGCAATCCTGAACACACGGTCGATATCATGCTCGACAAGCAAAATCGGGATTTCCGCGGAAATTGCCTTGATCAGCTTTGCAATGCGCTCCCGCTCGCCGACTGCAAGTCCGGCGAGCGGCTCATCCAGCAGCAGAATCCGAGGCTGTGTTGCCAACGCTAGGCCCATGTCAAGTACGCGCTGGCCGCCATAGGAAAGAGACGACGCTTCCGCGTTTTCGATCCCGGCAAGGCCAAGGTAGCGGATGAGTTCCGCAGTCTCGGCCTGAATATCAGTAAGCGAAGCGGTCGACCGCCACATTGCGTAGCGCATGTGCGAGCGAGCCTGGATGGCAAGACGGATATTTTCCTCGACACTCAATCCAACGAACAAATTGGTGATCTGAAACGAACGGCCGACACCAGCTCTCGTGATGTCCTCCGGCTTAAGCCCTCCGATAGATGTTCCCTCAAGCTCGACCGAACCGGCATCCGGCGCGTAAAGGCCGGACAACACATTGAATGCCGTCGTCTTGCCGGCTCCATTTGGCCCGATCAGGGCGTGCAAGGTCTTGTCGCGCACCGAGAGGTCGAAGCCGCGTACGGCATGGATGCCGCCGAAGCTCTTCTCCAGATTTCTCGCTGAAAGGGCTAGGCGCTCATTTTCATTCGCGCGCAGCAGGCTTGGCGGCAACGATAGAACGTCCGCTGTTTTACGACCCGCCATCGCTGCGGCCGTGATCTCCCGCTTGCGGATCGGAGCCAACAGCCGTGCCCCGACGCCGACAAGGCCTGTTGGGGAGAAAACAACAAAGCCAATGAACAGGAGACCAAAATAGAAAAGCCAATGCGGGGTCCATATCGATAGAAACTCGCGAAAGAGGATAAAGAAAAGCGCGCCAAGAGCCGGTCCGAGAAAGCTGCGCATTCCCCCGATAACCACCATGGCAATGAGTTCACCCGAGAAAGCGACGGAAAGCGGTTCGGCCGAAGCGAAACGGTGATTGAAGACCGAAAGCGTACCCGCGACGGCGACAATCGTTGCCGACAGCACGAAGCCGATCAGCTTGTACCGATTTGTCGGATAGCCAATAAAGCGCGCCCGCTGTTCATTTTCACGGATTGCTACTAGTACGCTGCCAACCGGCGACCGATGAAAGCGCCACAGCAGGAAACAGACGCCCATCGCAACGCCGGCAACTACCCAATAGTAATTGCCGTCGCGCTCAAGGTCGACTCCGAGTACCGTCGCGCGCGTGACACCGCCTAGTCCGCTTTCGCCGCCAGTGAATTCGGTCCAGCGGTAGCCAATGGCAAAGAGCAGCGCGGTCAGAGCCAGCGTCAGTAACGAGAAATAGACGCCGCGCCGCCGCAAGATCAGTGCGCCAGACAGCACGGCGGACACTGCCACGAAAACAATTGCGAACAATGCGGGTAAACTGACTGATCCCGGAAACCAGTAACGCTGGCTCAAGGCTGCAGCGTAGGCGCCGAGTCCGAACCAGGCGCCATGCCCGAATGAAACGAGGCCTGTATTGCCGACGAGGATATTGAGGCCCATGCACGCGACAGCGAACGCCACAACGTCGATTGAAGAGCGCAATGGAAGCCCTACCAGATCGAGCGCAAATGGCAGGACCACCAACGACACCGCGACGATGATAAGGGGCGAGCGACTGTTCAGCATTGTAACTACTCAAATTTTTCGATGCGTTCGCCCAAGAGGCCACGTGGCCGCACCAGCAGCACAACCGCCATCAGGAGATACATCGACGCCTCGCCCCACGACGGGTTGAAATAGATGGTAATTCCACGCACGACGCCGACGAGCGCAGCGGCGGCGATCACGCCCCAAAACGAGCCCAGGCCTCCGATGACGACGACGACGAAGGCAGCCGTTAGAATTTCAGCCCCCATCGCGGGATGCACGCCGGCGATCGGTGCCAGCAGAACGCCGGCCAGTCCGGCGAGCCCGACTCCCAGCGCAGCGACTGCGGTCATGTAAGGCGCTAGCGAAATGCCGAGCGAACCGACAATGTCCGGGTTTTGCACACCTGCCCGCACCACACGGCCGAAAGTCGTCCGGTAAACAATGAACCAGGTGGCGGTAACTGCGGCCAGCGCTATCCCGAAAATGAACAGCCGGTAGCGCGGATAGATGAAGTCGCCGACCAGCAACTGGCCGCGAAGTTCCGACGGAATCGAAAACGGAAGCGGCGTGGCGCCGAATACAATGCGCAGTCCCTGCTCGATGACCATCGCCAAGCCGAACGTCAGCAGTAGGCTTAAGATCGGGTCGGAGCGGTAAAAGCGGCGAAACAAGAACCGCTCAATGAGGATGCCGAAGCATCCAACAATCACCGGGGAAGCGACAAGCGCTCCGAAGAAACCGATGCGATTTGTCAGAATCACGGCGAGGTAGGCGCCGATGGCATAGAAGCCGCCATGCGCGAGATTGACTATACCGCCGAGCGCGAAGATCAGCGAGAGACCGAGCGCGATCAGCAGGTAATACGCGCCGACCAAAAGGCCATTCAGAACCTGCTCGAGGACGAAAATATATTGCACGCGAAAAACTCAGCACGGAAGGAATCGAAGTAGCTCCGGGCGCCTTGAAATGAGCGCCCGGAACGATGCGGTCTAGTGCAATAGATCACCCGATCTTGCAGCTACCGTCCTTTGGCGGTGCAATTGTTTCCAAGTCTTCGTTCGGACCAGGCACGGCGCCGAGAGCGTCATAGATGTCCCATTGGTCCTTCATTTTGCTCGGGTCTTTCGCCCGCACCGCATACATCTCCATGACCATCTGATTGTCATAGGGACGGAAGTACGCCTCGCGCGCCTTCATGACGTCGAACTTTGCGCCTTTGCGAAGATGCTCAGCCAGCTTCTGCGGATCCGCCGACTTAATCTCGTTCATCGACTGTGCGACGATTTTCAGCGAGTTGTAATCACCCCAGGACTGGTTGTCGGGAAGCTTGCCGTATTTCTTCTGGAACGTATCGACGTATTTCTTGGAGCTCGGCGTGTCGACCAGGTGATGCCACACGAGCGGCCAGATTCCCGAGAAGTTGCCTTTACCAGCGCCCCAGGCGACGACCGTATCGAAGCCGAAGCCTGCAACAGGAAATTTCAAACCGTACTCGGAATATTGCTTGATGAAGTTTGTGATCTGATTGCCGGCGAGGTTCGATACCACCAGGTCGGGTTGTGATTGCCTGATCTTCAGAAGATAGGGGCTGAAATCGGTCGCATCGGTGGGGACGAGCTCATCGGCTGCGAATTGACCGCCGTTCGCCTCCATGAATTTCTTCGCGACGCGCAGAAGGTCGTGACCGAAGGCGTAGTCTGCAGTCAGCGAATACCATTTCTTTCCCTTCACCATATTCTCGCGCAGCAGATATTGCCCGACGGCCATCACATACATCGAGTTCGCGCCCTCGATATGGAACATGTATGGATTGCAGCTTGTGCCGCGCAGCGCATCAGAATTGCAGCCGGTGTTTATGAAAACCGTCTTCATTCTGTTCGCCACCTGACCTATCGCAAGGCCGGAGGCTGACGAAATTTCGCCGATAATCATTGCGACCTTGTCGCGCTCAATCAGCCGCTCGGCCTTGGCGGAAGCCGTCTGCGGATTGACCGAGTCCTCCATCACAAGCTCGATCTTGCGGCCCATGACTCCGCCGGCCGCATTGACCTCTTCCGAAGCCAGCTTGACGCCCATGACTGCATATTCGCCAAGCGGACCCAGGAAACCGGTCAATGGCGTAAGATGCCCGATGCGAATTACATCGGCCTGCGCCTTGACGATCGCCGGCATGCCAATAGCGGCGAGCAGCGCAGAGCCCGCCGTACTCTTAAGCAACGCCCGACGTGATACTTTAGTAATCATGACAATTCCTTCCCCAGGGTGCTTTTGTAACGTCGACTCTGCTCTGTTGAGCCAACTACACAGTCTTCGCGGTACGCTTGCAGCATTTTGCGTAACAAGAATGGTTGCTCCCTGTGAAACGGTTGTCCAGTGGATTTTCGGCGCTCGCCAGCGATGAAATGAACGGAGCGTAATGACCCTCTCTCCTGAACACTCGCGCCTGCCCTTTGGTTTTGTTTGAATTCGTTGCGGTACTATGGGCCACGAGTAGAGAACTTTGTTTGCAGTAGTACTCCCTCTGCCACGCCCGGGTTCGATAGTGCGCCGAACTACTCTGGAAAGCGACGCCATGGAATGTCCGCTTTACACCCAAAAGCGGACATCAGCTGAGTGCTCTAAGATATCCGTTAATCCGTCACCGCTTGAGTGAAGTCTGCCCGGCTCTTACCGCATCGACCACCATGCGGATGGCCTGGATGACGACTAGGGCATTGTCGATCATAATGTTGTGTCCCGAGTGCGTGTCGGTGATGTGAACCGCGCCGGGCACGAGTGCCGCGAGCTCTTTCTGGGCCGCCGAGTTCGTTCGGTCGACGACGGCTCCAAAGTCCGGCGGTGTATCCGGTGGCAGCTCGCCGGTCTGGATGAGCTTCGGGACAACATCGATGAACTTGTCGCTGGCCGTGAGCACGACGACCGGCATGGGCCTTAGTGCTGGCGCTGCGGCTGTCTGGTCCAGAGTTTCATCGAATTCCTGCCGTTCCAGATCCGGGTAGGCCGCGAGGGCCTTGGCCGGCCGGGCGTTGACGCGCTTCCAGATCTTCCACTCCTCAGCTGTCATCTGCGCGCGAAGCTCGGGCGTGAGGACGTCAACGAATACTATGCCTTTGACTTCGTCAGGATGCTGCCCGGCGAAGACCCGTGCGATCGTACCGCTGAAAGAGTGCGCGACGAGGACGTAAGGGCCCGGTACGTCAGCCGCCTTCAGCAGGGCGACGAGATCATCGACCCCGTTTTGAGGGCTGGTCGGCTGGCGCACCGGGTCGCTGCGGCTGAAGGTTTGGTCGAGATGCGGTGCACCGGGTCGGTCGTAGGCGCACACCCGCGTCGTCTTCTGGATGTCGTCGTACACCGTCGGACCCTTCTGATCAGCAGCGTGCCACACCCGCGTCGTCTTCTGGATGTCGTCGTACACCGTCGGACCCTTNTGATCAGCAGCGTGCCATAGGTCAGACGCCGTATCCGTACCCGAGATGAGCAGCACAGTGGGTGATCCGCTGCCATGACACTCGATGTACATCATCCTTCCCCTGCCGATGTCGACCTGCTTGGCGAAGGACTCAGCGCGCGCCGTTGTAGCCAGCGAGCAAGCGAGCGTGATAAGAGCCAGCAATTTCACGACGATGTGTTTCATGGGCGTTCGCCTTTCGCCTCCCATCCACCTGCTCGATGTCCGGCAAATCCACAAATCACACCCACCCATTTTCTAATGGGCGAGGCGCAGAAAGTTTGACGCAAATCAACTGCGAGAGCAGTCGCCCCTACCAGTTCGGTGTCCGCTTTGGGTCAGAAGCAGACATTTGCGATGATTGGACCTTGGGCCAATCGCGCCCTCGACAACGAAAGGTGTTTCTTCAATCGAAACCCCACCAAGGGAATGCCTGAGGAGTAACATTATGCCGACATATATCAGTTTGGTTCGATTTACCGACCAAGGTATCCGGTCTGCAAAAGACACCACCCACCGGCTGGCCGACTGGGCCGACAAAATGAAGTCGAGTGGGGTCAGCGTTAAACAGATGTATTGGACACTGGGCCACTATGACCAAGTGTGCGTCTTCGAGGCCCCGGATGACGAGACAGTCGCCGCCGTGTTACTAGCCGCCGATATGCTGGGTAACATTCGCACCCAGACGTTGCGTGCTTTCACTGCCCCCGAAATGGAAAAGATTCTGGCCACTGTGCCATGATTAGGTTGAGGTGCGGTGCTGCCCTTGCCGATATCTGCTTTGGGTCATAAGCGGACATCGCTCTGGGCCGAGCGAGCCCTTTTTTGGCCATGGTTTCTATGCTTCTCTGAGCACGGTGGGTATCATCCATCACTTCGGTCAGCACGCAATTTTTGAGATGCACAGTTTACAGATTCTCCATCGCAATCTCCTAACGCATATTTTGACTCGCTTTTTTTCCGTCTGTGCCGTCGTAGTGTTTTTTATCGAGAGCTTCGTCGTATCGCTCAGCGCGGCTGCGGGAACACTCGATGATGTTCGGTCAAGGGATAAGTTGATCTGCGGCGTCAGTGAAGGACTCCCAGGTTTCTCGGAAAAGGACGGATCGGGGGTCTGGCGGGGCTTCGACGTTGATTTTTGCAAGGCTGTCGCGGCTGCCGTGCTTGGTGATACCGCGAAGGTCGAATACGTTCCACTGACTGCGGACGTTCGCTTCAATGCGCTGACGGATCGCCGCATCGACCTTTTGTCTCGCAATAGCACTTGGACTATGTCACGTGAGCTCGAACTCGGCCTTGAATTCGTTGGAATTAGCTATTTTGACGGGCAAGGATTTCTTGTTCCAACTTTGCTCGGAGCCACCAGCGCTCTTCAACTCGATGGAGCTAGAATCTGCGTCGGTAGCGGGACCACATCGGAACAAAACGCGGCTGATTTTTTTCAAAGCAAAAAACTTAAAGTCTCTTTTCTGCGATTCACCGAAGGGACGGAGGCGCGCGCGGCTTACGCGTCGGAAAAGTGTGATGTGTTCACCGCCGATCGTTCCGCGTTGGCTGCAGCACGATCGCTGCTGCCAGTGCCTCAAAATCACGTTATTCTGCGTGACGTAATTTCCAAAGAACCGCTAGGGCCTGTAACGCGCAAAGATGATCCGAAATGGACAGGTTTAGTACGCTGGACGCTCTTTGCTTTAATCAATGCAGAGGAACTCGGGTTGGACTCAAAATCGATTGCGACCAGCGGGCGTCAGCGGGCGATCGAGCTTGGCGCGCCCGCAACAAGGTCACTCGGTTTGGCAAATGATTGGTTCGTCAAGATGATCGTCGGTGTCGGCAACTACGCCGAGATATTCGAACGCAATCTGGGAGAGAACACGCCCCTGGCTCTAGGCCGTGGGGTGAATGCGCTGTGGACACAAGGAGGGTTGCTGTATGCACCACCAATGCAGTGACCGGACTCGTCAAAGATGATCACGAAACCACCACGGTATAGCAGCGCAATGTTACGAAGAGCGATTCGACGCATTTTCGCGTCAGCTGTTCCGTTTTGTATCGCGCTGGCATTGCAGTTTTCTGATGCCCAGGCTCAGATTGTCAGTTCTCCTCGCGACCTCGCTGTTATCCGAATTAATCTCCTCGACCTGCTGGCGCACGAGCCGAATCTACCGCTTCCAATACGCCAGCGTCGCGAGGCATTAGAGGCCTACTATCAAACTTTCGGAGGGGAATTGCTCTGGCTGGCGAGCAGCCGTGCGAACGCGATTATTTCGCGATTAAAAGATGCCGAGGCCGATGGCCTTGATTCAAACGACTATCCAAGTAAGCAACTCGCAACCCTCGCCGCGACCGGGTCGTCGACTGACAAACGTGGCCTTGCCATTATCGAGCTCTATTTTTCCTCGGCATTTCTTGAATATGCCTCCGACCTCAAAGTCGGCCGCTTCCTGCCGAGCAAAATCGATCCCAATTTTTTTATCGAAAGTCGCACCATCGATCAACCGTCAGCACTTAAGGATCTCGCGCAGACCGATAGCATTGATCGCTTTTTCGATGCGTGGCAACCGCCAAGCCAGCGCTATGCTGCACTTCGCTCTGTGCTCGCAAAATATAGGGCACTTGCCGCTAAAGGTGGCTGGAGGACGGTCCCATTGGGAGAGTCTATTCGTCCTGGCATGACCGACCCGCGTATACCGGCCATTCGTGCGCGACTTTCGATAACCGACGGCGCCAGCAACGAAGTCGGTGCAACTCAGACGCAGCTTTACGGCAATGCGTTGGTCGAAGCGGTCAAACGCTTTCAAGCCCGTCAGGGCCTCGATGCAGACGGAGTCATCGGATCTACGACAATAGTAGCNATGAACGTACCGATACAGGAGCGCATCAATAGCATCATTCTGGCTATGGAGCGTCTGCGATGGATGCCGGAGAACCTGGGGCAACAATATCTGATCGTGAACATAGCTGGCTTCGAACTGCGTCGCGTAAACGCGGGCAAAGTCGAAGAACGTATGGCAGTCGTTGTCGG
>AF_2010_repII_A001DRAFT_10000177_pt1 | contig 11697 bp, 11 predicted proteins | sample AmaForreplIIA001_FD_9190 | JGI IMG/M metagenome (IMG submission 9190)
GTGCTATCATTCCATTATACGTATGGATGAGAGATCACCAAAATCATAAAAAGTAAGATCGTTTCCGGCTGGATATTAGTTGATAGAGTGCAAAAAATTTTTTAACGAGTAGATTGCGTGTCTTCCAAGCAGATTATTTTCACGACAACCTCCGTGCCCGAAAAAATAAAATAGCATTTGTAGGCGAAGTCGGGATTCGAAGGGCAACTCCTTTAGGTTCGGGGTAACAACCGCAATATCGTGCTGTAATTCGGATAGTTTATCCATTAACCTAGATGATACATTAATTTCGCACTTGGCAGATCCAACAAACGGCGGCTGATCCGCTTGAAAATCGATCTGAAGCTCCTCCCAGGTTCACAACCAGCTAGTTCCTTATCTGAGATTTATGATCAAGATCCGATAAATTTGTGTGTCAATACTATTGATTACGGAAAACATGAAAAATGGAGTCAGGTGAAAATTATATACCCTACATGGAGACAAAAGCATGTAACATTCACGATATCGACATGGTAGATATGAAAGTGATATTTCTCGGAACCTCTGCCGCGGTTCCGACTCCCGAACGTGGTTTATCGTCGATTGTGATCAAGAGAGGTACAGAATTGCTAATATTTGACACAGGAGAGGGCATGCAACAAAATTTCATAAAGGCAGGTCTAGGAATGAACAAGCGAATGAAGATTTTCATATCCCACATGCACGCGGACCATTGCGTCGGGTTACTTGGGCTCTTACAAACGATGTCACTCCAGGGAAGAGCGCTCGCAGTTGATATATTTGGCCAACCCAAGTTAGCCGAATTTCTCACTAATAACATGCAGTTAGTGAATTTCGGATTGTTATATGATATTAACATGCATATTATTAATACTGAAGGTGTTTTGGTTAAGGAGAATGAATATCAGATAACTTGTTGCGAAGCAGAACACGTTGTCCCATCATTTTCGTTCTGTCTTTCCGAATTTGATAGACCAGGAAGGTTTAATATTAGTGAGGCAAAACGGTTGCAAATCCCTGAGGGTGAATTGTATAGCAAATTGCAGCATGGTCACGACATAATACACAGCGGGACCGTGGTAAAATCGAGCCAAATTACTGGACGTCCAAGACCTGGCAGAAAAATAGGAATATCCGGCGACACTAGACCCACTGTTAAGCTGCGAGAGTTCTTCAGGAATTGTGATCTTCTCGTATTTGAGTCAACCTATGGTCATAACAAATATGAAAAAGCTGTCCAAAATTATCACTCTACGGCAAGAGAAGCAGCGATACTCGCACGGGAGGCAAACGTTAAAAAATTATTTCTTACTCACTTCAGCACTAGATATGATGAAACGTCTGAGCTGATTGAGGAAGCAAGAGCTATTCACTTGAATGTCGAGGCCGCAAAAGACCTCATGCTAGTCGACGTCCCATATAATGATTAGATTTGATTATGTAGAGCTGTTAAAGCAGCTACCCTACTTGAGCCTAAATAATGGCCAACGGGGATCCCACACCCAGGCCTAAGGCAACTTACCGCGGCGATCTGCATCGATTCTGATCTAGAGAGTGAATCACTATCGTATCCCCGGTAATGGCATGATTTCATTTACTCTTATCACAATGGTACTTGTATTTAATAATATGATCTTGGAGGTGGCAGGATTAAGAAGGACGATATCAGTGATCAGTGTCGAATCACGGGGATTTGACTTCCGTTCATCCGATGGTATTTCGGCACTGTACATACACATGTATCCAGGCTTTGACAATTCTTTAACTATTCCTAATTTTGTGGGCTTGAGACTAGTAAGATTTCCTGTAAGTAAAATTACTTGACTTTCAAGGTTTGCGTCGCAGGGGAGTTTTGCAATCACATCCGCGTTCGTTATTTTGTAAGGGTTTGAGGAGTAAATATGAATGAAATCTTTTGAAGCAAGAATCTGATGCGATAACAACACTACTTGAATGTCACTAACATGCGTCGTCCCAACATTCGTACTTGTAATCGTATTGTCTTTCGAGGTACTGTTGCGAATCTGATCGATCGCTGATGCTAGCAACGACTTAGGACTCATGAAGGTGCTCATTATGGATTCAGTAGTATTGTTGGTCACGNTCGCAGAATCTGCAGTATTGNTGTGGTATANCTGCGCTGCGCCCTTTGGCGTGTTGCGTATCAAATGTGAAATTGATAGTGTGATCAATAGAATGAATATGATAACTCCAAGAAATCGTCCATATTTCCATGTCCGATCCGATCTCATGGTTCCAGATAGTTTTCTTACGTTGGTAAAAAAAAACATTTGTCATATTTTATTGATCGATTTCTCGCCAACTTTCACTACAATTATAGGAGGTGACTTTCGCGTGCAAGAGAAGAAATTCCCTGCGAACGCAGAGAGCTGATAAGGTGACATCTTCGTTGCAAATTCTCAGAAGAAGGGGGCCGGCGCAAATAACTTATGAATCACATTGAAGAATTTATAATTTCGACGGTATTCATAAATTTGCCAGAAAGTTTTTCCTGATTGTAATATACACGAATGCGTCCCCTCATGAACTGCCAAAATGCAACGCCTTAGACAATGAAGCATTCTCATCCAGGATATCTAAGTTTTACGTGTCTAAAACAAGTGTAACCTTTGGCCCTTCTTAGGAGGTAAAAAGTTAGGAAAGTATCATTCTGTCATATTTGCTTATAGAGAAAAGTCATGACTATTTAGGCTAGGAGATTAAAAAACATTCTAATAGTTTCCTTTTGATCAGACTGCAATCGATCAAAAGCCTCGATTAATTCCTTCTCCATTCCTATCTGTTTTGAAATTGCCGAACGGAGTTTAGAGATGTCTAGCGGAATGATACTGTCAACTACCCCTTCAGCATACGCATGGACATATTCGTTAATAATCCTAGACGCAAGTGATGGAACGAATCTTATAAACAGCAAAATCCCCTCACGTAGTACCTCATGTTGGGGTGAACCAGCGGGCAGTGCGAGCATAAAAGACTCCAACATTTTTGTTCTGGTAGGGCCGACCTCTTCAATAGAAGAAGCAACCAGAAGCCCAGTCTCGGTCAGTTCATAGAACGGAATTCCTTCGACCTGAAGGGCTTTCGGGCCGCGGCGCATAGGCAATCTGCCTCCCTCCTTGACAACACCTGAGGGGATCAATACCTCGTCAAGGTCTCTGAAAATACCGGAATAGATGTTTTGCCAAAGAAGTCCATGTCTATCGGCGATAACATGGGCGATGGATGTTCGAGTTCTCATTTCCGGGCTTTGCTCTGTTGCCAAATGAGCTATTATCGCACGTTGTCTTTTGGCCTCTCCAGTAAATTTGTTCTTTCTGGTCTTGAATGTGTCAAATATTGCGATGTTGTAGGTATACGGTTTCAAATTCCAAGGTAATCAACACTTATGTTAATATTTTAATCTGTTGGTTTTTGCAAACCATCCTTGTGGGCGACGAAAGTGTAAGCACGTGGCATCAGAGAATAAGTAGTTCATATCCCTAACGACGGTTCTTCAGCTAGGAACGCTTATAACGCTACATGCCAACAAATTACCACTGGAAATTTGGAAATAAGAGATGGCCTAACTTTTGACGATGTTCTTCTAGTTCCCAAAAAATCGTCGATCATATCAAGATCCCAGACCGACCTCAGAACCAGGCTTTCTACCAATATTTCGTTAAATATCCCGTTGATCAGCGCTAATATGGACACTATTACTGAATCGGAGATGGCTATCGCGCTCGCTAGGGAAGGTGGTCTGGGGATCGTTCATAGATTCATGCCAATAGAAGATCAAGTAGACGAAATTCTAAGAGTGAAGCGATCCGAGTCAGTAGTAATCGAACAGCCCTATACAGTAAAGGGGACCGAAAGCGTAAATGATGCAAGAAAAAAGATGCGAGATTACGGCGTATCGGGTCTTCTGGTCGAAGACGGAAAGCGACTTGCTGGGATTATTACCCAACGAGACATCACGTTTGAGAAGAATGGGGACAGCAAGGTTTCAGATCTAATGAGCAAAAATGTGATTACTGCGAAAGAAGGTACAACCATCGAACAAGCGAAAGAAATTCTCCATGATAATAGAATAGAAAAGCTTCCTGTAGTCGATGACGCAAACAGGATTGTGGGTCTGATAACTAGTAAAGATATACTGAAAATGGAACAATATCCACAAGCATCCAAGGATAAAAAGGGTAGATTACTTGTTGGAGCAGCGGTGGGCGTAAAAGGTGATTATTTAGAACGCGCAGATGCTCTTCTAGAAGCAGGTTCTGATGTTCTAGTTGTCGATATCGCGCACGGCCATAGCGAGAACGCCATTAACGCCATACACATGATTAAGAAAGCTTTTCCTGGTTGCGAACTAATAGCGGGAAATATTGCTACAGGCGACGGAACACTGGACTTGATCAAAGCTGGAGTGGATGCTGTCAAGGTCGGCGTGGGATCCGGATCTATTTGCATTACAAGGATTATTACGGGATCAGGTGTCCCGCAGTTAACTGCAGTTATGGATAGTATTGTCGTTGCAAAAGAATATGACATTCCAATTATCTCTGACGGGGGAATACGTACTTCTGGCGATTCGACCAAGGCATTAGCAGCGGGAGCATCTTCTGTTATGGTTGGGAGCTTGTTTGGTGGCACTGATGAGAGTCCAGGAAAAACGATAGTGAGGAACGGAAAAAAGTACAAGATGTATAGAGGAATGGCTTCGTTCTATGCGTCACTTGGTAGGAAATATCGAGAAGAAGGGGTCCAAGCTGAGGACCAAAATGATCTTAACGATTATGTTGCCGAAGGCGTCGAAGCGATGGTTCCCTATAACGGGAGCGTAGTAGAGATCATAAGGCAGCTAGTGGGAGGAATCAGGTCTGGCCTGAGCTATTGCGGCGCAAAGACGATTTCTGAAATGCAAAAGAATGCAAATTTTGTCAGAATTACCCCCGCCGGATTCACTGAAAGTAACCCACACGATGTAAACGTAATTTAGGTAGAATACTGCTTATCCTGCATATATGGCTGAATCACGCTTGTTGTTTAGGAACGATCGCGAAATATTTACCTCGTTGAGAGAGTGATATTTTTGATCTACGAACTTACGATATATCCAAGTCCGGCTACAGTTCTACTTACATTAGCTAGGCTAATAAGGAATGAATTATTACTAGTCACTAGTAACGCTGCCTTAATAAGAAAATAAAAGCTACGAGTATACAAGCCTTTTGACAATATTTACAAGAGCTAAAAATTCCTAGTCTTCGATGTCCACTTTTATCGTGTTAGAAACCGCTGTTATCTCACTACGCTCTGTATAATGGTGACTCTCCCAGGAGGCAATTACCTGTGCACATAGGAGATGATTTCCTGCCCCAAGGTTGCTTGTATCTACGTGAATTCTCCTATCAAAATCAAATAGAAGTGACTTAGCTTCCTCGACGGAGTTTGGGTAAAAGGGGGTGTCATCACTGGTGATATATACCCATATCCGCGAAGTAATTTTAGGGTTACGTGTCCAGAACAACGCCGCCTTTCTAGTAAGCTTTGTTAAGAGTAACTTTGCTCTTCCTGCCTTCACGGTCACCTCAATTGATAGCCTGAACACATTATCATGTTTATTGTATGCTGATTCCCAGATCCTTGGATTAAAAACATGCCTGATATGCCCATCAATCCTGAAACTCAAATCCAGAGTCAGCGGTCTTTTCAAGCGGCCCTCATTTTGATGTGCAATTCTGGTCAGTAAGACATGTGTGATTGTACTTCGTTTGTCTCCCGACATAGAGGCATTATGGTATCGTTTATATCCTCAATAAGTAGTTGTCTAGCTGATGCTTGCTGAAATTGTAGATATGAAGGAAAGCGAGATGGAACTAAAACTCCAAGAAGAAGATATTTCAGTTATGTATATACTTCAACATGAACTTCTGAAGGAGAAGCATGTTGAGTTTGCTGGGGTAGTACTGAAGCATCCGCTAATCAGGGACTACTCCGTTAGAGTCATGACTAAGAGGAGGCTGCCATTGGAGGTGGTCCAGGATGCCTGTTTATCTGCCTCTGAAAACACCAAATCTCTTAGCAGCACACTAAAAGATGCCTTTAGAAAGTACTCGGGCTAGGTGTAGGCTGTGAAGTTTTGTCCCAAGTGCGAAAGACGTATGAAACCAAGAATTGAAGAGGGTATCGTTTCATGTCCAAAATGTGGTCTAAGCTACGATAGAGAAGAGAATGCACGAGTCGACGGAAGTCTACTCTGGAATCCAGATACTNTTCANACTAGCTCACTCAACATTATGGAGGTAGAGAGGAGTCTGGATGCACTGCCGACAACAGCAGTCGAATGCCCACGGTGCCGCAACAANGTTGCATTTTGGTGGATGCTTCAAACGAGGTCTGCTGACGAACCAGCTACTCAATTCTTNCGCTGCACTAAGTGTACTCATACCTGGAGAAATTATAGCTAATTTGTCCAAATNTGAATTTGAGTCACGANGCAGCAGTTNNAGTGTTTACNTGCATCATAGGAATGTTTAAAATGCGAAAGTGCTAGCCACAAGATAGAATTGGTTTGGTGTTTATAGCCAAGACGAAATCTCCAGACGAATGGAAGGTTGTTGCATCCGCCATTTCCACTTTGGTCGACGAAGCAACATTTGAGGCGACTGTAGAAGGGCTTTCATTCAGAGGGATGGATCCATCCCATGTAGCACTCATTGATATCCTATGGCCTAATTCCACGTTCGAGGGATATGAATGTGACGAGTCTGTGAAGTTTGGTGTGAAAGTCGACGAGCTATCGAAATTGATTAGGCGAGCCGATAGGAAGGACAAGCTTGAAGTCAGTTTGGGAGAAGACAGCATGTTACATATCAAGATGTACAATAGCTATAGGCGGGAATATAGAATAAGGCTTATCGAGAGTTCCGCCAGTTCTACACCTTTGCCAAAATTGAACTTCAATTCTAAGGTGGTTCTAAACTCAGCGGCATTTGACAAAGTTCTTTCAGATGTTCAAGTGGTATCGGAGTATATTTCAATAGAGTCAGACTCTAAGCGGATAGAATTCTCAGGCAAAGGGGATTCTGGTCAAGCAGATATAATTTTGGAAGCCGGATGCACAGGTGTAGAGGAGCTGGAAGTGAAAGAAAATAGTAAGGCAACATACAGTCTCGATTACCTAGCAAGAATCACTAAGGCCATAAGTATTGCAGGAGGATCAATTTCTGCAGAATATTCAAATAAGATGCCGTTGAGGCTAGAGTTTAGAATGGCTAATATCGCCAGGATTCATTTCTATCTTGCTCCAAGAGTACAGGATTAATTTGATGTTAGAGCTAAATAGTGGAATTTTGGACAACTTGCAAACAAGTATCTGCGGGATGTGAGTCATCATCACTCGATTTGAATTCATACTTCTTGTGAGCTTGGGAGAGGATACATGATAATAAGGCGTATTCGATCACACGAGTATGCGGCTTTCCTTCAGGTCTTATCCTCGTAAGCCGAACGAATTCTGCCATGCCAGATAACTCAGCTTCGTCGAGTATAGTTACATCTTTACAAAGGCATTCTCCTACACGGGACCTGGCGTAACTACCTATTCTACATTTCATATGTCGTTAGAGACTAGCCTGAATCGGTAGCTCATATGTAGATGTAATGTTCGTATTCTGGACCACAGGTTTATGCGGTATCGAATTTTTCCTTTCCTTGGAACTGCCAGCGCATCTGTTGCATGTCCAATTATCAAAGTGCAAAAAACTCTCATTTGGTTCAGCTGAACGACGAGGCTTAAAAGTGGCACAAGAACTGTTCCTCCGCTAACTAGCAAGACCGCCTTCTTGGTAATCTTTAAATGGTTACCGCGTGGAGCGCGAACCCCGAGCATTTTCCCGATTTTTTTTATTACAGAGGGCTATTGACCTACTCCGTTTCTCCGAACTGTGATCGCCACGCTCCCCTCTTTGTCAGTGTTCTTCACACTCATAGGAAGCTCCTATACCCGTGGAATCCAAACCATCAGAAGCATGCCTGCTTAGCTTTAGATGATAGTTTGTCCTTGAAAAATAAAGTCTTTACACTTGGGTTTCATTTACTAATCTGTCGATAAATACTGTTCTGAACAAGTTAATATTTGTGTGCAAGTCCTACTAATTCCCTTGCGTTCCTCATTCCCTTCCTTTCAAGATAGCGCTTAGACCGGAGGAGATCAGCCTAAATGTCTCGACTCCTTCGCAGGCGATCACACTTCCCAGCTGTATCGCCGATGCGCCTGCGAGCATGAACTCGACTGCATCTTCCCAGCTGAATATTCCGCCGCATCCAATCACAGGAAGTCCAATATTTTTGAAAATCTCGTAAACACATCGGATTGCGATAGGCTTGACCGACTTGCCTGATAGACCACCAATCTTATTGTTCAACACCGGACTGCCACTTTCAACGTTAATATTCATGGCACGGATAGTATTGATCGCTGTAATGGCACTAGCCCCTGCCTCGCTCGCAACCTTAGCAATATCAAGCACGTCCGCCCCGCCTATTCCAACTTTAACAACAACTGGTTTATGGGTGTGAGATCTTGCAGCTTTAACAACCTTAGCCACCATCGTCGGATCATCACCTACCTCCATTCCCATTTTCGACACATGAGGACACGACAGATTAATTTCATATCCAAGAATATTCAGTTTGTCAAATCTATCTATCATATTTGAAAATTCCTGCGGAGACGACCCCGCCAAACTGACAATTATAGGAACAAATCTATTACTCGAAATCTCCTTGGAAAAAGCATCTGCCCCGGGGTTTGCAAGACCGACGGCGTTTAAATAACTCCCGCCACCAAGATCTACTAAAGTGGGATTTCTATACCCTTCGATCGGCTCGACACTTATCGATTTGCTCACTACTGCCCCCACTTTTGCAGTGAAAAGCTTGTTGAATATATCTTGTGAAATGCCTAGAAAACCAGAAGCGAGCATTGTAGGGTTGCGCAATTTCATACCTGCGAAATTAACACCAAGCATTTCATCAGATTCTTCTTCGCTCAACCTCCTCATTTGTGGCAGATCTCCTTCGCAGTGTAGGGAATCTTATACGCCCAGTTCACTATTCTGTACCGGAATTTCTTATCATATACGTTCAAGAAAAAGCTTGCGAACCGGTTTAGATATAAAGCCCAAATTCGGTCTAGTGCACGAGCCATGCTGAAATATGTGCAACACATTTGTATGTTTCAGGGGTCAGAGGGTTTCTCTTATACTACTGGCAAACGTCTAATCATTAGCCCCGAGAACAATTACGCAGACTTCAGTGCCGAATAATATCAATTAGGATTGTCAGAAATGGCACGCATTTGCGTAGACTGGATAAAACGGAAGAGAATAAAGATCTAATATAATTAAATACTTTGACTGATTCAGTTAGGCAAACCATGACTTATTCCCCAGCAATTCCGGAGCAGGTTGTTTCGGGTCCTATATCAATAATTATGATGAGCAAAAGACAATCACACTTTCATGATGAGTTTGCCCTAGAGATTAGAAAAGGGCTTGGAGATCAAAACAAAAAGCAAATTAGCCCGAAATATTTCTACGACAGTAATGGCTCGAAGCTCTTTGAAGAAATTTGTCGTCAACCTGAATATTATCCGTGGCGAATGGAGGCAGCCATACTAAGAAAGTATTGTCAGAAAATAGTTGATACCTGCTGCAAAAAACAGATAAGTATAATTGAACTTGGGTGTGGTAGTAGCACTAAGACTAGAATCCTTTTGCAAGAAGTTCTGGCAAGACAGCCAAGTTTGTATTATTTTCCTATAGATGTTTCCGATAGTATGCTCAATGAAGCAATAAGAACGCTTTCCCAAGAATTTTCTCACCTTAGAACGATCGGGATTTGCTCAGAATATGTCCAGGGCCTTGTTAGCGCAAATCGGTTCATCTCTGGTAATAACCAGATTCCTGACGAAAAATTGATAATTTTCTTGGGATCTAGCATTGGAAATTTCGAACCGGATGAGTCCGCGCTCTTCTTGAAAGAGATAAGAAGCATAATGGGGGCTCGTGATATGCTTCTACTCGGTTTCGATCTTCGCAAGAACGTGAGAGTTTTGGAAGAAGCGTACAATGACAGGTGGGGGATAACAGCGAAATTTAACTTGAATCTCTTAGTTCGTATAAATAGAGAGCTGGGAGGGGAGTTTAATCTCGACCGCTTCTTCCATCTAGCATATTATAATCCCTATCGAAACAGGGTTGAAATGCATCTGGTATCTGATGTAGATCAAGAGATATACGTACGTAGATTACGCGAGACCTATAACTTTCGCAAGAACGAGAGTATTCATACAGAAAATTCATACAAATATTCCTTGTCAGAAATAAAGCAAGTAGCAGAGGGGAGCGGATTCTCGCTAAAAAGCAACTTCTTAGACGAAAAAAAGTGGTTTGATGTGGTTCTCCTTTCTCCTGTGTGACCGTGAAACCAAATTTGATTTAGAACATGAGTTTATTTTTTGGAAGATTCTAAACCTGCTGACGAGTTGCTCGTTACCCGACGATTCTGAGGGAAAAACAGTTCTCCGCGAAGCTTCATAAACCTCCGTGTATCTTATTTCCAATCGCATTTTGATTTATCGCGCTGGACTCAACACATAGTTTTACTGGTAACCATATGCAAGTCAGTAAGCGATTCTACATTTGTCGTCGTTAGCTATTGCACTCCTTATCGCCATAATGATAAGAAGTTCTGCCTGACACTAAACCGTAGCATTTCTGTTTGCCCATGTTACCACTGAAAATGTACTCACAGCAGATCCGATGACTCCTGCAATTAGAGCTCCGATCACGGCTTGGTTTAGGAAATTTGGTATGACTAAGGCAAACCACCCTGCAAAGCTAGGAAGAGATAAGTAACCCAGAAATCCTATTCCAAATCCTAGAATCCAAAATACAAATATTGCTAGCCTTCTTGACAATTAGACCTCGCCCCACCTCTGCAGCTCAAAGAGGATTTTCAGCCATTTCACATAGTAACTCGATTCTTCCATATATTGTGGATATGGCATTCAGATAATAAGATTGAATGTCAACTTTTGTAACATATCAAAGCCAAAAATTGTTTTCTTTTAGCTACATCATGAGGTTCACGCTGCCGGGTCACCTCGCATTCTGGATTTACAAAGCATCAAGAAATATTTCTAAAACCGGTAATATGCTGCGGCCATTTCGAATAAATTAGATTTATCGATTGCTACACCTCTACTGGTTTATTCGAGATAGTATGCTTCATTGTAGAAAACTTTGCTCTCAAGATAAAAGGACAGAATTATGAATATAACGCTAATTATGATATTTCAGCTTGATTTCTCGACATTCGAGAGATAGCTCCTTCATAGGATAAATCTAGGATATATCGTCTTAAGAAAGGATATCGATATTGGCCAGGCATTAGCCAAACATCCTTGAGTTAGTCTTACACCTAATATTTGTTGTGTCGCACCTAGCATTACCGGCGTTCTCAAGCTCTCCTTCAACTGTCAAGCAGTGCTAAAGGTATCATAGTCAAATGGTATACTTAAAACCAATTTCGTTTCAAATGGTATAAATTTCGGAATTTTTGAATCACACCAGAAGATGCCAATAACCGCCTGCCTGTCGCATAAGGAAGATGTAGATGGCATAC
>AF_2010_repII_A001DRAFT_10000179_pt1 | contig 11621 bp, 14 predicted proteins | sample AmaForreplIIA001_FD_9190 | JGI IMG/M metagenome (IMG submission 9190)
CCCGCCAGCTGGCGCTCACCGTATTGCCCGGCTGCAGCACCGGCTTGAGGCGCGCGCCGAAACCACCGCGCACGAGCCCGAGATGACGGCCGTGTTCGCGCGTCATCAGCTCGAGGATGGCATTCGCCTCCCCGTGACGCTTGACGCCGAGCACGATGCCTTCATCGGTCCATTGCATGGTCTCAACCGGAATCGCCTGTCTTTCGTAGATTAGGGCCGCAGGGCGGTGCCACAAGTGCCACCCGAAGCGCATGGTTGCCCATCCCTCCTCCGTCATGGCCGGGCTTGTCCCGGCCATCCACGTCTTCCTCCGTGCAACGCCCAAAGACATGGATGCCCGACACAAGGCCCGTCATGACGGAGGATAATCCATCCCGTCATTCCGGGGCGCGGGCGGCAGCGAGCAAACCGGAATCCAGAAACTCATACAGTTGCGTCTGGAGTCCCGGTCCGGCCCTTCGGACCGTCCCGGAATAACAGCGTTTGGGTGCAGCAATCACTCCTTCGGGAATTCCAGCCCCATGGCGCGGTAGCGTTCCGGATCGTCGCCCCAGCCCTCGCGCACTTTCACGAACAGGAACAGGTGCACCTTGGCTTCGACAATGTCGGCAATCTCCCTGCGTGCCGCCTCGCCGATCGCCTTGATGGTCTGGCCGCCCTTGCCGAGCACGATCTTGCGCTGGCTTTCGCGCTCGACGTAGATCGTCTGCTCGACGCGAATATCGCCCGCGCGCAATTCCTTCCAGACTTCGGTTTCCACCGTCGAGTGATACGGCAATTCCTGGTGCAGCCGCTCGAACAGCTTTTCGCGCGTGATCTCCGCGGCGAGTTGGCGGATTGGCGCGTCCGACATCTGCTCGGGCGGATAGAGCCATGGCCCCGGCGGAACGCGTTGCGCCAGCCAGATTTTGAGATCCATGACGCCGTCGCCGGTCAGCGCGGAAACCATGAACGTGAATTCAAACTTTGCGGCCTTGTTGGCGTCATTCGCCAGGGTCAGCAGCGCTTCCTTGGCGACGACATCGATCTTGTTGAGCACCAGCAGTTTCGGCGCTTTGACGTCGCTGAGCCGACGCAGAATGTCCTCCGCCTCCTCGTCGAAGCCCTTGCGCGCATCGATGATGACGCCCACGAGATCGGCCTCGTGCGCCCCGCTCCAGGCCGTTGTCACCATCGCGCGGTCGAGCCGCCGGCGCGGCGAAAAAATGCCTGGCGTGTCGACGAAGATCAATTGCGATCGTTCCTTGATGGCGATCCCGCGGATCAGCGCGCGCGTCGTCTGCACCTTGTGAGAGATGATGCTGACCTTCGAACCCACCAGCGCGTTGAGCAGCGTCGACTTGCCGGCGTTGGGCGCACCGATCAGAGCAACGAAGCCGCAATGCGTCTGGCTATCTGGCGCGTTCGGATCAGTCATCAAGCTTGTCCGCCGACACGCCGACACGCGTGAGCATGGCGGCGGCGGCGGCCTGTTCGGCCGCGCGTTTGGAATTTCCCAGACCTTCAGCCGGCGGCCGATCCGGCAATACGACGGCAACACGGAACTCCGGATCGTGATGCGGACCCGTACGGGCAAGCTCACGATAGGCCGGCGTCGGCAGCCCGCGCGCCTGGGCCCATTCCTGCAGCATGGTTTTCGGATCGCGCAGCGGCCGCAGCGGCTTGAGCATGCGCTCTTTCCAGAAACGCACGATCAACTCGTCAGCAGCCTTGTAGCCGCCATCGATGAACACCGCTCCGACCAGTGCTTCGCAGACATCGGCAAGAATGGTGACGCGACGGCGACCCCCGGCGTGCGATTCCGAATTGCCTAACTTGAGCGCCGGACCGAGATCCATCGCCCGCGCCACCTCGGCGCAGGTCTCTTTGCGCACGAGGTCGGCCAGCCGCCGCGAAAGTTCGCCTTCGTTCGCCCGCGGGAATGCCCGATACAACATGTCGGAAATGACGAGACCGAGCACGTGATCGCCGAGAAACTCCAGCCGCTGATAGCTGGCTGCGCGATTGCCTCCTGACAAGGCGGAAATGTGGGTGAGTGCCCGTTCGAGCAGATCCTTGTCGGCAAATTTATAGCCGATCCTGGTCTCGAGCGCCGTCCTGTCCTTGGCCTTGCGGCTCATCTGACGATCGTGAACAGCCTGCTCCAGCGAACGGACACCGGCCAGCGCCAGAATTGCCAGGCGCGCTCGCCCTCGAAGACCGAGAAGAAGATGACCTGTGCCTTACCGACAATATTCTCGAACGGCACCATGCCGACCTGGCTGAAACGGCTGTCGGTCGAGTTGTCGCGATTGTCGCCCATCATGAAGTAATGATCGGCCGGCACCGTGTACACCTGGGTGTTGTCGGCAAATCCGTTATCGACCAGGTCGAGCGCGTAGTAGCTCACACCGTTCGGCAGTGTTTCCTTCCAGCGCTTGACCGGCGCTTCGCGCGTGCCCTCTTCCGTCTCGATGAAATCCGGTGCGCGCTCGCGCTTGACCGGAACGCCGTTGATATTGAGCACGCCGTCGACGACCTGTATCTTGTCGCCGGGCAATCCGATCACGCGCTTGATGTAGTCGGTCGAGGTATCCTTCGGCAGACGGAACACCACGACGTCACCACGCTGGGGCAGCCAGTCGCCCGGAATTCTTCCCGAGAAAATCGGCGGCGAAAGGGGCAACGAAAATTTGCTGTAGCCGTAGCTGTATTTGGAGACGAACAGGTAGTCGCCGACAAGCAGCGTCGCCTTCATTGAACCTGAGGGAATATTGAACGGCTGAAACAGGAACGTACGGATCACCAGCGCGATGATCAGCGCGTGAATGATCACGCGCACTGTTTCGGCAACGCCGCCCTCTTTGCGCTTAGTTCCTGAGGTCACACTCATCGGCCTTTCGTCCCGCATTTCGGCACACTCACCCCGGCGACCTTGTAGCGGCTGATACACGGGCAGGCAATGAACAAGGTCAGAACATGACAAACGTTTGATCCGATTGAAGGACCTAATTTCAACGTATTCCCTCCTGTGCAGGGACCGCGGAAATAATGACGATGGCTTGCGCCGTCGGGCCTTCATCGGTCAGCGAAATATCGATCCTTGCTTCGCATCCGGGCGGCGTGATCGCCTGGAGCCGCGTGAGTGCACCCCCGGTGAGTTTCATCGTCGGCCGTCCTCCTGCAAGATTGACGACACCCATATCGCGCCAGAAAACGCCGCGCCGCAGGCCGGTGCCGAGCGCCTTGGCGCAGGCTTCTTTGGCGGCGAAGCGTTTGGCGTAGGTTTCGACGGTATTCACCCGCCCTTCGGCTTTCTCGCGTTCGGTCGTGGTAAAAATGCGGCCGAGAAAGCGCTCGCCGTGCCGGTCGATGACATCGGCGATCCTGCGCACGTCGACGATATCGGAACCAAGGCCGATAATCATGCGCCTGCTTTCTTGCGACCACGGTCCATCGCGGCGCGCATGAATTTCACCGTCTCGGAAAGCCCCTCGAACACCGCTTCGCCGATCAGGAAATGGCCGATGTTGAGTTCGACCACTTCCGGCAAAGAGGCGATCGTCTCAGCGGTTCCATAGTCGAGACCGTGGCCCGCATGCACCTCGAGCCCGAGGCTCGCGGCGAGTTCCGCACCGTCGCGGATGAGTTGCCATTCGGTTTTCGCCTCGTTGACGCGACCTTCTGTCAGCGCGTCGCACCACGATCCCGTGTGGATTTCGATGACGGGCGCACCCAGTTCGGCGGCCATCTCGATCTGTGGAGGAGCTGCGCCGATGAACAGTGAGACGCGGATTCCCACATGCTTGAGCTCGCGTACAACGGGCGCAAGCTGCGCGCGCTGGCCCACCACGTCGAGCCCGCCTTCGGTCGTCCGCTCGGTGCGTTTTTCCGGCACGAGGCAGGCCGCATGCGGACGGGTCTTGAGCGCGATGTCAACCATTTCGCGGGTCGCCGCCATTTCGAAATTGAGCGGCTTGTCGATCTCAGCTTTCAGCCGCGCGATATCGTCATCGCGAATATGCCGGCGGTCTTCGCGAAGGTGGGCGGTGATGCCGTCGCAACCTGCCGCGATCGCGAGTTTCGCGGCGCGCACCGGGTCGGGGAGACGGCCGCCGCGCGCGTTGCGGATCGTGGCGACGTGATCGACGTTGACGCCGAGGCGGAGACGTTTCATGCGTAACCCTTGCGTACGGTCTAGCCGTTCACGCGCTCCGCCTTGGCCACCACCGATTTCACGCGCAACTGCGCAAGGATGGCGGTGAGATGCTTGAGGTCGTAGACCTCGAGATCGATCGTGACATCAGTAAAATCGGGAGCGCGCCGCGTCATGCGGATGTTGTCGATGTTCCCGTCATGCTCGGCGATGACCTGCGTGATCTGCGCCAGCGATCCCGGCTCGTTCACGGACTGCACAGCGATGCGCGCAGGGAAACGCCGTGGTGCCCGATCTTCCTCGTCCCAGCGCACGTCGAGCCATCGCTCGGGGTTGTCCTCGAACTCGCTCAAGGCTGGCGACTGGATCGGGTAAATGGTGATGCCCTCGCCCGGCGTGAGAATGCCGACAATGCGATCGCCCGGCACCGCGCCTCCATCCGGCGCAAACCGCACCGGCAGATCGCCATTGATGCCGCGGATCGGGATCGCCGACCCCGCGGCATTCTCCGGTAGTTTGAACTTCACCGAGGTCAGCTTCTTGAGGCCGAACCAGCCGCTTTCCGGCTTCGGCTTTGCCGCCATGGCGGCGGCACGTTCTTCCTTGTAATCGGGATACATCGCGCGGGCGACGTCGGACGCTTTCAGTTCGCTGCGACCCACTGCCGCCATGACGTCGTCGACCGAGGCGCGCGCAAGACGCGATAGCGCGCCCGTCAGACTTTCATCGGAATAGCCGATTTTGGCGCGTTGGAAGAGCCGTTCGACGATGCGGCGGCCCAGCCCCGAGTATTGCTTGCGCACGGCGGCACGTGTCGCGCGCCTGATCGCCGCACGCGCCTTGCCGGTGACGACGATCGATTCCCAGGCGGCCGGCGGCGCGGTCTGCGCTTTCGACGTTGCGATCTCGACTTCGTCCCCGTTGACGAGCTCCGATGTCAACGGCGCGATCTGGCCATTGATCTTGCAGCCTACGGCGGTATTGCCGATGTCGGTGTGCACCGCGTAGGCGAAGTCGATCGGCGTTGCCTTGCGCGGCAATGCAATCAGCTTGCCCTTCGGCGTGAAACAGAAGACCTGGTCGTGGAAAAGTTCGAGTTTGGTGTGCTCGAGGAATTCCTCCGGATTCGAGCCTTCCGCCAGAAGTTCGATCGTCCGCCGCAGCCAGGCATAAGCCGTCGATTCCCGCGACAGGAGCTCGGTCGGCGAACCGACGTTGTCCTTGTAAAGGGCGTGTGCGGCGATGCCGTATTCGGCGATCTCGTGCATCGCAATGGTGCGGATCTGCAGTTCGACGCGCTGCTTGCTTGGGCCGATCACCGTGGTGTGGATCGAGCGGTAATCGTTCCCCTTTGGCGTCGAGATGTAGTCTTTGAAGCGGCCCGGCACCATCGGCCAGGTGCTGTGCACGACGCCGAGCGCCTGGTAGCAATCGGCCAGTGTCTTCACAAGCACGCGGAATCCGAAAATATCGGACAGTTGCTCGAACCCGACCGACTTGCGCTCCATCTTGCGCCAGATCGAATAGGCGCGCTTGCGCCGCCCGACGACCCGCGCATCAATGCCGCGGTCGGCAAGTTTCTTGGTGAGCTGCTTTTCGATCTCCGAGATCAGCAGCTTGCTGCGCTCGGTCAGCGCATTCAGCCGCGCGGTCACGACATCATAGGCTTCCGGATAGAGCTCGCGGAACGCCAGGTCGTCGAGCTCCTCGCGCATTTCGTGCATGCCCATGCGGCCGGCAAGCGGCGCGTAGATTTCGAGCGTCTCTTCGGCAGCGCGGCGACGCGCTTCGGTAGGCATGTAACCGAGCGTGCGCATGTTGTGCAGACGGTCGGCGAGCTTAATCAAAAGGACGCGGACATCGTCGGCGATCGCCAGCAGCAGCTTGCGCAGGTTCTCCGCCTGCTTGGCTTCCTTGGTGACGAGGTCGAGTTTTTTCAGCTTGGTCAAACCCTCGACCAAAGTGCCGATGTCGCGTCCGAACAGGCTGTCGATCTCGGCGCGGGTCGCCTCGGTATCCTCGATGGTGTCGTGCAGGAGCGCCGCGGCGATGGTCGCATCGTCAAGCTTGAGGTCGGTAAGGATTGCGGCCACCTCGATCGGGTGCGAAAAATAGGGGTCGCCGGACGCGCGCCGCTGCTCGCCATGGGCCTTCATGGCGTAAACGTAGGCACGGTTGAGCAGCGCCTCGTTGGTGTTTGGGTTATAGCGCCGGACCCGCTCGATCAGGTCGTACTGCCGCATCATTTGCGGCTTCCGGGCCGGTTTTTCGGTGGCCGGGCTGGACGGGATGGCCGGGGCAACGGCCGGCGGGCGCGGCGCCCGGATCGGGGCCTGCTTTTGCATGCGCGGAAGATCGGAGCGCGTGCGCGCCATATCTGCTGCCCTTTGACCGCTCCTGATGATACCACCTCAAGATATCACGCCGTTTCATCATAGCCGCAAGACCAACTGGTTGACGAAAAGCGACGGCCCGGCTTTTGGCCGGGCCGAGACGTGGAATTAACAGAATGACTATTCGGCGTCTTCTTCCGGCGGCTCTTCCGGCGGTGCCAGGCCTTCGAGGCCCTTGAGCAGCTCTTCCTCGGTCATGCGGTCGGCGGTTACCTCAGTATCGTCGGAATCAACGCTGGCGCCTGCGCCGGCTCCAATGAGCGGCACTTCGGGNTCGGGCTCGTCAACCTCAACATATTTCTGCAGGCTGTGAATGAGATCTTCCTTGAGATCGCCGGGCGATACGGTTGTTTCGGCAATCTCCCGCAATGCCACGACCGGATTTTTGTCGTTGTCGCGCTCGACAGTAATTTGCGAGCCCGACGAAATCATCCGCGCGCGGTGACTCGCGAGAAGGACGAGATCGAAGCGGTTTTCAACTTTGTCAATGCAATCTTCTACGGTGACACGGGCCATTCGCTCGTCACTCCATCTGGTGGAACTTGTCCTGAATTTGCCCGCTAGGTAGCCTTTGGCACCTGAAATTTCAAGCAGTTTTGTCTTGGTTTAGCCGCAACCGTCTGTTACTCGACCTTTGCGCGGGCAAGCCGGTGGCAGGGGATTTTATCGGCACTGCGTGATTTGCGGAGGCGGCACACCAGTTTATTGGCAAGGCCGCGATGCTCAGTTAACGGCGATCCGAAAGCGCGCGCGGCGCCATCCGCCCGTCGTGCGGGCCGGGTCTGGAAGTAAACCGTATTGGATTGTGAGACGAACCCATGACCGTATCTGGCGAGAAAATCGCTTTATTCATTGATGGTGCCAATCTTTACGCTACCGCCAAATCTCTCGGTTTCGACATCGACTACAAGCGCCTGCTGCGTGAATTCCATTCGCGCGGTTATTTGCTGCGAGCGTTTTACTACACGGCGGTGATCGAAGATCAGGAATATTCCTCGATCCGCCCGCTGATCGACTGGCTCGACTACAACGGCTATTCGGTCGTTACCAAGGCGACCAAGGAATTCGTCGATCAGACCGGGCGGCGCAAGGTCAAAGGCAACATGGATATCGAGCTTGCTGTCGACGCGATGGAAATCGCGGGCACGATCGATCACATGGTCCTTTTCTCAGGTGACGGCGATTTCCGCTCGCTGGTCGAGGCCGTCCAGCGCAGGGGGGTCCGCGTCACGGTAGTCTCGACCGTTTCGACGCAGCCGCCGATGGTTGCCGACGAACTGCGGCGTCAGGCCGACGTCTTTCTCGACATCGTCGAATTGCAGACCAAGATCGGGCGTGACCCCTCCGAGCGGGCTCCGCGCGAGGGCCGGCCGCCGCGCGAGGATCGTGCCGCGTCGCATACGCCTCAGTTCCTGCAGCGGCCGCCGACCGCGCCGCAACGCGCCGGGGCGCATGTCGGGGCTGATGACGACGACGAGTCATACGAACAATAAGGTAGCGTTTTCATCTCAGGATCCTGGGCCATGGCTGGGGCCGACGGAAAGCCTGGGCGCGATTGCCCCCGTTGCCCGCGCCTTGCCAATTTTCGGAAGACATGGCGCGCCAAAGAGCCGACCTGGTTCAATTCACCGGTCCCCTCCTTCGGCGCCATTGATGCGCGCCTGTTGATTGTCGGTCTCGCACCCGGGCTGCAGGGGGCCAATCGCACCGGTCGGCCCTTTACCGGCGACTACGCGGGCGTGCTGCTCTACGAGACCCTTGCAAAATACGGCTTCGCGCGGGGCGTCTACGGCGCACACCCCGACGACGGGCTTGAGCTGCTCGACTGCCGCATCACGAACGCCGTGCGTTGCGTGCCGCCGGAAAACAAGCCCACGCCGCAGGAAATCAAGACCTGCCGCGATTTTCTCGCACCGACCATCGCCGAGATGAAAAAGCTGCGCGCCGTCGTTGCGCTCGGCCGGATTGCGCATGAAAGCACCCTACGTGCGCTCGGTGGCAAGCTTTCTGAGATTGGCTTTGAGCACGGCCACCGGCATCAGCTGGGGCCGCTGACGCTGTTCTGCAGCTATCATTGCTCGCGCTACAACACGAACACGGGCGTGCTAACGCCCGAGATGTTCCGCACCGTCTTCAGAAATGTCCGCAATTATCTCGATCGCTGAAGCCAGGCGATCACTTCGGCTGCATTCTTGTCCGGCGGGAAAACCGGGTAGAAGACTTTGCTGATCACACCGTCGTCGATGACAAGCGCCATGCGCTTGAGTAGCGTCATTCCCGCCGTGGAGAATGTCGGAAGATTGAGAGCGCGGGTGAGCGCAAGCTTCTCGTCCGACAAGATTGCAAACGGCAGATGCAATCGTGTCGCCGCCTCTTTCTGATAGGCAGTGTCTTGGGTCGACAGACCAAAGAGTTGTGCGACACCCAGGCGCTTCAGTTCGGCCAGATTGTCGCGGAAGGAACACGATTGCGGCGTGCAGCCACGCGCGCCGGGGATCTGGTCCCAGCCGTCCGGCGGATCGACGCCCGGAACGCCCGTGCGCGGATAGACGTAGATGACAGTCCGGCCTTTGAGTTTCGAAAGGTTGATCGCCATGCCGTCGGTCGTCTGCAGCGCGATGTCGGGCAGTTTTGCGCCCTTGAGATGGCGTGCGCCGCCATCGTCCCGCGGTGCTGGGATATCGGGCGGCAGGAATTGAGGGTTATGCGTTCCTGGGGCTTCAGTCATTGCTGTCTCATTTTTCTCGTTCCTAACGCTGCTCGGCCGGAATGACAGAACTGTAGCTCATAAATTCCATGAGCGAGCCGTCCGGATCACGAAAATAGACCGAGGTACCCGGCCCTTTCGCGCCGAACCTTTGCATTGGCCCGCGCTCGACGGCAATTCCGCGCGCTTTCAGATGGGCGATCGCACCTTCGATCGAGCCCTCCCACTCGAAGCACAGGTCGCTGTTACCCGGTTGCACGGGCAAACGGGCAACCTCTGCCGGCTTTACCCCTGGCCCATGTACGTTGAGCTGCTTGTCGCCGAAACGGTACGCCCAGCCAGTGGGGCGCTGAACCAGTTCGGCCCCCATGACATCGGCATAAAAACTGTTGGACCGTGCCCAATCCGACACATGGATGACGCAGTGGTCCAGTTTGGTTGGCACCATATCGGGCTCCCGGGCGTTGAATGTCACGGCAATGTTATTACCGCCGATCGTCAAGTCGGCAATGCTGTCAATGTGTAAGGCTGTTTTTCTCCTCTTTAACAGGAGCGACCTTATGACCTTTCTCAAACTCGTTTATGCGACCACCTTGTTCCTCGGCGCGGCTCTGCCCGCTGCAGCACAGACCGCCAGCGCGCCTATGAAAGGTAGCGATGGTAAGGAAATCGGCTCGATCAATCTCACCCAGACAGCGCAAGGAGTGCTGATCAACGTTTCTGTCAAAGGACTGCCGCCGGGCGAGCATGCGATCCACGTGCACGCCGTCGGCAAATGCGAGCCACCTTTCACGTCGGCCGGCGGCCACTTCAACCCGGGCAACAAGAAGCACGGAATGCTGGCGCCGGAAGGTCAGCATGCCGGTGACATGCCCAATCTGCACATTCCGCAGAGCGGCGACCTCACAGTCGAAATCCTCAACGTCAACATCACGCTGGATAAGGGCAAACCCAATTCCGTGTTCGACGCCGATGGCTCGGCGATTGTCATCCATGCCGGGAGCGACGACTACAAAACCGATCCGACCGGTGAGGCTGGCGGACGCATTGCCTGCGGCGTGATTCAGTAGCGGGCCGCACTTCGTTTTCACCCATCATTCCGGGACGGCGCGTCATCGGCGGACCCGGAATGCAAGTGGTCATGCCCGCCTTTATGCCGGGCATCCATCTCTTACTGACCAGCAGCGAGCGAGACGTGGATTGCCGGGACGAGCCAGGCCATGACGGGTGGGAACGTAGTGCGTTCAATTCGGAACTGCCGAACAGCGCAAGGCTCAAAGTCGTGGAGACGTGCTAGCCCTTCATTCGCATGAGGCGGCCGCGTTCGCGATCCCACGAACGCTTCTTCAGCGTCTCACGCTTGTCGTGCAATTTCTTGCCGCGCGCCAATGCGATCTCGACCTTGGCTCGTCCTTTTTCGTTAAAGTAAAGCTTTAGCGGCACGATCGTCATGCCTTCGCGTTCGACCGCACCCACGAGGCGATTGATCTCCCGCTTCTGCAACAACAGTTTGCGCGCCCGCTTCGGAGTGTGGTTGAAGCGGCTCGCCTGCAGGTATTCCGGGATATTCGAATTGATCAGCCAGAGCTCGCCCGCGCGTGCATCGGCATAGGATTCCGCAATCGTCGCTTTTCCGGCGCGCAACGATTTCACCTCGCTGCCGGTCAGCACGATCCCTGCCTCGAAGGCTTCCCCGATCGCGTAATTGAAGCGCGCCTTGCGGTTGTCGGCGACCACCTTGAAGCGGCGCTCGGGTTTTGCGGCCATGGGACGTCAGATGCGATTAACGTTTGTTCAGCGCGCTTTGAGCTCGTCACGAATTTCGGTGAGCAGCTCTTCCGTTTTCGTCAGCGGCGGCGGTTTATCTTTTTCTTCCTTTTTCTGCTTGGACGTAAGTCGGTTGATACCGCGGATTACCAGAAACAGGATAAACGCGATGATGAGGAAGTTAATCGTGACCGTCAGGAAACTTCCATAACCCAGGACCGCACCTTGCTTTTTCGCCTCGACCAGCGTGTCTGCTGTGACCTTCGAGGAGAGCGGCAGAAAATAATTGGAAAAATCGAGCCCCCCGGTGATCGCGCCGATGATGGGCGTGATGACGTCGCCGACCAGAGAATTCACGATCGATGAAAACGCCGCGCCGATGATCACGCCGATGGCGAGATCGATGACGTTGCCGCGCAATGCGAATTTTTTGAATTCCTCGATCATGAGCTGTGATCCAGATAGGGATGAACCAAGGAGCCCTCTCATGGCCGAACTCGTCCCGGTCATCCACGTCTTTCTGAAACACCAGGACGTGGATGCCCGGCACAAGGCCGGCATGACGCAAAACTAGTTGATCAGCCCGGCGTGCACCATCGCCTGGCGTACAGCGGCCTGC
>AF_2010_repII_A001DRAFT_10000181_pt1 | contig 11608 bp, 10 predicted proteins | sample AmaForreplIIA001_FD_9190 | JGI IMG/M metagenome (IMG submission 9190)
CATGCCTGCACATTTCAGTTGCGGTGGTGGAGGTGGTCTTACTGTACCGTTTCAAGGTCAGGATAACAATTTTGAAATACCCATAAACTCGTTGCTCCACAATTCTTTTCACTCTCTGGCTCACGCCGCTGACAATAACAATCCTAATAGCAATAACAATAACAACAATCAAAGTACTAATCATCTGGAAGCTGATATTCTCGTCTACCCTTGGGACTTTCTGAAAGCAGTTCAAGATGTCTTACAAAATGAAATCTCACATACTGTAATATCTCCGTCGGCAGTAGTAGCCAAATCGAGTATCATTAATGGACCGTGTATAATAGAAGATGATGTTATTATAGATGATTTTTGCAAAATTGTAGGTCCTATATATATTGGAAGTGGTAGTTTCATTGGTATGAGTTCCCTCGTCAGACAGTCCATGATGGGAATAAATACTAGAATTGGATTTAATTGTGAAATTGGGAAGACATATTTCGAAGGTCATGATAGAATCTCACATCAAAATGTGATACTAGATAGTATAATTGGCAGAAATGTTTGGTTTGGCGGATATTCGGGGACTGCCAATGTTTTGCTTGATAGAAGAAATGTAAAGTATCAAATTGGTGATAAATTAGTAGATACTGGAACTGATCACTTTGGAGCAGTGGTTGGCAATAATTGCACTATAGGAGCTTCTGTAATCATTTTGCCAGGTAGGCAAGTTCTACCAAACGCTGTAATCCAAGCCGGAACTATTTTTGACAAAAAAGAAAGCAAGTGATCACCCAGCGCGCTCTCCTGATTTTGTATTTTTCTTGGACTACTTATTTGCAAAAGTTAAGCAATAAAAGACCAACCAGAAGTTCGCAATAACGAACGTAAGACAACTATTCTTTTGAGGTCTAGAACTGGCGCATTTTCAGGATGCTAGTGGTCACGTCAAGTACTGGTCAAGTAGTGGTCGAGATGGCGTCAAATACTGGTCAAGTACTGGTCAAGTGGTGCCGCACACGTAATTTCTACTTGGTCTAGATTCGTCGCAGAGGTCATCCATTGCCTTTTAATCCGAAAGTTATCTTTAAAGTGACTAGGCAGGCCAATTATCCATGCCTTCACAAATATACATCCAATAAGATAGAGTCAACAACTCAAAAAGGTGTAGTTTGTTTTCATCCTACGTGTCCACGTATCTCTACAAACTAGTATCGCAGCAAATATGGTTCTCGCTAATCTCAGTTTAAGTCATAATACTCGTGTTTTTCTGCACCTTCCAGCGCAACCATTATGATTTGGCGGTAGGTCTAATTGTTAGGTAGAGGATCTTGCTTCGGTTGTTTATCGTTACTGCTCGTCTCCACCGATCTTGGTATTGGTGTAGTGTTTGTTGTTGATTTCGTACGCGAGTTTACCATATTAGCTGCTGGTGATTTGGTACCCGCAACTTTATTGGCAGCTTCTTTTCGTGTTGAATCAAGCTTAATTCTAGTCAAATTGATCTCCTGTTGCATACTGACCTGCTCTTGTTGAAGTGAAGTGATACAACCGTGCAAGTATTCGCGGTACTCCGTTTTGGCTTTTATCTCCTCTTCAAGCCCGCTCAGTAGCCTTTTGTGGCTACCGTAGCTGTTTAAGTCTGCGATAAAAGTAGGTAAATTTATTTTATTTTGGTTTCCGCTAAAGAACGAATTAAATACAATTATGTGACCCTCTCTTACCCCTCGTTCATTTAAGTGCATGAGGGCGTCTATAGCTTGTAATTGCTTCGTCCAGTTTTCGTTTAACTTTTCCTTCTCATTTTCTAAAGACTGAATTTGCATTTCTTTTGCCTTTATAGCCCTATCTAAACCATCTATCATATGTAGCTGCTCTAGTTCGAACATGACCCGTTTTGCTGCGACCTCAGTGGATACCTTGTCAATCGCTGCCCTGTATTTAATGCAGTTGAAAAGCATTTCTAATCCGCTTGTAGCTATGCTGCCTGCAGAAGCATCGATTAGTGCCTGAAGAAGCGGAATTAAATAGTTCCACTTGGATAAAGAATTTTGAACATTTTTTAATTGGTTTCTGACTACTTCTTCTCGGTCTTCGAGCGGAATAATGGAAGACGCTATTCGAACTAACCTATTAGCATCGAACCCTTGCTCTTTGAGGGTCCTTACGAGGTTGACCATGCTATCGATATCTACATCATGGATTCCAATAGCTGCCAGGCTCTTTTTCAAAGACAAATAGGAATTAATATTTTCAGCAGTTACACCATTGTTTGTCAATCGTGCATCAAGTGCTTTAATTTCGTTTAGCTTCTGCATAAGATGATCCTGAATCTCATCTATGCGTAAGTTTTCCTGCTGAGCAATATTGAAAAGCTGGCTTAAAAGCTCGCCATATATTTCCGGAGGCACCCCTTTTTTTATACTTCTTGTTTGCGTTTCTTCGATAACTTTGAGGAATTTGTCTTCATCGATGTCAAGATCTACCATTTTATTGATTATCCGCGCCCGTCGTACGCAATCATCAGCTGTGATTCCTGCTTTTCGCAATTCTAATGCAAGTTCTGCCTGGATCGTACTCTCCTACTTGTCGTCGCCACTCTTGAATAATACTAGTAACTGTTCCTGCTCCTAATCCTAGGAGACGTGCTATTTCATTCCTTGAATTGCCCTTCAGGTGCTCGCTGATCACTTTATTTCTTAATTCATGGGGAATAGCCTGTGTCAAATTTCGCTTACCATATCAGCTACTTATGCTCGCGCCTTTATATGACCTTCATCAAAAATCTTGAAAGTACGAGCTGGGAATTTGCAGAAGCTTCGTAGGTGTGTTCGGAATAATATTATAAAGAAGCCAGTTACAGCCCTTTGGAAACTAAAATTCGTACATTCAATCATACCTGTTGTATTTACAACTACAATCTGACGTGTTATTTGTTGTAGAAAAGGATCAATAATTAAGGTTGATTACGCGATCCTTGAGTAACATGGCAAAGAAAACGGACTGAAATGTTTATCATGGATCAAATGAAATATTCTCTGTATTCGGACGGCTTCTGTATTTCACAACAAAGTCCGTTCGGACGGCCATTATTTTTAGATGGTTATTTCTTTTTCATTCGGTTATTTTCTGTGTTTCCACGATCGAAAAGCCCTATACTAAGAGTTATAGAGTATAATTTATGCGGCGATTCTCTGTTAACAATATATATTGAATAGTACCGGTACGATAACAACGTACATAATAATAGCGTAAGATACCAGGAGATCTTGTGCGGTTTTGCCTGGAAGTTTGGGGTACCGACTACGACAAGATAAAAGAGCTATGTATATTGGCTGAGAAATTAGGCTACTATGGATTCTATTATGGTGAATCATTAGCACAGATTGATCTAGATTGCTGGAGCATTATATCTAATTTATCAGCCCTTACCACGACGATAAAGCTGGGGCCAGTCATAACATACCTAATTCCCCGATACAGAAACATTGCATTACTTGCTAAACAGTCGGCGACCATACAGGAAATATCAAATGGAAGATTGGAATTTAGGACGGGTGCAGGAGCTACCCAGGATTACGCAGTACAATGGTGGCATCCATTTGGAATTGATTATCCTAATAGAGCAGAACGTGTTTCATTACTTGATGAGGCTCTTGAAGTTTTAAGATTGCTCTGGAGTAGGCAAGAGGTGCACTTTACTGGGAAATATTTTAAAATCAACGGCGCAACGCTCAAGAATCCGAACAAGCCTATTCCGATTACAGTTGCAGCAAAAAGAAATAGGATGATGCACTTGGCAGCGAAACATGCTGACATATGGGAATCTTCTTATCTTTCTCCAGAACAGTTTGCATGCACTAACTCGAAATTTGAAGAAATTTCCAAGAAATTTAATACAAAAAGGAGACCTATGAAATCAATCGAATTGGATGTTATAATCGCGAAATCCGATTCCGAGCTGGAATATAAGAAAAGATTATTCGTGATGGAAAGGGGACCTGCGATTCTGAGTCAACTGATGGGACATTCTCTAGTTGGAAAACCTGAGGATATTCAACAACGGGTTCGAAAGTATATTGATGCTGGAATAGAGCAATTCTTTCTTGCATTCCAGGATCCTTTTGAATATGAAGCAATCCAATTATTTATGAATGCGATCAAAGAATTCACCTGACAGCATTGTAATAGGGTATCATGATAATTATTCTTAAAAAAAACAGATTTATTATGAAGGCCAATCATACTCTCTCACACATAAACCCGTTTTTCGCTATCCCAAAATTCTTTTTTTTCTTATTCAGCCTTAACTATGAAATGGTTCAGAAATTCTGTTTCTATTGATACAGTTAAAAATGATGTAACATGTCTCTAACTTATGAACGTGAAGTCCTTAGGCAGATCTTTGCTTGTTATTGGACTAGTAATGATAATGTTAGGAATACTATTTACATTACAAAGCTTGTCCGTAGTAGGACCGTCTTCTTCATTTATGTTTCGTAATCAAGATTGGACAGTTAACGGCGGAGTTATTATTGGCATCGGGATATCTATTTTTGTATTTGGCGTTGCACTACAACGGCTATCTCCCAAATAATACCGAAAACATCTCCGTTGTAGTTGCTTTGTTTGTGCCGTATGAAACTTCTTGCGTTTTATATATATATCAGACCGAGTTCTTAACCGACTGCACAGGCAGCACCGAATTTAACGAGTTACCAGGAATGGTAGAGATTAGGAGTCGATGCCAGGAATGTAAGAGACTAGAAATCCAATATTGACAATAACACTGCTATCAAGTGCAGCTTCTGTTATACTATGTCGGCTCTGCAAATGAAAGCTGATACCCGTCCGCTTCCCGCATATGGAAATACCTTTCGCCCCATGGGGCATCTACAGGTTCATTTTCAAACGATACAGGGCTATAGAAAGTGTTACTGCTATAACTGATCAATTTTCACTTCCAGTAGTTTCCAGTAGTTTAAGGTATTAACTTTAACGCAGATTGGCTAGGCCCGCCTCAGAAGCTTTCTTAGTCTAAGCGACTGCAGAATAGTCGTGCTTCACGATGATCCCAAAAATGTCCTACAACCGATAAGGGTTTTTGATCCTACAAGCTTTCATTCATAGGGAAGTCCGTAGCACCCGTTAATCACGTGAAGTATATAGGAGATATCTCTGACGATTTCAGGATTATAGCGATAATTGGTTATTTGTTTGATATAAGAGTGGGATGTCTCTATACCATTTGGGATAGTGTACTAGCATTATGAAAGTATACAGAATTTCTGCAGTAACCTTGATAGTCAAAAATATGGAGAAATCGTGCAACTTTTATTGTCAGATACCAGGCTTTAAAGTAGTTTATGGGGGGTCATCCGAGGACACCTTTACTACATTTGAAATTGGGGAGCATACAACAAAAATGTATCTAAATCTAGAATTGGGTCTAGCCAATAGTAATCATAGTGGTAGTGACAGAAAAAGACGGCAATACTTTGGACGAATAATTTTTCATACTGAGGACGTAGATAGACTATATTCTTATTTTAGGGGCAATAAGAAAATGTCAAGTTTAATATCCTTCGAAAATGGGCCTACTAATGCTGTGTGGGGTGAACGGTTCTTCCATATAAGAGAACCAGATGGATATCAGCTTTCCTTTGCTGAACCAATCCACGATGAATGAACAACTGGCTGTTATTGAAAGGCTGTTATTGAAAGGTTGCAAAAAGGATGGGGTAGATATTCATAATGAAAATCAGTTTCTTGTTTTTCTATGACCGAAGTAGTAGAGGAACGCTTCTCACTTTATTCTATTCTATCTATAGAATAAAGTTCCTTATTGTGTGGGTGGTTCTACGGTCGTCGCTGTAGCAAATCTGGATCCTACTTGATTGACTTGAACCTTAAGCTTTTGTCCGGGTTTGCCATTCTTAACAAAAATAACGAATCCCTGGACCCGTGCAATACCGTCGCCTTGTCTACTTATCTCCGTAACATCTACGTCGTATTCCTTACCTATTTCTACCGGTTTTGGAGCAAAGCCTCTGTTAAAGTCTTTATAACCTCCGCCACCGTAACTTCTTCCGTAACTCATTTGTACAAGTCGGTTAATCGTCACCTAATATAAACGGGAGTATAAGAGAAGAGACCTGGGAGTTTAGTGGCAGGTTAATCGCTCATCAAGTACGTTACATGTATATCATCCCTTTCCTTGAGACTTAATGTTTTAGATTTTAGTATTATGTTTGGCGTTTATTCGATTGTGTATTATTTTCTGTGGCCTCAGAAGCATTTGCCATCGCCGTTGCTAAATTTTTCATCAAATCCTCTGGAGAAGAGAATGCCATTCATCCTTAAATCTCCCTCTTTGTATGTTGTGTGTACATTTTCGCCATTAAGATGATCTGTCGTTACTGCAACCATTTAATAAAATGCTGTCTAAGGAATACATGATAGGCAATGTTAGAGGAGCGCTTTTCTGATATTTGCGAACAAATTGTAGGAATAGACGAGTCAATCAGATTCGCCGGCATTGCAAATAAAATGGGCAATCTCGTTACGAGAATTTATCAACAAGGCATCATTCCCTTAATGACAAAAGAGGAGACTTCACAGTATGCTCTACGAGCGGTTGTTCGCGCTACAACTCATGAGGATTTTGAAATTAAATTAGGCAGACTAAAGTATTCCGTAGGGAAGTATGACAAGTTGACACGGGCAACAATTCCTATTCCACCGACCGGAGCAACCGTTAGTGATGATAAGAGTAAATTCTGGTTGCTGTTGACGCTCGACACAGATTCAGACGTTACATCTATTATAGAAAGAAAAGTATTACCACACACACACTAGAAAACAGCAAAGAAATCTTCAATTAACCTGCAATACTTAGGTAAGGTATCCGCGGTCGAGCAAACAACGCATATCGATATAAGTGGACCCGTTTTATGAAATATGTCTATTCGATTTCGCTTTAAAGTATGGTAAATCGATGCAGTTCCATACATAGGCACGATTCATAATGCATTAGGTACTATGCTGTCACAGTCATTCCTAGTCCACTTACTAATAAGCGGTAACAATCCCTGAAAATTATAAATAAATGAAATAACAATCCAAAACTAAAAAGAATTACCACTAGCTATTTCTAGACTTATTGTCACCGTCTTGACGCTTCCGTATATTGCCACTACTGAATTTTCGTTTGTACATGTGAGAGCCGTATTTGTTACTATAATAGCCATATTGTCTATTGTATCCATAGGTGCCACCTTGACTTGCGTAGCTGCTGCGATTAGAGTCATGATAACCATGTCTTTGTTGGTGCCCATAGTATCGGTGTCGTTGCTGAACGACAGGAACTTCGATTCCCATTTCTTCATTAAGTTTATTGACGGGCAGTTCTGTACGCCTGAGTATTCTTCCGAAATCGTCGATCCTGTCTTGTGAAACCAATGAGATGGCTTTGCCTGTACCGCCTGCTCTGGCAGTCCTTCCAATTCTGTGGAAATAAATCAACGGTTCTTCAGGAATATCGTAGTTAATCACATGACCTACTGCGGGAATATCTATTCCTCTTGCAGCTATATCGGTAGCGACCAGAATGTCTTCTTTCCCTTGCTTAAACCTGTACATCGCGATATCTCTTTGTTTTTGTGAAAGATCGCCATGAATCGTTATTGCTCTGAACCCTTCCTGTTTCAATTCGTCTGCAAGTCTCTGGGTCCTTTGCTTTGTGGCTGTGAAAACTATAGTCTGTTTTTGGTCTCTATTCCTTATGAAGTTGCATAAATGCTTAAATTTCTCCCTCTCATGAACGATTAAATAAGATTGATCAATTGTATCAAGACTCAGCTCCTCTTCATTTAATCTGATATGTTGAGGCTCTTTCATATAGTCTCGTGCTAATCTTAAGATCTCTGGTGGCATAGTTGCGGAAAAAAGACACGTCTGCCGCTGTTCATTTACATAAAACAAAATAAATTTTATATCATCTATGAAACCCATGTCCAACATCCTGTCAGCCTCGTCAAGAACTACGTATCGCACGTCATCGAGCTGTATTGAACCTCGTTTCAGATGATCAATCAGTCTGCCAGGAGTTGCAACTATTATTTGGACTCCTCTTTTTAATAGGTCATGCTGAAGACCGATACTTTGGCCACCATATATCGCTATGCTTCGGATACCTGTGTATCGCGCAAATTTATTGATCTCGTTTGTCACCTGAACTGCTAACTCTCTTGTGGGAACAAGGATCAATGCTTGTATTGCGCCATTGCGTTTAACTTTGGCTAAAATCGGTAGCCCAAATGCTGCCGTCTTGCCAGTTCCCGTGTGGGCCTGACCTATCACGTCCATCCCTTTTAGAATAAGCGGTATAGCTTTCTCTTGTATAGGAAAAGCTATGTCAAATTTATTTTCCACGAGCGCTCTCAGTATCGGAGCACCCATTCCTAATTCCTGAAATGTTCTTGCCATTTTAATTTCCCATTGTTTGATCTTACAAAAGGCACGGAAAATATGAGAAGTATTTTATCTCTTTCTACTTAACAAATCAGCCGTAAATCCTTCGCCTATTTAGCTAGGCGTCCCAGATATAAAAGTACTACTATTTGAAATGGAAGCTCTACGTCTTCCGCGATATATAATTCAAATTAAATTCATACACGATAAACCAACCGAAACGATGACTTTGAGTACTTGAGTTGATGGAGTTGCTGTTATAATATCCTTGACGGAGTGCCAAGGATATTAGCGAGGGCATTGAACGTCCTTCTTCCTTGTTACGGACGTATGCTAAAGGCTCAGCACCATCCATCCCTATCCAGGCCGTGAAGTTTATCCGGATTTCCATATAAAGATAAATATCCCGTTAATTTTGTCTAAAAACGCTAAATAGTTTAGAGCTGCATAGAAAAAATGAGAAGAGCTTCACCATGGACCTAAAATCAGACAGTATGTATAGGGGTAGTAGATCGGTTCTGGGAAGACATAACAAAAATCCAATACTTTTACCAAATAAAGACAACTGGTGGGAATCGGAAGCAGTCTTTAATCCAGCTGTTTTGTACGATGGAAACAAAGTTCACATGCTTTACAGAGCAATAGGGGAGTACGAACAATACATTTCAAGGTTTGGCTATGCATGTAGCACGGATGGATTTAACTTTGAACGGAAAAACGGAATTGCTTTCCGACCTACGTGGGGATATGAAAAGTATGGAATTGAAGATCCTAGACTCATGACGATTGATAATCAGGTTTATCTATCATACGTAGTCCTTTCCGATTATGCAACTAATCGACAAGTAAGCTCATCAACTGCCCTAGCTACTACTAATGATTTTCATAACCATAGCAGACTAGGAGTAATAACTAGTATAGGTTCAGATAACAAGGATGTTGTTCTATTCCCAGAAAAAATAAATCAAAAATATCTCGCTTTGCATAGACCACACCACTGGGTTGGCCCGAAATTTGGTGCTAATAAACCAAGTATCTGGGTTTCAGAAGGTGATACACTACCAAATTTTGAAAAACATGCGTTGCTTATGAAACCTGAGCAAGAGTGGGAGGAATCAAAGATCGGATCCGGTCCTCCTCCAATAAAAACTAAGGACGGTTGGCTTCTAATTTACCATGGTGTCGATAAGGACTCGGTCTACAGAGCTGGCGCTGCACTTTTGGACCTTGATAATCCTTTTGAGGTAATAGCTAGAACAAAGGAACCTATCTTACAGCCCGAGGAACCTTACGAAAGAACCGGTGACGTTAACAACGTAGTTTTTCCAACAGGTGCCTGCATCATCGATGAGAGATTACACGTTTATTACGGAGCTGCAGATAAGGTGTGTTCCCTAGCCGTTGTAGAGTTGGATGCTTTTTTGGAACATTTATCGAATGGAAGCAAAAATAGCTAGCTAACGGCAGACTCATAGTTGTGACCGTAAGTTTAGAGATTTCAAACTAGCATTAGAAGATAACCCATATACTATGATTATCTGTTTACTTGCTAGGTTTCGTCTGATGCAATCTTGGACTTTGAACGGATACGACTTCTGGTTTTTCTCGTATGTTCAGCACCCCCTGATACACTAAAGCATGTTGTGCTGCGATTTCATCCCACTTCAGTTTTTCCTTAAAATGATTGACTCTCTTTGTGTATGAGTCGTATTCCCTGGCGAGAGCCCTAAGACCATCAGCAAACGCATCTGGTCTTCTTTCGACAGTTACGCCCAATCCGTTCGAAGCGAATTCTCTAAAAAAAGGCAGATCACTTGCAACAAAGGGTAATCCATGTCCCAAGCCATCAAACATCACACCTGAGGATGAGCTCACTGTATACGGAAGTATACTAGCGTCGGCCGCATAAAACAAGAGTGTAAGCTCCTTATCATCAAGGAATTCTTTTTGCAAATCGATTATCGAGTTCTTTTTATTTGTATTATTACTATTACCGTTGAAGGGCGAATTGAAATTCTCTTTATTATAGTCATTCTTTGAGGAATTTACTACAATAACCCAATCATCTGGAACATTCATTTTTTCTAGAATATTCCAGCCCTTTGTGGCAGTCATAAACCCAAGGGCTAGGGCGATTCGTCTGTCCTGTGGCAAAGAGAATTTTGACCGTGCCTCTTTTTTTGTGGGTTGAGAGAATATTTCAGAGGATGGTTCAGCGCCATGATAAATTACATTGCAATTACCATCATCTCTACATTTTTTGCCCCCGTCACCGATGAGTCCAGACAGATAATTTGAAAATACAATGCCAGCCTTGCTCATCCGTAGCTTCTCTCTATTTAAATTGTGAAATGAATAGTAGTTTAGAAGGTGTTCCCAAGAGCTAATCGTCAACTGTGCGTGTTTTCTCAACCTACTAGTCCTCTCTGTTACCCACGTCGTCGCCAGATTCATCCATTGTTTGAAGGTGTAAGCTGAATGAAATGTAGTAACGATTGGGACTTTACAATCGTAATAAAAAGAATCTATGGTAGAAGAAGTCTTCCTGGGATCGATCGGATCTAGAACCAAGCCGTACAGACCTGGCTCGTTCTGTATATGTACAAGGTCAGGTTTCAAGTCCTGAACCGCCTTTAACAGGACATCAGAATTATCCCCATTGAGGGGCGATAAGCCAGTATATTCACCTTTACCTTTTTCATTACATGCAACATAGACTTCAAGCCCCAATTTCCTGAGAGACCTGGTTAAGTTAGCAGTATACTTACCCACTCCTCCCTGCATTGGAGGATATTCTGTAGAAACCATCAAAATTCGAATTGGAATAATAGGCATTAATGTGTATACTACCTGGGATACTAGCGGACATATATGTCTTGGCTAATATCTACGATAATATTTATATACTATCCACCATTAATATGGTAATTGCATGCCTGTAAGATACGCTGTAACCATCACCTCGGTAGGCACCAGTTCGGTCATAACGCTACCTAAACCCATACTAGATGGTTTCAATTTAAAAAAAGGACAAAGATTGGATCTTATAGTTAAGGATGATGGTATCTATATCCCTCTAGCAGAGCAACCAACTGGCAATACAAGTAGCTAGTATATCAGATACAAGCGATAACAAGAAATAGGATGACGGTTCTGC
>AF_2010_repII_A001DRAFT_10000182_pt1 | contig 11604 bp, 7 predicted proteins | sample AmaForreplIIA001_FD_9190 | JGI IMG/M metagenome (IMG submission 9190)
AAGTTTGGCTTTGTTCTCGCAAGAACTGTGTTAGGTAGTAAGGTCCTCCTGTACCCTTACCTGTTGTACCTGAGGCTTTCCAACCGACAAAAGACTGACATCCAACCATTGCTCCAGTAGTTGCACTCACTGCCCGATTAATATATACTACGCCAGCCTCGATATTCTGAATGAACTTATCGATATCGTCCTGTTTCCCACTATAGATTCCTGCTGTTAAGCCGTACTGTGAGCTGTTACATAAGCGAATGGCATCTTCCAAATTCTCATACTCTACTATACATAGTATCGGTACGAAGAGTTCATCCCTAAGCAGTCGGTGACCTTCAGGCAAGCCCTCCACGATTGCAGGCTCAACATAGAATCCGTACATTAAATCACCATTTTTATTGGTATGACCCCCGATCAACAACTTTCCATCACGAGATGCTTTTTTGACATACTTTTGGTAATTGTCATAAGCGTGCGCATTTATGAGCGGGCCAAGAAATGTATTAGACTCTAGAGGATTTCCCACTTGCAATGTCGTAGTTTTTTCAAGCAGCTTTTTTATGAACTCTTGTTTTGCTTCTTTATCAACGTAGACTCTGGAACACGCGCTACACTTCTGTCCAGAATAGCCAAAGGCAGAATAAGATACCCCTTGGACTGCTTCGTCAAGGTCAGCGCTTTTTGTAACTATTGCAGGATTCTTCCCTCCTAGTTCCGCGATCAAAGCACGGGGCTTTGTTCTGCTAAGTCGTTTCATCATCTCGTATCCAACTTTTCTCGAACCTGTGAAAACTACACCTGCCACTTGCTCACTGCTAACCAATGCATTTCCTACGTCGATTCCAGACCCTGTAACGAGATTAAGTACCCCGTCGGGCAAGCCCGCCTCCTCCATAACCTCTGCAAATTTATATCCAACCACAGGAGCATCGCTGGCAGGTTTCAGCACGATTGTATTTCCTGTGATCAAAGCTCCTATGCTCATTCCAATTAAAATTGCAGCAGGAAAATTGAATGGTGCTATAACTGCCCACACACCATAGGGCTTCATCACGCTCTTACTCGTCTCCGTTGAAGATGCGCTCTTAGTTTGAACGATGAATCCTTCGTTTTCTTCCATTATGTCGGAATAAAATCTGATAAAGTCGACTGCTTCATCGACGTCTCCGATCGCTTCATATCTATTCTTCCCATTTTCATATGAAAGCCAAGCCGCGAACTCGAACTTACGCCGCCCTAGGATATCTCCTGCCAGTCGGCAAATCTCGACGCGTTTTCTATAATCACAATTGCGCCATTTCTCAAATGAGTTCTTTGCAGCGTTTACCGCATCTTCTGTTTCCTTTGCACTGGATCTTGGGAAATGTCCTATCAGTATCCGTGTATCGACAGGTGACCGGTGAATGAATGTGTCATTAGCGTCTAATTTTTTTCCACCTATTAACAGAGGATATCTTCTTCCAAATTCGTTTCTGACTTTCTGCACTGATCGCTGATACTTGTCATGAAAGAGTTCTTCTCGCTTAGAGAGTATGAATTTTTGAAGAGTGTTTTCATTCTGAAAGACCATAATACAACTATTATTATTATTCGACTAACTTTAAAAATCATCAGTTTGTTACAAAATAGACTGTCATCATCAGTCAAGAATATAGGCGAGTCCGACATAAAATTTATTTAATTTGAAAATAGTGGAGGTTTGAAGCTGGTGTCTGCAGACTTCAAGAGCATGCTTGAGTCATTACTCGGCCAGAAGCCCGAGATAAGTCCTGAATATCTCAGAGAACTAATAGATGAAAAGAAGCGTAAGGTTGGGGCTGGTTATCTTACTGACCAGGGCGCGCTATTCTTGGTCGCAGCTGATCTGGGGGTTTCCTTGACTAATTCCCCGCGTACATACGGATCGATCAAGGATCTATTTGTAGGTGCGAAGGATGTGAACGTTGTCGGACGCATTTTGAGTATTTATCCGACGCGCAAGTTCTTTAGAAGAGACACGAATGAAGAGCTTCGAAATCGAACACTTACTATTTATGATCATCAATCTGCCGTTCGAGTAAAATTGTGGGATAATCACATAAGTTTCCCCGACGAATCACACTTCCGACCTGGACAACTAATCAAGATATCTCGAGCTTACGTGAAATCAGGATTTGATGGCAGACCAGTTATCAACCTATCTTCTAATTCACATATTGAGGCTTTGCAAGAACACAATCCTTCTATCCCTGATATTGAAGCGATCACTCTGAACGTAGACGACGTCCACGAATCGCTCGAAAATGTAGTTATTACGGGAATTGTCGGGTCAAGCCCTAGCATCTCCCAATATCAGAATCCGCGGGGAGAGATCTCAAAGTTGCTTCGATTGCAGCTGTCTAACGAAATGAAAACTCGATCGCTACGCGCGGTTATATGGAACATTGACGAAAGTAGAATGCCGAGAATCTTTGACATTGACGCTAAGGTTAGGCTAGTTGGCGTGAAAATAAGGCAGGGCAACCCAAAGTACGGTAGCAATGATCTTGAAATTCATGGCGACGAAGGAACCGCGGTGGAGGTTTTGGGATCTGACAAGGAAATCGAAGCCAGGACTTTGAAATTAGTTTCTTTTGGCAGGGAGCTCGGTAACGGAAATGTCGCATGCCTTGCCTTGGCGAGGAACGGGAAATTCGTCCGTCTGATAATTGGTAGCGCATTGTTGAGTAGTCCTCTACCCTACGATTCGATGATAGAATGCGTGCCGTCGCGCATCTTGGGAAACTCCATCATCCTCTCCGAAGAGGATTCCTATGTAAGGATAATCGACGAAGATCCATCCTTCCCAAAAATATCGATGTTTGAATCGAAAATTAGAGATATTCAAATGTCAGACTCCCCCTACATTTTAGAAGCGATCGTGCTGCAATCTCCCAACATCACGGAAGTAAACACAAAGAACGGCGAGCTGGTTAATGTTAGCGACACGTTAATTGGCGATGATACGGCCGAGATTAGACTGGTGGGCTGGCGAGAAGAAAGTCACACCATTAGTAGATTAACGGTAGGCGACAGAATAAGAGTTCTGGGAGCGAGGGCAAATCAAGGGATGGGGGGGAAACTGGAGCTTGCATTGAGGCCTGAATCTTCGCTGATTAAGGTCAGTTAAAGGAAATGCCTAATTATTTGGTTGGAACTTAGTCGCTCCAAAAGGAGCGTGTCATTACGTACTGTTTTTCGGCCTCATACACGCTTCTATAAATCGCTTCGTCGTCCACATAATTACGAAGAATTCGAGCCGCGGCATCGGCTCCTACTCCATATCCTGCGAGTACTACCAAAGCCTTCTTACCAAAATTGTTTATCAGCGACGCAATTTTCCATGCGCGATCAAACCTGTGTTCTTCTTCTGGCAAAAGTCGAGATCCGTGTAGTTTTTTGGAGATTATTGTTGTTAGGTCATTATCAGACCAGAACGTTGCGGTAATCAATCTCGAGTGGCATATAGGGCAGGATAACTTGTCAGGGATTTGGAGGGTCTCGTATGTTCTCTCCCACCTCGAGCAACGTATGCAGATCAGCTTGTGTTTGGTTTTCTCGAGTCTTTCCCTTACTAGTTCAAGGATGCCTTTCTCAATACTCAACGGATTTGCAGAAAATTTTGCATGATGTTCTAGAATAGGATTAGCTAGCATCGAGAATTCATTGACATCGACAAGATGGATGCGGCAAATCCCTTGCTTCAAATTATCAAAAACCTTTCTTGTGTAGTCGATATCGTACTTATCATGCATCAGCTCTCTGATCGATTCTTTGCCGATTGAGGTTTTTGAATGCCTATCGTATAACATACGAGCAACCTTGTTGTCGTATAGAGCTCCTCTACTTACAGTACCGAACCGTTTCGCGACTGCCCAGACCCTCCAGTTCATTATGTGGGTTCCTGTGAGTGAAGCAACGATGACAGACTCTAAATCGTACGGGTCTGTGAAGACACTTTCTATGTGGGCTTTCCCTATTCTTGCAGTGGAAGTTAGCAGTATTCTATAAGGATCAGATCGGGTCTCAACCATAAAGCCTAACTGCGATGATAGCAGGGTCGAAAGTAGACATGCTATCGTGTTATTGACTTTGGTGCCAAACATAGAATGAATCACAACCATGTTCCTCGCAGTGCTTCTTTCTAGCACAATGTTATTCGAATCAGGCAGGACCCCGAGGACTCCAGCACTCTGTTGCAAGACCTCAGCAGACAGGTTGAGTTTATTTTTCATGGCTAAATGACGTAGAACCCCAACTTCTTGCGAGGTGTTATGGTCAACTGGGATCATTTCGCCAACCCAATAAGGAACGTTTATCGCAATACCGTGCAGAGGCTCTACATTGAGCAGCATTCTTTTTTCGTCGATAGAAAGTATTCGCCATTGTAAACCCTTCAAAATGAAAACATTCCCTTTTTCAGCATAGTCCTCTACAAACTGCTGGTCTAGTGTTCCTACCTTGCGTTTGCTAACCGAATCGAAGACTTCAAACTTCAGAACATGTGGAATCATCGAAAGGTTCTCGAAATAATATCGATAAGCCTTAATTCTACGCCTGTACACTTGCACTTCCCTATCAAATCTGATTATCCCGTTCATGTCAAGGACATCAAGACAACTTTCCAGATCATACCAGCTGAGGTGCCTAAAGGGGTAGGCTGACCTAAATAGATCAAATGCCATTTTGAGTGACACAGCGACCCGACTACGCAGACACAAACCAACTAAATGATGAGCCACAACATCAAGCGCGTTATTGTGAATTGATGGTTCCTCAAGCAAACCTTTTTTCATTTTTCGAATTATTGCCAAGGTCTCCACCTCGTCGTCTGGATTATTTGTTACAACCAGGCCTTTTGCGTAACTCGTCTGCTTATGATTGCTGCGGCCAATCCTCTGCACCAACTTTGAGACCTGTCTAGGCGAACCGTAGTGCATCACGAGTTCTATGGAACCAATGTCTAACCCGAGCTCTAACGAGGAAGTACAGACCGTAACGCCAGCTTGTCCTACTCGCAGGCTCTGTTCGGTTTCCTCACGAACAGTTCTGGAAAGTGACCCGTGATGTACATCTACTTTCAATCCTTTTTGATTTCTCAGAACTGTAGCTAGGAACTCCGCTTCATCCCTAGTGTTCGTAAACAGCAATACCTGGCCTCTGATCCTGTTCGCGTGGAGATAATCATGTATGAAGATTGCTACATCATTAAGAGACCCATCGATGTATTTTAATTCAATATCATATTGTCTCTTGTATCCATCAACAAGGATCGCGTGTTTTCGATATGCCCCGGAGATGAAATTCGCGGCCTCAGCAAGGTTACCAACAGTAGCAGAGAGACCGATTCTAGTAATTTGCTTTGAGCTAGCAGCTTGTAACCTTTCGAGCCCTATAGACAGGTGGGCTCCTCGTTCGCTACCTATTAGTTCGTGAACCTCATCGATTATTACCCACTCAAGGTTATGCATTGCTAGAGTTACTTTTTCACTTGAAAGTACGACCCCAAGAGACTCCGGGGTGGTAATGAGAATATCAGGAGGAGATTCGACAATCCTTCGTTTTATAGCAGGTGTGGAGTCACTGTGTCTTATTTCCACCCGCAAGCCTTCCGATTCAGCGTACTTTATAATTCTCCTAAATACGTCGTTATTGAGCGCTCGCAGAGGGGTGATATAGACTACTCGGATATTACCCGAACTTGCTGTAGAAGCGGACACCAGACGGAAGACTGGAAGAACCGCCGCCTCTGTTTTCCCTGATCCGGTAGGAGCAACCAATAGGCAATTGATCTTACGCGCGATAACTGGTAGCGCCTTTTCTTGTATANCTGTTAGAGATTCAAATCCTTCNTTTTTGAACTTTAGGGCTAATACTTGCTCAATAGATTTGTTCTCANTGATATTATTCTGGTTCAACGTTAGGATTTGTTCCTGCAGATTGCTGTCGCTGAGATTGTGTCTGGCGTTGCTGACGTTTCGCTTTAGAACTAGATTTTTCATACACCATTACACCCAGCAGACCAGCGACAAAGAGTCCGACGGCAGCCCAGGCAAAGGAATCAAAATTGGGTATAATACCAGTTACCATCGTTATTCGTTGGACGACTGAGCAATAAATACATATACGTTCTATTCTCTCGGGGTTTAGTAGTTAGAGAGCTAGCTCCTAGTTTACAGCGATCTAAGTAATAGCTCTGCCAATTTTCCGAATGTTAAGTGTGAAGTAACCTTTAATTGTGCAGGAGCTCCATTCTGCAGTGAACAGATTAGAAACAATGTTGACTGTTGAGGTTCCACTACTTCTTGGTCTTTTTGGACCTGTAAATTCCGATTCGTTTAACAACCCGTTAGCATATGTTATTTGGTTTGCTCCTATTGCATTATTGATGCTGTACGGACAGAAGCTTCAATCATGGATGATTCTGGGCGATTTATCAAAGTCTTTAACGAAGCTGGGGACTATGAAGGAAACAGCACGAAAGGATGTCATTGATTATGTTAAAAGTTCGGTGAGGCCGTCTTCTGACCCAACGGAAAAAGTCGACAAGCTCCTGGAGTATTTTGCTATCATGCCTGTCGATCTTGATCCCCAGGGTATCATCAGGAAATTGGATCACATACTGAGAACTAAGGACGAAAGGATAAGACAGGAGATTAAGAGGCTGGCCGATGGAATTACGGAATCACAGGTTTCACGATTAGAGAACATTATTGAAGCAGCTACTGCCTTGAATATTATCTACAAAACAGTCAGACATTTCTACCTCGTGGGTAAGAGAACGACAGGCATGTTCGTACTTGTACAACTTCAAATGGTAATGCCTTTGCTCTTGGAGGAAGCGGAGGCCCTAGAGGGAGCTATGGGTGCTTTCAAGCGTGGATTACCCATAGGCGATGGTATAGGTCCCATGGTCGTAGGAAAAATGATGGTTGGCAAAGAAAAAAAACTAATCGCTAATGAGACAGTATATAGTGAAGACCTACAAATGGGCAGAAAGTTATATCTGCTGAAGGCAGAAGGGCCGGCGGGAACAGTTGGGCGACCTGGCGAGGCTGTAAGCCGGTTGGCTGGAGAACTTGGCGTCAGGATAGATGCTATAATAACGATCGATGCTTCGCTCAAACTTGAGGGAGAAAAGACAGGTGCAATTGCTGAGGGGGTAGGATCCGCAATCGGTGGAATAGGGGTTGAGAGATTCCAAATAGAAGATGTAGCAACGAATTTCAGGATCCCGTTGTATGCTATAGTAGTTAAGGAATCTGTCCAAGATGCGATCACGATTATGAGAAAGGAAATCTCTGATTCTTTTGATAAGTTGCAAGAAACCATTTCAGCCGTCATTAGAGATAAAACTCTTGAAGGCGATTCAATATTGGTTATTGGAGTTGGCAACACGGCAGGTGTTGGACAATAATTGTTAATCTTTGAAAGAAAAAAGAAAAAAGACCGTCCCACTATTTTTACTGAAAACACATGCCAAACTTGTAATCAAAAAACTAAAAAAGCCTTTGAAGATGGCGATTACGTGTACAAACCAGGTTCCACTTGCAAGGCGTGTTCTGGGACTATAATGATTACCGCAATATTTGGCGAATATCCGGCAGAGAAAAAAAAGAAANGCGAAGGTTAGCTACAAAAGATAAATATCAGAGCGTAAGCACGTAATTAGAATCCACCGCCGGGATTAACGTATGTTCGGCCTGAGAGACCAACCTGCCATGGGCCTCTACCAGAATAGGATATGCGTGGAGGTTCCTTTTCTTCACCAGGAGTTCTATTAACTCACTAGCCTCTCGTTCATCGTACGATTCTGTTATCCATCTAAGGGCAAAAGGCAGCGTTCTAAATTTTGTCCACAGATGATCTAGAAAAGTGTCAGCTTTTTGGTTTTTTATAGGTTTACGAGAGGTTACGCTAAAAATGTTGCAAACACGTCCTTCGTAAACTACGCCTTCCCCATCTCTTGTCGTAACAAAAGGTTCAACAGCATATGCTTGATTTGATGACAGACTAAATGATGGTCCGATAGTCTTGATGTTGGGTATCGACTTACCTGCATGAATCGTATAACGATCCAGTGAATGACCGCTTAGGTTCTGGATTGGCTTAAAGCCTTGTTTAACTATGGTATTTTCTATCACATTGCCTATATCGTTGGCTTTAGCATCTGCTTTAGCCACCTTAACCGCTTCGTTCAAAGCCATTTCGGCAACCCTGATGAGCGATTCATACTTCGGATCATAGCAAATGGTAACGGCTGTGTCGGCGATATACCCGTCAACGTGCACTCCTATATCGATCTTCAAAACATCACCATCTTTCACTGCTAACCCATCGCTAGGAGCAGCGGTATAATGAGCTGCTATGTCATTCAAGCTAACATTAACAGGAAATGCCGGCGCTCCTCCCTTTTCGCGGATCTCGGCTTCGATAGTTTCGCAAATCTCTAACAGGGTTGTGCCTACGTAATACCTTCCCTTCGCCTTCTCACGCACATCTGAAGCTATCTTTCCTGCGCGTCGATAGCATTCAAAAAAGTCCATGTGTTGTGACCTGTTCGGTTCAGTTAGTATATAGAGCTATTCCCTTTGATAAAGTTAAAATTATGCGTGTGGAATAGCGGTTGTGTCGGTTAAGAGAATTTTTTCACCGGGGTCGTTGTCTAGCTTGGTATGATGCCAGCCTTGGGCGCTGGAGATCGTCGGTTCAAATCCGGCCGACCCCACTCAGACAGCAACGTGCTCTAGAAATAAGTAAATATCTGAAAAATCATAAATGAGTTGAAGAATGAGGACTTTGACCATAGATGAGCGCACCTTTAAGCGCTTTACCTCTGCGATGGAAGAACTTATGCATTACAAGAAAAAGGACATTGACCATAATGATTTCTTGAATGAATTAATTGACGTATACGAAGAGAGTTTATGGGGGAATATCGGAGGTACATTAGGTGGGGGTTGAGCATTCGCGATTGAAGCCCGGAGCGCACGGGGATTCACCAGTGAATTGATAATGGATTAAATGATCTTGTGTAATACGAGCCTTGTTAATTGTATTAATCAGCGACGGCCACTACAGGTTTTCCATCAAATGGAGCCCACCACCCTGGGCGACGAGATAGGTTAAAAGTAATGCAAGAGTTTAATAGCTTAAGTAAGTGATCTATTTCAGATATGGTGAGAACAATTTCGAGTCAGACTCTGAACGTTGGGGACAAGGCACCGGAATTCAGCCTAGTAGATGTTGACAATCAACTTTACTCGACAAAGCAGATAAAGAGTGAAACTGCCCTTATAGTCTTCATTTGTAACCATTGTCCTTATGTGAGAGCTCAGATAGGTGACATAATTAACCTTCAACGATTGTTCGAACCGGAACATCTTCAAGTTGTAGGGATAAACAGTAATGATCCTAATTATGAAGGAGAAGGTCTAGAGAATATGGTGACATTCTCTAAACAATATAATCTAAATTTTCCCTATCTTATAGATGAGAGTCAAACTGTAGCTAAAGCGTATGGGGCGGTATGCACGCCTGATCCATTCCTCTTCAATAGCGAGCTAAGGCTTGTCTATCATGGAAAAATAAATGATGCGACCGAACCTACCATGCTCCCGAAAATCCCTCTGATGGAAAACAATATACGAAAAGTAATGAATGGCGAACAGATAGAAAAGCCCTTCGATCCTTCGGTTGGCTGCTCAATAAAGTGGAAAGATAACCAGTCTTGACAGTTTGAAGCCGATCCGAACGGCCCTTTAACGGAAGAATGAATTTGTATCCAACCACTACAATCTAGGTAATGCAAAATACTTGCGATATATTGATCGCAAACCCTGCCGGAGTTAGCATTCCTAGAGTGGGGATTGTGAGAACAAATATCATGATTGAAGGGGGTAGGATCATGGCGCTTACAAATTCTACAGACAACGTTCAAGCCTCAATGAAGATAAATGCCGAAGGGAAGTATGTTCTACCTGGAATTATCGATCCACACGTGCACTACGGGGTATACCTTCCTATAGAAGAGGCAGCTAAAACAGAATCGAAATCTGCTGCGTCGGGAGGTGTCACGACTATGATGAGAATGCTGAGACTCGCTGACAGATATAATGATAATATAATAAGACACCTGCAAGCAAGCAGAGGTACACATCATATTGACTATGGCATCCATGCGTCGATCTTAAAACCTGCTCAACTAGAAGATATTCAGTTCTTGAGGAATGTCGGAATTAACTCTTACAAAATTTACGCAAACCTACGTCAGGAAGTGAATCGTATTTTGGTTGACCTTGAACCAGGATTACATAGCCTGCATGAACTAGATGTGAATATGACCGATAGCCTTGTTTCAGCTATAATTCAAGAAGCTTCCAAAAGACACTCGCCTGTGCTTGTTCATGCGGAAGATCCTCTTGTATGTTCTACCCTTCAGAAGCAAAAACAATTAGAGGGTGGTGTAACTGGAACGAAAGTTACGAGCTTAAAGACATGGTCGGAATGCCGGCCACCGTCATCTGAAGCTAATACCATATCAAAGGTAGGAAAGTATGCCAGGGAATTTAACTCAACGATTTACTTTGTGCATATCGGATCTAGCGAGGCATTGGATTCCATCATCGCCGAGAAAGAAAAAGGTCATTCGGTTATGTACGTTGAGACTTGTCCACACTATTTGACCCACACTAGTGATTTTCCCGATATTACGGGAAAGGTTGTTCCTCCACTGAGGACAAAATTAGACGTGCAGTCTATGTGGTATGCGCTAAGAAATGGCATCATCGATACCCTGGGGTCTGATCATGTTGCCAACAGGTTGTCGGTCAAAAAAGGGCAAGGAGACATATGGACCGCAACAGCTGGATTTCCTGGCATAGCAACCATGCTGCCAGTTTTGTTGAGCAAAGGAGTAAATGAAGACAGAATTTCCCTGGAGAGGGTGACAGAAGTTACAAGCTATAATGCCGCCAGAATTTTTGGTCTATATCCCAAGAAAGGAACTATAGGCATAGGCTCCGACGCAGATTTAACGATCGTAGATCTAGATTTGGTTCGACGAGTAACACCTGAAGTTCTTCAGTCCTATTCTGACTACTCCATTTATGATGGTTGGGAATTGCAGGGTTGGCCTGTTCTCACCATGGTCAGAGGACGGGTTATAATGGAGAATTCACAAGTTGAAAACAGCACGTGCGGGTATGGGGAGTTTCTCCACTCTCCTTCTAGTGCTATTGCGTAGAATAGAAACGGAGTTGCCGGTAGTTTTGCTATTATCCATTCGGCCTGATGATTTCAAAAGAACCATCGTTTTTTGCTTTATAATATATGTCTGCTCTAGAGAAGAGACCTACTTCCAACACGCCTGGGATGCTCCTCAATTGGGCTTTCCTAGTTAGCACATTTCCAAGGTTGTTGAATGATGTGTCCAGAATTAAGTTTCCGTTCTCAGTAATGTATGGATAGCCCCTCTCACTGGTTCGCAGTTTCGGTTTCCCTCCTAGTTCCTTTAGTCGATTCAAAAGCAGTGGTCGAGCAAACCTGTGAACTTCTATCGGAATAGGTCGGGTCAGCTTCTTTACAAATTTAGTA
>AF_2010_repII_A001DRAFT_10000183_pt1 | contig 11553 bp, 10 predicted proteins | sample AmaForreplIIA001_FD_9190 | JGI IMG/M metagenome (IMG submission 9190)
GTAGTTGATATATCCTAGTGTCAAGTGAATCCTTTGATAAAAGTTGTGCATATTGTGGCAAGGAGTTCTCGAAGGATAGTTGGCCACATGTGGATGGTGATTCCAACAGGGGAGTCTCAAGAATAGAGCATTTTTGTTGTGAGGAGCACAAAAATAAATTTTTGATCGACAGACAGTGAAATGAATTATACGAATTGCTGGAAGATGAAACCCTCATCCCGTTTAACCATGTACCAGGGATTCAATTCAATCTAAGAGGACATACACAGATTTTTCCCGTATTTCTGTTTTGTAAGTTTTCAGAGGCACTTCTGCGGGTAGATTTTGTGGAACGCCATCTTCCAATTTAAATGTAGACATGTGTAGGGGACAGGTAACAGTTCTTTCGTCTTCATTCATAAAGCCTGTTGACAAATCGGCATAGGCATGAGTACAGACTCTATCTGTGGCAAAAATTGAATTCTTGAACCTTGCTAACATTATTTTCTTTTCGCCGTGATCGAATGCAAATGGTTCCTCACCGTTTAGTTCATCAGCTTCGCAAGCTTTTACCCATTCTTCCATCATTATAACCTACCTGTATTTGTAATGTTTTTCGAAAATATCTTCTGTCTCTCGATATCTGGACCTTTCTACTTCAAGTATTTGCTCCATTGCTTCGTCAGATTTTAGCATGAGAGACTTGCCTAGCCATTTATTTTCAATTAGGTAAGTAACCCATGCTCTAATCGTTGGCCCCATTTTCCTTGACAACGGCTCAAGAAAGCCATTTACAATTTCTCGTTTTGCACCCTCTCTGCTCAAACCTCGAGACATCAAATAGAAGATCTCATTCTCGTCTATCTGCGCCACTGATGCTGAATGGGTGGCCTTCACTTCGTTAGTCTCAATCTCCAGGCCTGGTATTGCATCTGATTTTGCACTCTTGTCTAGTAATATTGCATGTCCTGCCAAGTAAGATTCCGAAGCTTTTGCTTCTTTATCAATTTTTATCATACCTTTGAATAAAGATTTTGAAGCATCTTTCATAACGGATTTGACCAGTACTCTGCCCCTAGAGCTTGTTCCGTGATGAATTAGGTTTGAAGTCACATCAAATGATTGGCTCCCTATCCCAAATAGAATTTCGACATCCTCGGCTGACGCGCCAGGCCCCTTCATTATGCTGTCAATTTTGTATCTCGACAACTCGGCACCAAACATTCCGAGATACCATGACATTTTACTATCTCTCTCTACAAAGGCTTTCCTATTAGAGAAATTAATAGCGCTTCTATCCATAGCTTGTAGGGTTACTATCTCTAGATTGGCGTTAGGTTTGACATGGGATTCCATTAGTTCGAAATAAGCTTGTTGATTTGAATTATTCCCATTCATTTGTGGTGAATATATCTCTTCTACTATAGTTGCCCTAGAGCCTGTATCTGCAATAATTATATTTCTAGATATTGAAGAATTCCCATCATCTGCAAGCGAGTTTACGATTCTGATAGGCTCATCAACTACTACATTTTTGGGTATATATATAAAAATACCAGACTTGAAGGCTGATGCTTCCAATGCTAGAAACTTATCCTCACCATAATCAAGTCGATTGGATATTAACTGGCCCTTTATTAGGCTCTCGTGTTTGATCAATGCTTCTTGAAGGTCCGTAATTATGATTCCAACTTTCGAGATCTTTTGGGGGATCGTTTTATTGTTAATTGCAGACCCTATTCGCAGTACACTAGCACCTGGTTCTGTTTCCTTCAATCTCTCACGAAGTTCCGCATGTGGTTGAAGGCGAGCTATGGATTCAGGTAGTCTGATGCTTTCCTCCCTCAAGCGTTTCACGTCAGAATATTTGGAGTATAGGGGTGAAACCTCAGCTGGAAGAGCGGCATATTTTGAAAAAGCTTCTCTTCTCATCTGGCTTAGCCAACCTGGCTCTTTACATTCCGATATTATATTGTTGATATAGGCATCATTAATAGAAGATAACATCAACCTGGCTCAATGCCCCAAAAAGAAATAAAGCTAATTGTGTAGCTCTAACCGACTGAACCTTCCATTTCCATTTTTACTAGTCTGTTCAGCTCAACTGCATATTCCATTGGCAGCTCTTTGGTGAAGGGTTCCATAAAGCCCCCGACGATCAAGGAAAGGGAATCAGACTCTGTAAACCCTCTACTCATTAAATAAAAGATTTGATCCTCTCCTATTTTTCCCACTGTTGCTTCATGAGAAATTGTTGCATCTTCTTCATTAACTTCTACATAGGGATATGTGTCAGTCCTAGAGTTCTCGTCTAACAATAATGCGTCACACCTGACATTCGATTTTACCCCTGTAGCACCCTTAGCTACATGAAGCAAGCCTCTGTAGGTTGTCCTGCCAAAATCTTTGCTAATTGATTTGCTTGTGATCCTAGAGGTCGTGTTCGGTGCCAAATGGACTGCCTTAGCACCTGCATCTTGATGCTGACCAGAGCCTGCAAATGCAACTGAGATGACTTCAGCGTGAGCGTTCTTTCCGAGCATGTAAACACCAGGATACTTCATGGTTAGTCTACTCCCTAGGTTTCCATCGATCCATTCGACGGATGCATTTTCATATGCGTAGGCTCTCTTTGTGACCAAATTGTATACATCCTTGCTCCAGTTTTGAATTGTTGTATATCTGATCTTGGCACCTTTCTTAGCGATTAGTTCCACAACGGCTGAATGAAGAGATTCTGTAGAGTAAACCGGAGCAGTACAGCCCTCGATATAATGAACCTCGGAGCCTTCATCTGCTATTATTAAAGTTCTTTCAAATTGACCTATATTTTCCGCATTAATTCTAAAGTATGCTTGCAGTGGTAGCTCGACCTTGACGTTAGGGGGGACGTAAATGAAAGACCCACCAGACCAAACTGCGCTATTTAACGCCGCGAATTTATTGTCTTCTGGTGGAATGACCTTTCCGAAATGTCTTCTCATTAGATCAGGCTGCTCTTTGACAGCAGTATCAGTATCAATAAATATCACTCCTTGTTTTTGAAGGTCTTCTCTCAAATTATGATATACCACTTCAGACTCGTACTGAGCACCCACGCCTGCAAGGAATTTTCTTTCAGCTTCAGGTATACCTAATTTTTCAAAAGTAGTCCTTACAGAGTCGGGCACATCATCCCAACTTTTGCCTTGCTTTTCAGAAGCCTTGGCATAATAATATATATTTTGAAAATCAATTTTTGACATATCGCCTCCCCAATTAGGCATTGGTTTACTCAAAAAGACCTCGTAGGATCTGATTCTAAACTCTCTCATCCAATCTGGCTCGCCTTTCAGTTTACTAATTTCTTCCACTGTGCCTCTAGACAAACCCTTTTTACTCAAGTAAACATACAGTTCAGTAGAATCCTTAAAGTCATATTTGCTATAATCCATGTTGATTTCTTTAGTGGCCATGTAAGTTATAACACCGTTATGTTTTATATATGTTTTAGCCCAAATGAATCATCATTCTCTAAATCAATATGCGAATATTTCTAAGCAATCAGCACCCGCCCTGTGATGGATGGACTAATGGCGAGGATCTGAACTATCTCCTCAATTTTCACTCTCGAGAAATGAAAGTGAATTACCGCTTAGAGCAAATATGTAAGAGTAAGATTGGAGTAAGAGGGAGGGTAACGTTACCAAGAGATTCTAGTAAATTCCACCCCTTCATGCCAAGACCTACACCGTGTTCAATTGATTCCCACACCGGATGTGGTTCTATTCTGTCCTAAACGTAGAGTCCATGGCTTCAGCTGACCGTTTACGTCCTAGCACGTTTCTAGCAACTTGTATTGTTCCAGTTATAGTGTGCTCCTCTGATTCAAAATATTGAATATCTCTTTTCTTCAACTCTTTGCTCGTCATTGGCCCTATAGTAATAACTGCTTTGACATTCCGTAACAATGTCGTGATTTTCTCTTCATGCAAAATTCTATTGGTTATTTCAAAGAATGCTTTCACATTAGACGCACTCGTGAAGACAATTGCATCGACCCTTTTTTGTTCCAAGAGCGACACAAACTCCTTCCATACAGGGGTTAATCCAGAAGTGCGAATTGTGTATAGAAAAAATACACTTACGACCATTTTTAGCGAAGATAATGCGTCTTCAATTAAGTCATCTGACGCTTCACTTCTAGGAATGATTATTTTTTTTCCGGGTATTTTTTCCATTTTGGCCAACAGCTCGATGAGTCCTTGCGATGAGTAATTTTCAGGCATTAATTTGACATTGATCCCATGATTGATCAACCTTTGTTTAGTCTTGGGACCAATTGCAACCACGGTACAGGAATTTAGTAGCGCAACTAGTTGATCGGATCTGCAAATATCATTCGAACCATCGAATAGAATATCTACCACCCGAGGGCTCAAAAATGCACAGTATGGTTCTTCATTTTTAATGCTATTTACGAGATTTATGAATCCAACCATGGCTGATTTTGGTTTCGGAATTATCTCGATGGCCGGCAGCGCTATCGCTGTTCCCCCTTCAGAGGTAACGAGATCAGAAAACTCGGAAGCTTCAACCCTATCTCTCGTTATGGCCAGAAGCTTGTATTTCAGGGGAGTCGCCAGTTTTACGACCTCGAAAACCATGCAAGTCTTTTGTGTAAAGACACGACTTTCCCAATAATAATAACAGCTGGGGGCTTGACTTGTGCGCGTCTAGCTCTCCTTACTATGTTCCCTAAATTTCCAACGAGTTCTCTCTGTTTCTTGGTGGTTCCATTCTCTACGATCGCAACTTTAGTACCTATTTTCATTCCAGAATTGATCAAAATGTTGCATATCCGAGGTAGCTCTTCAACTCCCATTAGTATCACCAACGTATCTATGGCGGAGGCTAGTTTTCTCCAGTCTACCTTCGGTTCATTTTTTGAAGGGTCTTCACGACCAGTAACTATTGCAATAGAGGAAGAAAAACGTCGATGTGTTAAAGGGATGCCTGAATAGGCCGCTGATGCAACTGCGGATGACACGCCTGGAATAATTTCGAATTTTACATTATTTTTTAGTAGGTATTCTGCCTCTTCGGCCCCTCTCCCGAAAATAAAAGGGTCTCCGCCTTTCAATCTCAGGACCCGTTTTCCCTTGATGGCATACCCTACCATCAGCTTATTAATGTGGGCTTGTTGGGAAGCGGTATCACCTTCGGATTTTCCTACAAAAACTGCCTCCGAATTGGATGGAATTTGATCAATAATTTCTTTGCTCACGAGTCTGTCGTAAAAGATGACATCGCATGTCTTCAAAAGTCTCATTGCCTTCACTGTAATCAATTCCGGATCCCCAGGACCGGCACCGCATATGAATACCTTCTTCATCCTCAACTTAGTTTATTCCATCTCTTCACGGCTGCACGCCAGCCTGCAGCCAAATCTGTTGCTCCGTTTCTCAGAAGCATATCTGCCATCTCGGCACCTACAACATCAGGATGCATCATCTTGGAAATCTTTTTTGCCCTGATATTCTTAGTCCCATCCGGAGAAAATATACTGGCATATAGTGTCAATGTGTCGTGCCTGGGTATACCGACAGCAACTACCCCTACAGGGAACCTGCATCCAGCCTCTAGTTTAGAAACAGCAGAAAGTTCGGCATCGGCTTCAATCCTAGACCGCGCGTCTTCGGCCTCCTTTAAGATAGAGATGAGCTCTGTATTATCCCGTCTGCACACCATTGCAATTGCTCCTTGCCCAGGCGCAGGTACAAACTCATGTATGTTGAATCTCTGAGCTATTGTTTTTGTCATACCAAGTCTAGTCAGACCTGCTTCCGCAAGAACTACTGCATCATAATCTCCATTCACAGATTTGCTTACCCTAGTCTCTACATTTCCACGAATCGGTTTCACCTTCAAATCTGATCTTAGTCTAAGTATTTGAATCGCTCGTCTTAGGCTACTAGTCCCGACAACTGCACCTGGAGGTAAAGCATCTAATTTCAAATTTCTCTTGCTAACAAGAACGTCGTTGGGCCTGGATCGCTTAGGGATGCTCGCTACAACTAGCTTTTTAGAAAGATCTGAAGGTATATCTTTCAAACTGTGAACTGCAAAATCGATCTTTCCAGACATGACTGCTTGATCCAACTCTTTCTCAAAGATCCCTTTCTCATTTAGAGCAAACAACGGTCTCCTGTCTGCATCCCCACGAGTAATTATGGGCACAATTTCGAATTCATGTGAACCAGTTCTTCTCAAAGTCCTTAGCGCAATCTCTGTCTGGGCTATAGCAAGCCTGCTTCCTCTGGTTCCTACCTTTGGTCTACTCATAGAGATAATTTCACATTCTGTAGAGAATCGTGGTACGATTCTATAGTCCTATCTACATCATCCTCACAATGTGAATACGACACAAAACAGGTTTCATGAGGCGATGGTGGGATAAAAACACCTCTTTTCAATAGTTCTGAGAAGACTTTTCTAAATATTTGAGGATCGGATTGATTTGAGCTATTTGCATTTACTACTCTGTTATTTGCGAAGAAGATTTGAAACATTGAACCGATATTATTAACAGTCCATTCGAGTTTAAGCTCCGCAAGCGTGTCTTTTATTCCATGTACAATAACATCGCAAATTTTTGCAATTTTCGGGTATATCTCGCTCTTTAATTCACACAAAGTCTTAATAGTTGCAATGCTTGCAGAGACACAAATTGGATTCCCGGCATAGGTGCTGGCCTGGTAAACTTTTCCGCTAGGCGAAAGTTGTTGCATTATATCCCTTCTACCAGCTATAGCTGCAATCGGAAATCCATTACCCAATGCTTTCGAGAATGTAGCTAAATCTGGCTTAACACCGAAGAACTCTGCTGCGCCTCCCAGGGCAAGACGAAACCCAGTAACAACCTCATCGAAAATCAACACGACATCATTCTGAAGTGTGATCCTTCTAACCTCATTGAGGTATTGCTTCTCAGGTAGGACTAATCCCATGTTTGCTGGGACTGGTTCCAATATAACACAACCTATGTCGGGATCATGCTTGATCAATTGCTCTAGTCTTTCGGGATCATTATAGGGGAGTACTAATGTATTTGAAACCGCTTCTGGTAGAAGGCCATCGGAAATATCTGTATAATTATGAGACTCTAAAACATAGTCGTATGCACCATGATAACACCCCTCGAATCTCACAATTTTTTTTCTCTTTGTATATGCCCGGGCCAACCTGATCGCGTTCATTGTAGCTTCCAGCCCAGTGTTTACAAGTCTCGTCATGTCGGCGCATCCCACAGTTTCTGATATTAATTCTGCTAATCTCACCTCTCCCTCAGTCGGAACACAGAGCAAGCTCCCATCTTCCATTTGTTGCTTAACCGATTCGATCACGGCAGGAAAGCTGTGACCTAGCAGCAACGTCCCATAACCCATACAGTAGTCAATAAATGTCTCATTATCTACCGTTAGGATTTTACTACCCTTTCCAGAGACAGCAAAAAATGGGAATGGATCGAAGAAACGTACCGGGCTATTAACCCCTAGGGGCATGACCTGTTTAGCTCTTTCAAAAAGGGACCTTGAATTGCTAACCATGATGGAAATGGTAGTCTACAAAATTTTATAATTGTATCGAGTTATGCAAATTTATTTATTCGTTGAGCATAGTAGCAATCTTTTTTGCAAAATATGTAATAATAATATCTGCCCCGGCTCTTTTGATTGCTGTCATAAATTCAATTATGACCTCGTCTTCGTCTATCAAACCCATCCTAGAGCCAGCCTTTATTAACGCATATTCACCGGAAACGCTATATGCACAAATGGGCAAGTTTGTGGCCTTTTTCGCTTGATAGATCAAGTCTAGGTATGGTACCGCTGGCTTGATCATGATAATGTCAGCCCCCTCAAGAACATCCAATTCAATTTCACGCATTGCTTCTCTTGCGTTGGCAAATGACATCTGATACGATTTCCTGTCCCCAATTTGAGGACGAGAGCAGGCGATATCCCGAAAAGGCCCGTATAGAGGAGAAGCGTGTTTTGCTGAATATCCGATTATAGCTACATCCATAAACCCTTTTTCGTCTAGGCCTTTCCTAATGGCCTTTACCTGTCCGTCCATCATGGAAGATGGTGCCACCATATCTGCGCCAGCGATAGCATGGCTATTCGCTACTTTCGATAAAGTGCGCAGGGTTATGTCGTTATCAACCTTTCCACTTGTAATTAGACCGCAATGACCGTGCGTAGTATATTGGCAAAGGCAGACATCAGTTATAATAGCAATTTTATTTCCAAAATGTTCGCGTATTAAGTTAACAGAATTTTGTACTATTCCTGAGTCTAAAAAAGCCGAGTTAGCTTGGCTATCCTTCTTGGAAGGGATGCCAAATAATATTATACCTCGTATACCAAGGTCTATGGTCCTCTCAACTTCAGCGATAATCTCGGAAGGTGGAATCCTTTCTATTCCTGGAATTGATTGCATTGTCCTACGTTTATTTATACCTTCTTGCACAAAAATTGGCGATATTAGATTTTTAACTGATAAACGGGTTTCTTGTACTAGCTCTCTAACCGCAGGACTGCTTCTCAGCCTCCTTAACCTAACGATCGGATATCCTGGTGCGCATTCGTATTTACCGTTCTTCATTATAATTAAACAGCCTAGCTACAATTCTCTTAATGTCTTCACTTTTATCATTTCCAATCTCCTTCCTGAGGCTATTCATTGGTGTAGACATAACGGCTTCGACTATCGCGTAGGATAATTGTTCGACTATTCTATACTCCTCTGGCCCTATCTTGTTTCCGAGAATGGAAATCGCCTTCTTAAATTCACGTTCTCTAATTTTTTCTACTTCTTTGAAAATAGAGATAACCATTGGTTCAGCTTCCTTTCTCTTAAGAGCCATGCCAAACAGCTTCATCTCTTCGTCAATTATCCTCTCAGCTGAGACAATTTCATTTTTGCGTGTCTTAATATTTTCTTGGACTATTTGTGCGATCTTATCAATGTTAAACAATTTAACCTTCTTTATCGTTGCTACTGTCTCTTCCACTGTCCTTGGATTGGACAAATCGAAAAGCACTAATTGCTTATTTCTATTAGACATGGCTTTTTCAATTCTTTCGTGGGTGATTAAGTAATACGGTGCAGTAGTCGCCAGAAAGATCAAGTCGATCTCTTGGAACAATTGTACAGCTGAGTCGAATGTGATTGGATTTCCACCCATTGTATCTGCAAAAGATCTGGCCCTCTCGAAGGTTCTACTGGTAATCATGAAATTAGCCTGTCTCTGCCTCAATGATTTGGCAACGAGACTCGCTCCTTCTCCTGAGCCTATCAATAATATTTGCTTCTTGTTTAAATCGTCAACGCACTCCGTAGCCAGTTTGACTGCCACAGAACCAATTGAAACACTGCCCTTGTTAACGCCGGTGTTGGTTCTGACCTTGCTTCCTACCTTAACCGCCTTGTCAAATATGACTGTGAGATAAGCACCCGCATAATTATGGTTGCGAGCAAATTCAAATGCGCGCTTCACTTGGCCTAGCACCTGATCTTCACCGAGAACCAATGAATCTAGTCCTGACGATAATCTTAAGAGATGTAATATTACTTCATTTCCATTATTAATTTCAATGTTAGTGGCAACTTCATTGATTGATAATCCAGCCGCGTTTGCCCATCCTTCAAGCAATTTTTCTTGATCCACATCTGGGCTTGCAGCAAACACCTCGACTCTGTTACACGTCTGTACTATTACACATTCCTTTAATTGGGCTGTTTCTATTAGCTTTCGATGTGCGATATTTATATCAGCGAAGGCGAATCGTTCAAGAAGGTGGATAGGAGCATTACGATAGGTTATTCTGGCATTGATTACCTGTAAGGGCTGTGAAAGTGCCGACGATGTTCTCACTATTATTCTTTCTCCCATTCACGCAATAGTTCTAATGTCGTACTTTTAGCATCCTCTGTCTTACCCTCCTTAATAAGGTTCTGAATACGATCATTCTTAATCAAGGAATATAGAAATTTTTTTCTTTCTCCGACTGTTTCAATAGTTGACTTCGCAGCGGCACGCGCATATTCCTGTAATTTAACATTTTCTATGTCTGTTTTTTTTATGACCTTGCGAAGCGTCCTTTCTGCCTTAATCCTTACTCTGCGTGACATTATAGGACTCTTGCCCGCTGTGGATATTGCTACTTGCATTATGCCTTCGATATTGATAATAGAGGCATATGAAAAGTCACTGAATGCTGGATCGTCAACAGCGTATACAAATAGGTGCTTGTCGCGTGCCTTCTCCACAATGTTTCGATTTAATTCCTTATCATTAGTTGCTGCGAGAACTAAAAACAAATTATCATAGCTATCAAGTATGCTTGAATCTTTTATCCTTGTCTTTACTATTTCAATTCGCCCTTGCTCCCTTAGTTGATTTAGGTCACGATTCAATCGATCGCTTACAACTGTAATTTTGCAATCCTGATCCAATAATCCCCTGATTTTTCTGCTCCCTTCGTCCCCGCCACCTATCACTAGTACATGTTTGTTGTTGAGATTCAAGTCAACTATCAATCACACGCACACACCAAAGTGACGAGAAGAAATCTCCTCATCTCAATTTAATTGTTACATCCATGAATTCGATCTTTGATGTTTGGATTACTAATGATGTAAACGATACTTCAATATTGGCTTAAAACTAATTAGTAGCGATATCAACTAATCTAGTATAAGTCTTGGAAAACGACAATTCCCTTAAAGTCCGATTGAGTCTTGACACTATAGAACAAATTGGCCCTGCTACAAAGACTAGGTTAGAACAAGCAGGCTTTTCCTCTATCAGGGATCTGATCGTCAGAGGCCCTTTGGATATCTCGGAAGCTACCGGAATGGAAATCGAAAAATCCACTTCTTTGTGTAATCAGGCTAGAAATAGATTAGAAGACCTGGGCATTATTGACAGGAGCTTCGTCACGGCCACCCATCTCTATGATAAAAGAAAGAGGGAAGATCGTCTCTCAACTGGTTCACGGAATTTGGATGATCTCTTTGGGGGTGGTATAGAGCAAAGAGCTGTGACTGAAATCTACGGAGAATATGGCACCGGAAAGTCTCAAATATGTCACACGTTGTGTGTTATGGTTAAACAGACTACATCGGATGGAGGGTTAGCAGGCAAAGCTCTTTACATCGATACAGAAAACACGTTCAGGCCGGAGCGAATTGTATCCATTGCAGTAGCCAGGAAAATGGATCCACAGGTCGCGCTGGATAATGTAATAGTTGCAAAGGCCTATAACAGCGCCCATCAGGAATTGATCATCCAAGAAAGCGGTCCAGTCATCGACGAAATGAACGTAAAATTGCTTGTAGTAGATTCTGCCGTAGCACATTATAGAGCTGAATTTATCGGACGAGGCGTCCTATCTGAAAGGCAGCAGAAACTTAATAAATTTATGCATATGTTGGTGCGAATCGCAGAAACCTATGAAGTGGCCATCTTAGCCACGAATCAAATCCAATCCTCTCCGGATGCGATTTTTGGCGATGCATTCAGAC
>AF_2010_repII_A001DRAFT_10000184_pt1 | contig 11516 bp, 7 predicted proteins | sample AmaForreplIIA001_FD_9190 | JGI IMG/M metagenome (IMG submission 9190)
GACCTGCGTGATAAAGGTGTTGGCGCTCGCGCGCCCGGAGGCGAGCCCGCCAGTACCATACAAGAGCAGATTGTCGAAAATCAGATAGCCCACACGCCCGCGCGTCGTGCTGAGCCAGTCAAGCTTCTGTTCGGCAGACGTCGTTGTCGCGATGCCGCCCGGAGCCGTTAAAACCGTTTGCGAGGCCCTAATATTGCTGAAGGAGAAATCTGAATCCCAGCCCAGGACGAAGCGATTGAATTGCCAGTTGGTGCCATACTGGATGCCACCAATGACGCCGCGCGGATTATCTGCGAGCGAGAATGGCACGGTCCCCGCGGGGAAGACTGCAGAAGTGAGATCGACCGGATCACTGCCCCAACCATAACCAATATTGCCGCCCACATAAGAACCGGTCCAATTGTAAGGTGCCGCAACCGGAGGCGCATAGGCCGGTGCTTTGGCCGGCAGATCGGCCGACAGGGCAATTCCGGTGGTGCCAATTGTGGCCGCAGCAATCAATCCGATAGAAGTGAGGCGCACCAGCAATCTCCCATAGATCAAGTTGCAATATCGCATCAAGTACCGGACAGCATAAGCGGTTGTGCGGCTATCCAGTGAAAAATCGCCACCGGTGTGGCAATTTGGTTACATCATTTTGACCCGGTATGGTCCGATGTCCGCTAAGGGCCAAAAGCGGACATATGCAGTGCACTAGCTCATGTCCCCTTTGCCCCCGAAAGCAGACAAATGCAGCGCAACAACTCATGTCCGCTAAGGGCCAAAAGCGAACATTGCGCAAGTTATTCGATCACCTCGTTCGCGTTTGCAAGCAACAGCGCGGGCACACCGATGTCTGACGCCTTCGCAGTCCTAAAAGCTGACACTCTCCTTTTGAATGATTTCCGTTAGCGGGTGAAAGGCAGGGGCTTTTTACCGTATGATGCGCTTGAGCATTGGGACCACGACAGATCGCGGTAATGTCTGACCGCGGTCAATTGTGGTCTTTCCTTGCAACTGTCCCGGACTCATGATGTGGCAAAGGGCAATGGCGCTGCGCATCGAAGATTATGCACTCATTGGCGACTGCAGAGCTACCGCTTTGGTGGGTCGCGACGGCTCCATAGACTGGCTGTGCTGGCCCCGGTTCGATTCGCCGGCGTGCTTTGCTGCGCTCCTTGGGACGACGGATAACGGTAGATGGCTGATCACCACGAAGGACGCGCCGATCACCGTAAATCGGCGTTATCGCCCTGGTACCCTCATCCTTGAAACAGAATTCCAAATTCAGTCCGGCAGTGCAGCGGTCATCGATTTCATGCCGCCGGGAGACGGCGCCGATCTGGTGCGGATTGTCGCCGGTCGCTCGGGTCGAGTAGTTTTCCAGACTGAGCTGGTGTTGCGCTTCAACTATGGCGCGAGCGTGCCGTGGGTCAACCGCCTCGATGACGACACGCTCAACGCCATTGCCGGGCCAGAGCGCCTTGTCTTACGGACCCCGACCTCGGTTTACGGCGAAGACCTTAAGACCCTCGGTGAGTTCACGGTCGAGGCCGGCCAGTCGATACCCTTCGTTCTCTCCTACGGATCTTCATTTCAAAGTCCGCCACCACCGATCGATCCTTTCCAGGCTCTGGAAAATACGGAAGTATTCTGGCGCCAATGGAGCGATCGCTGTCCTGCCGTCGAGCCTTGGACAGAAGCGGTGAAACGCTCACTTATCACTTTGAAGGCTTTGACCTACGCGCCGACCGGCGGGATCGTCGCCGCTGCCACCACCTCGTTGCCCGAGCACCTGGGCGGCGTGAGGAACTGGGATTATCGCTATTGTTGGCTGCGAGACGCCACTTTTACGTTGTTGGCCTTTATGAACCTCGGATACTACGAGGAAGCGAAGGCGTGGCGCGATTGGCTGCTGCGGGCTATTGCCGGCAGCCCGCGCCAAATCCAGATCATGTATGGCGTAGGCGGCGAGCGGTGGTTGCCAGAACAGATTATCCCTTGGCTGTCCGGCTATGAGAACTCCGCGCCAGTACGCATTGGCAATGACGCATCCCAGCAGCTGCAGCTCGACGTGTATGGCGAGGTCACCGATACCATGTTCCAGACGTACAAGGCGGGCATGGCGCCATCCGAACGCGGTCGAGCGTTGCGGCCAGTCGTACTTGAATATCTCTCGAAAGCTTGGCGGCAGCCCGACGAAGGCCTGTGGGAGGTTCGCGGCGGGCCGCAGCACTTTGTTCATTCGAAGGTGATGGCTTGGGTCGCATTCGATCGCGCGGCGAATGAGGACGCGGCGGGGGAATTCGACGAGCCACCGCAACGTTGGCGCGAGATCGCCAACCAAATCCATGCCGAAGTCTGTGAGCGCGGTTTCGACCGCGATCTTAACAGCTTTGTGCAGGCCTACGGTTCCAAGCGACTCGATGCTAGCCTGCTGATGATCCCGCTCGTGGGTTTCCTTCCAGCAAGCGACCCACGGGTCCAGGGAACGCTTCGGGCAATCGAGGATAAACTCCTCTTCGATGGGGAATTTGTTCTGCGTTATGAAACTGAAAATTCTAGTGATGGCTTGCCCGAAGGCGAAGGCGCGTTTCTGGCATGCAGCTTTTGGCTCGTCGACAATTACATCTTGCAAGGGCGTCATGCGGAAGCTCGAAAATTATTTGACAGCTTACTCTCGCGCTGCAATGACGTGGGTTTGCTCTCCGAAGAGTTCGACCCGATGACCGGACGCATGCTGGGCAATTTCCCACAAGCTTACAGTCATGTCGGCTTGATTAACTGCGCGATTAACTTGAACCGGCAGACGGGTCCGGCAGAGGAACGCGCGGAATCAGGGGTGCCACGGGTCGCCCCCTAGCTGGGTCTATTGCGCGTTTTGCGGAACACGTTTGATTTCGTCGCTAAGTCGACAACTGCGCGCGCTGAATACGAATGACCGACTAGAAACTCGTTTCAGAAGGACCATCATCGGCGAAGGACTACGGGCGATGCGCGGCAGCGGTCTTTGTCGCAACCGTCATTCGCGATGCTGCGCTGCGTTCCGGTGCAATCTGCTTCTTTCAGGACTGCAATTTGCGAGAGGAGCACATCCAAAGATTGTCGGGCCTCGCCCCTCGATATGGAATTATAAGAGGTCAAGACCTGCGCCTTCGGGGGCGCGCGGAACGCTCCCCGCTAAAGAGCATTAACTTCGAAGCCGGGGGGGCTTGGTCGCTTGGCATGGTGACGTATATGAGGGTTAGATCATATCAAACAGCAGCTTCAGCGGAGAACGGCACGCCGAGGCCCCTTTCGCCCGTTCTTCTAAATGGGATGGATGCCTACTGGCGCGCCGCAAACTATCTCTCCGTTGGCCAGATCTATCTTCAAGATAATCCCCTACTCGAAATCCCATTGACGCGCGAACACATGAAACCTCGGCTTCTGGGGCATTGGGGCACGACAACCGGATTGAACTTAGTCTATGTTCACCTCAATCGACTGATCAAAGAGAACGATCTGAACATGATTTATGTCATAGGCCCGGGGCACGGCGGCCCCGGGCTTGTGGCGCATAGCTACCTCGAGGGCTCCTATACGGAGACGTATCCGGGTGTCGAGCGCAGCCGAGAAGGATTGCGACGCCTTTTCCGGCAATTCTCTTGGCCCTATGGCATTCCAAGTCATGTCTCCCCGGAAACTCCGGGCTCAATCCATGAAGGCGGGGAGCTGGGTTATTCGCTCGCTCACGCCTATGGCGCGGCATTCGACAATCCGGACCTGATAGTCGCCTGTATCGTGGGCGACGGTGAAGCCGAGACTGGCCCACTCGCCGCGAGTTGGCATTCGAACAAATTCCTCAATCCTGCCCGAGACGGAGCGGTTCTGCCGATACTTCATCTCAACGGCTTCAAAATCGCTAACCCGACCGTTTTAGCTCGCATTGACCAGCAGGAACTCACCGAACTCTTTTACGGCTATGGCTATGACACGTGGGTTGTAGAAGGCGACGATCCCTCCAACGTGCATCAGCAGCTTGCCGCCGCGCTGGACAAGGTCCTGGCGCAGATCCGGGAGATCCAACAAACCGCGCGCGACAGTGGCAGGTCCGATAGGCCGGATCGACCGCGCTGGCCCATGATCATTTTCCGCACGCCCAAGGGCTGGACGGGACCAAAGTTCGTTGATGGCAAACCGGTGGAGGGGACTTGGCGGGCGCACCAGGTGCCATTGGCGGACTTCAGCGACGCAAGGCACGTTCGCCAGCTCGAAGAGTGGATGAAGAGTTACAGGCCGCGCGAATTGTTTGATGAACGTGGCAAATTCCGGGATGACCTTGCTGCGCTTGCTCCGACTGGCCGTCGTCGCATGAGTGCAAACCCACATGCGAATGGCGGCGAGTTGCTAACGCCACTAACTGTGCCGCACTTTCGCGACTACGGCGTAGATATTCCATCACCGGGAAGTGTCTGCGCTGAATCCACGCGAATTCTGGGCAAATATTTGCGCGATGTGATGAAGTTCAATTTGGAAACGCGCAACTTTCGTCTCTTTGGTCCCGACGAAACTGCCTCCAACCGGCTCGACGCTGTCTATGAGGTGAGCGGCAAGGCNTGGATGGCCGCCATTGAGGATGTAGACATCGACCTGAGCGCNGNAGGGCGCGTTATGGAAGTTTTAAGCGAACATCTGTGCCAAGGTTGGCTCGAAGGATACTTGCTGACTGGACGCCANGGATTTTTCTCGTGCTACGAGGCGTTTATCCACATCGTCGATTCCATGGTCAATCAGCACGCGAAATGGNTGAAGGCCNCGAGAAATATTTTCTGGCGGAAGCCCATTGCATCCCTTAACTACCTGCTCACCTCCCATGTCTGGCGGCAGGATCATAATGGCTTCTCGCACCAGGATCCGGGCTTCATTGATCATCTCGTTAACAAGAAGGCCGGGATCGTGCGTATTTATCTGCCGCCAGATGCCAATTGTCTCCTTTCCGTGGCTGACCACTGTCTACGCAGCAAAAATTACATCAATCTGATCATCGCTGGGAAGCAACCCGAATGGCAGTGGCTCGACATCGATTCTGCAGCCCGACACTGTACCTCCGGAGCGGGCATTTGGCAGTGGGCAAGCAACGATGCGGGCGACCCCGATGTCGTCATGGCGTGCGCTGGCGACGTGCCGACGCTCGAAACTCTCGCGGCGGTCACGCTACTGCGCGATTATGTGCCGGATATCCGTATACGCGTCGTGAACGTTGTCGACCTGATGGTGCTGCAGCCACCAAGCGAACACTCCCACGGGCTTTCGGATCGGGATTTCGACGACTTGTTTACGATTGATAGGCCCGTCGTTTTCGCCTTTCACGGCTATCCAACGTTGATTCATCGGCTGACCTACCGGCGGCACAACCACGAAAACTTTCATGTACGCGGGTATAGGGAGGAGGGCACGACCACAACCCCCTTCGATATGGTCGTACTTAACAATCTCGATCGCTACCAGCTTGCACTAGATGCAATTAATCGGATTCCGCGATTGAGCCATGAAGTGAAGAAGGCGAGCGACCGCTACTGGAGCACCATGGAGCGCCACAAACTCTACGTAAGTGAGCACGGCGAGGACATGCCGGAGGTCGCAGACTGGCGATGGTCATTGCAACAATCGTGACAGAGAGCTTCTCAATTCGACAGTAGCGAGATACTGTCCTAGTTCCAGGTCACGCCAGCACGAGCGCGTTACGAACGCAGCGTGTCTGCGGCGGCAGGAGACGGTTCTCCGGTTCCAGTTGGCCGGCGAACACAAAATCACACACTTCATCGGAGCCGAGCCGTAACGGTTTGGAAGTTGTTGCGTGCGATTGGCGATATGACGTCCGAGACCAAGACGAAAGAAGTCCAATTGCCTCTCCGACAGTCCTGTATTTGACGACGATGACGTTATTCATCTGCTGAGATAGCGCAGATGAACGTGTAAATAAAACCACTCTCGCGAAACGACATGGCGTGCATCGCGCGCGTATTGAATAACTTAGACCGCGTTGCGCGACGTGGTTCTCTGGAATGCGGACAGGTCGCAAGTAACTAGATCCCCGATCTTTGCAAGGTCGATGTCAGCGGGCGGAAACTCGCCCAGAATTTTTGGATCGTGCGCATAGTGACCTTGTCGGGCAAATACAGTGGTAACTCGTTCGCCCCAGATTTTCTTGACCGCGGCCAGAATACGCAACTTGTCATCAACTAATACATAGTGATCCGCGGGATAGAAGCGTTCGACGTCATCAAGCTCCTGCTCTTTGTGAACGTAGATGAGGATACGGTTGTCAAATGCGCGCCAGAGGCCGGATCGTTCCACCTTGCGAGGCTGGAACACGGCATCGCCGTCCGAGAGAATGACTGCAGTTCCCCACTGCTGCACATGCTTCACTGCCTCCAGAGCACCCGGATATAAGCGGTCGGCGAACGGGTAATCGACCAGCCAGCTCGACATGCGTAGGACATCTGGGCGATGGATCGTCTCGATCCGAAAGCGCTCTAACGCCCCCAAGTAATCGACATATCCCAAGTCATCCCGCAATTTTTCAAGGATTTCCCAGTACCTGTCGCGAGCCGGGCCCCCGTATGTCTGTTCCAAATGTTCTCGAAGATCCGCCTGCACGCGATCGTTGTCGATCAGCGTATTATCGACGTCGAAAAGGAAAACGACACCAAGCGGTTTTGACATCGCAATTTCCTTGTCCTTGAACGTCACATTCAGTTTGAAGCTAGTATGCCGAACGATCTCAGCGCGTGTTACCTTTGCCGATCAGTTCTTTCGCAATCTCGGTCACACGCTCCGGCTCGAAGCCGAATTTCCGTTGCAGTTCTTTAAGCGGCGCTGAAGCGCCAAATGTTTTCATACCAATGACGCGGCCGGACTTGCCGACATAGCGTTCCCAGCCGAAGGTCGACGCCTGCTCCACTGCCACGCGCACCGTCACGTCGGGCAGCAGAATGCTGTCTTGGTACGCCTGCGTCTGGTGTTCGAAAACCTCCCAGGAAGGCATCGAGACCACGCGTGAGCGGACGCCCTCGGCGAGCAGCTCCTCGTGGGCGTTTACGCAGAGGCTCAGTTCGCTGCCCGATCCAATGAGGATCACTTCAGGTTTGCCCTTCGGGGGGTCGCCGAGCACGTAGGCGCCGCGCAATACGCCAGATGCGGGCGCGTATTTGGTGCGGTCCAATGTCGGTAGCGGCTGACGCGACAGGGCCAGCACCGCCGGGCCGTGCCGCAGCTGCATGATATACCGATAGGCCTCGACGACCTCATTGGCGTCACCGGGTCGCAGCACCACGAGGCCGGGTTCGGCGCGAAAGGACGCAAGCTGTTCTACCGGTTGATGTGTCGGGCCGTCCTCGCCATCACCCATGGCATCGTGAGTGAACACAAACATAGTGGGTAGTTCCATCAAGGCTGACAGGCGAATGGCCGGCCTCGCATAGTCACTGAAGATGAAGAACGTGGCGCCGAAGGCGCGAAGTTTCGACAAGGAGAGTCCATTGACCACAGCCGCCATCGCGTGTTCGCGGATGCCGAAATGAAGATTCCTGCCGCCGGGAGTGCCCGGCTCGAAGTCTCCGGCGCCATCAAATGTAAGGATCGTCTTGTTCGACGGCCCGAGATCTGCCGACCCGCCGAGCAGCCAGGGGATATTCTGCGCCAGGACATTGAGGACCTTGCCCGAGGCATCTCGTCCGGCGACGCCCTTCGGATCGGGCGGAAAAACGGGAAGCTCGGAATCCCATCCGGCCGGCAGTTCACGTCGCTGCATCAGGTCAATCTCGTTTGCGAGATCCGGATATTTCGAGTGGTAAGCCGCGAAGAGTTTGGTCCAACGGCTGTGGGCCCGCTCTCCGCGCGCGCCGATACCAGTGGCGAAGTGCTCGCGCACGGTCTCGGGAACCAGAAATTTCGCGTCCTCAGGCCATCCATAATCGCGCTTCGCGAGTCGAATTTCCTGCTCGCCCAAAGGCTCGCCATGCGCCTCGGCAGTATCCTGCTTATGCGGTGAGCCGTAGCCGATGTGACTGTCCAGTATGATGAAGGTTGGGCGACCCTTGGTCTCGCGAAAAATCGCCAACGCGTGCTCGATCCGGCTGATGTCATTGGCGTCGCCCACGCGCAGAACGTTCCAACCATAACCCAGAAATCTGGCCGCGATGTCCTCCGTAAAGGTGATGCGCGTGTTACCTTCAATCGTGATGTGATTGTTGTCATAGATCCAGCAGAGGTTGTCCAAGGCGAGATGGCCCGCCAGCGAGGCTGCCTCCGATGCCACACCCTCCATCATGCAGCCATCGCCGCAAACCGCGTAGATGTCGTAGTCGAAGATCTCAAAATCGGGGCGGTTGTATCGGTTGGCGAGCCAAACCTCGGCAATGGCCATGCCTACGCTGGTGGCGACACCCTGCCCAAGTGGTCCAGTCGTGGTCTCGACCCCTGAAACCCAATGATATTCGGGGTGACCTGGGGCCTTGCTGCCGAGTTGGCGGAAGTGACGAATATCATCGAGCGAAACCGCGGTTTGCCCAAGCCGTTCGTATTCGGCATTCACCGCTCGGGTACCGGTGAGGTGGAGCACCGACCACAGCAACATGGAGGCATGACCGTTGGAGAGCACGAACCGATCGCGGTTCGGCCAAATTGGATCCTGCGGATCGAAACGCATGACGCGGTTCCACAGCGTGTATACGAGCGGCGCCAGCGCCATTGGGGTGCCAGGATGCCCGGATTTCGCCTGTTGGACCGCGTCCATCGACAACGTGCGAATGCAATTGATCGACAATTGGTCCAATTGCTCGTTGGTCATTGGTTGGGACGATCCCGGCGCCGCGGTAGTGATTGTACTCATTTTTGCGTCTCCCACTTCTCGCTCGTGCAGAGCTTCTCTGCTGCTGCGCGGTCAGCAAGTACCAGCGCTTGATCTTGACGCACGCGAGACGCCGGAATGGAGGGATCGCCGTCGCGCAGGCGCACGAGCGTTCCGGCCTTCTCGCGGCCAGTCACCAGCCAGAGGACGCGCCGGGACCGGTTGATAATTGGAAAGGTCAGCGTCATCCGGCGTCTGCCTTGGTAGCGGTTGATTACGGCGACATCTGCGTCAGTGACATCGAGGACGGGATCTCCAGGCACCAGCGATGCGGTGTGACCGTCTGCTCCGAGGCCAAGATGAACGAGATCAAGCACCGGCGGCGAACCTGCAACGGCTTGCAATGTTACCGCGTATTGCCGAGCCGCACGATTTAGGTCGTGTGCTTCCATCGGCATTGCGTGGATGTTAACGCGAAGCAGCGGCGCACGACCGAGCAGACTTTCGCGGAGATGAGCAAAGTTGCGCTCCGGATCGCCGGCCGGTGCTGCCCGCTCGTCCACTTGAACGACATGCACATTCTCCCAAAGGAGTTGTTCGTTGGCGAATGCACGCAGCATCAACCACGGTGTGTGGCCGCCGCTGACCGCCACGATGAAGCGCCCGCGCGCAGCAATAGCTGTGCGCGCCTCGGTGGCGATTATTGCCGCTGCCTTACGCGCCACCGCATCATCATCAGGCTCGACTTCAATCTTCATGCGACCAAATTCCGGTCCGCGGTCACTCGGCTAGCGATTGGAAAACGTTGATCGCGCTGGGCCGAACGCGCTTGGCTGTTTCGTGCCTGCGCTCAGCGCTTGGATTTCTCCAGATGTCCACCGAATTCATAACGCATGGCCGACAGGAGCTTGTCGCCGAAATCCGCCTCGCCGCGCGAGCTGAAACGTTCGTAGAGGGCGGTCGAAAGCACGGACGCCGGCACGGCCTCGTCGATCGCCGCCTTGATCGTCCAGCGCCCTTCGCCGGAGTCGGAGACCTTGCCAGCAAAGTTGGTGAGTTCGGGATCTTTGGCCAGCGCGGTTGCGGTGAGGTCGAGCAACCATGACGCGATGACGCTGCCGCGCCGCCACACTTCGGCGATGTCGCGCAGATTGAAGTCGTATTGATAGAGCTCACGGTTGCGCAGCGGCGTTGTTTCGGCGTCGATCGCGTGCTGCCGTTTGCCGACGTTGGCGTGGCGCAAAATGTTCATCCCCTCCGCATATGCGGCCATGAGGCCATACTCGATCCCGTTATGAACCATCTTGACAAAGTGACCTGCGCCGCTCTCCCCGCAGTTCAGATAGCCGAGCTCGGCGGTGCCGCCGGTCTCCTCGCGTCCCGGAGTAGGCGCTATGTCGCCGGTACCTGGCGCTAGCGTCTTGAAAATCGGATCGAGATGCCGCACGGCCGCCTCCGGTCCGCCGATCATCATGCAGTAACCGCGCTCTAGGCCCCAGACGCCGCCGCTGGTTCCGACATCTACGTAGTTGATCCCCTTTGACGCCAGTTCATTGGCGCGGCGGATGTCGTCGACGTAGTACGAGTTGCCGCCGTCAATGACAATGTCGCCGCTCTCGAGGTGAGGCACGAGGTCGGCAATGGTCTTGTCTACGACGGCCGCCGGGACCATCAACCAGATCGCCCGCGGCTTCTCCAACTTGCGGACGAGGTCGGCAAGCGTGGAGGTTGCGACCGCCTTCTCCATTGCCAAATCTTCGACCGCCTTCGACGACATGTCGAACACCACGCACTGATGGCCGCCTTTGATGAGTCGCCGCACCATATTGGCGCCCATTCTGCCCAATCCGATCATCGCGAGCTGCATGACTTGCTTCTCCGTTAGAGCCGAGCTGCGGTCCGCAGCCGTTCCATGGCGGTGGTGACGCGTTCGCTGTCATTGAAAATTGCCGACCCCGCCACCAGGACATTGGCGCCCGCAGCAACCACGAGCGGAGCAGTTGCCGCATCGATCCCGCCGTCCACCTCGAGTTCGCACCCCGGTTTGATTCGATCGATCAGCTGGCGTGCACGACCGATCTTCGGAAGCGTGGTGTGGAGAAAATGCTGATGCCCGAACCCCGGGTTCACCGTCATGATCAGCACCTGATCGAGGTCTTGTATGATTTCTTCCAGAAAGGTCGCCGGAGTCGCCGGGTTGATGGCGACGCCAACCCGCTTTCCCAAAGCCTTGATGAGTTGCACGGTGCGCGACAGATCGTGGTTGCCTTCCCAGTGGACCAGAAATCTATCAGTCCCGGCCTGCGCAAATTCGTCGACGAAAAAATCGGGATCCGAAATCATCAGGTGCGCTTCCAGTGGCAGGCGCGTCGCCCTTCGCAGCGATCGAATGATTGGTGCTCCCATGGAAATGTTGGGCACGAAATGTCCATCCATCACGTCAACGTGGATGCGATCCGCTCCGGCACGCTCAGCCTCGTTCACCTGATCGCCCAAGTGGGCCAAATCGGCCGCGAGGATTGACGGAGCGAGCTTTACCACGTTGATCACGTTACGCTCCTGAGCTTCCGGTACCGGCGGATCAGGCTATCAGTCGAGCTGTCATGCCCGAGCTTGGGCTGGGTCTTAGTCTCGAGCTCCGGGATGATGCGCTGAGCTAGGACCTTGCCGAGTTCGACGCCCCACTGATCGAACGAGTCGATCT
>AF_2010_repII_A001DRAFT_10000185_pt1 | contig 11509 bp, 10 predicted proteins | sample AmaForreplIIA001_FD_9190 | JGI IMG/M metagenome (IMG submission 9190)
CTTTGCCGCTGGGTGTTGAACATCGATTTCCTTCAAGATAGTTGCGCCATCATTTGTAATTGTTACGTCACCGAGAGTATCAACCAACATCTTGTCCATGCCTCTAGGACCAAGACTTGTCCTCACTACTTCAGCAATCAATTTCGCCGCAGTTATGTTATTCTTCTGAGCATCTCGACCTTTTGTCTGAGTAGCTCCTTCTTTCAGTATTAATACTGGCACTCCGCCAGCTGATCCTTGTTGAATTGTAGCCATATTCATATTCCCCCTTAAAATTTATAAAGCATAGTGCAGGCTGCGGGGTATTTTAAACTTACTACAACGTCGTTGTAAGCCCGTAAATAGTGCTACTATACGTTGAACGAACTATTAAGCCAAAATTAAAAACTACAGCATATATTTTGGATCCTCATTTCCATCCTACCCCACGTGGCATATGAGAATCATCTGAAAAATTCCTCGTATTCGACCTCTGAAAGGTTAGAATATACTTGTTTTGCAGGTTTACCTTCAACTGTCAGCCCAATGCTTAAACAAGAGCCGATTATTTCTTTCACTCCGCCCCTTAAATCATACGAATAGGAGCTATCAATCTTCATCTTCGCGATTTTCACGGCTGACTCCATAGATATATTTCCTGCGTAGCTTGTGCCTGCCGTTCCAGAGCCCTTATTGACGCCTGCCTCTTTGATTAAGAGGGCCGCGGTCGGTGGAATGCCAACCGTAACAGTGAATTGCTTTGTTTCGCTGTCAACATCAACTTTGACAGGAACTTTCATCCCTGGGAAATCCTTTGTTTTTTCATTAATAGTGTTCACTACTTGTAATACATTTACTCCCATAGGCCCAAGTGCAGGACCAAGAGGGGGTCCAGCGCTCGCTTCTCCGCCGCTAACTAAAGCGGAAATAGACCGTTTATCACCCATGCTTCAAGACACAGGCGATGTGGAATATAAACTTGGGTTCTAGTCGCCGCGGAATATAGAAAATAACAAGAATCCACTACGGGTTGAAAAAGTCCGTCTATAGGACTACTATGCCCCACCTAGACGTCGAGCATCATACTTCGGCTGCTAAAATAGCAACATTATGGAAATACAGCATGGGGTACCTTCAAAGTTAGCGCGCTACCTTTTTCAGATAGTTTGCATCAACTGTCACGGGAATCTGGTATGGAGAATCTAGTAAAACGACAGTCGCCTCCTGTTTTTCGTAATCGACCCTGGTTATCTTTGCTTTCATAGCCTTGAATGGCCCCCCGATAATTTCTACTGTGTCATCAACATTAAGCTCGGAAACAACAGGTTTTTTCACCAGATAACCTTCTATGTCCTTATACGGTAATTCCCCACGGATCTGGCCTCGCACATGCCGGACACCAGCCAAAGCCTCGTAAGCGATATTTGAATCAGGGGCCTCGACTATAATATATCCTTTAAAATTATCTAGAATGAGAATCGAATAAATCCCAATTTTTTTTGAATTGACTCTATTTTGTATCATGTTCGCAACTATATTTTCCTGTCCCCCAGTCGTTCTAATAGCAAAAAATTTTGAGTCTAGGGATTTTGTTTGCGTTTCGTGTGTCACATTTACGGGCGATGCAATGGAAGCATTAGAAGGGGAAGCACCGGTGTCTACCGGATCGGCTACCGTAGTACCATCGTTTGAGCTTTTCTGCGATGCATTATCGGATGTGCCGTAGCTAGCGGATGTATTAGTAGCCCTGTTCATGGGTTTATTATCAAAAATTTCGTCAATATGTTCAACATCTTCTTCATTTTCTTTAATATTATTATTCATAATCTTTCAAATTGGCATATATTGATTTATTGGATTTTATAAATTTACTTCATTGGACGATTATAAGCGTATGCAACTTGATAATCGATAACTATTGTCGAGGCTTAATTCACAAAACCGAGCATATAAATAGTTACAATATACGGACACTATTTGCGATAGTAACCGCTCCACGTAACTGATATGTACATTAAATTCGATTGTAGAGAACAGCGGCCAGACAACTAAGACGGTCTAACACAACTGTTTGAGAATTTGCAGGTGGGGAGCACCAACTGGTATTTGTCAATTACATAAATTATTTAACACACTATTAAGTCGGTCCAACAATCCAATATTTGTTTTTCAAAATGTCAAACATTATCAATCCGAACCCAACAACTCCGCAAATTGTTACGACTGTCATTAGATTCATTGTTATATGCAACCTTGACTCAGTTTCTGGGCTTAAGCTCTGGAAATATACGATTGCTGCATTACTAGTAATAAATGAGATACAAAGAAGTACAATGCCACTTATTAACAGCATTCGTTTGTAAAATGGTGGCGTTGATATGATTCAGTGAATGAAAATTGCTATATTTAACGATAAGTGACTACATAGTATACGGTAACGTCCGTGAGCGTTGGAATAAGACTTATAGTCATAACCGTAGTCACGTTTAGTTATCCCGGTATTCGAGGGGCACGCAGCAACGGCAAATTACTTCCGCCTGCAACAATCCAAATTTAATCATCGTTGCAGTTGTCGACTGTGTTGTAGGACCAAGAATTCATGTTCTTGTACTGTCTTTCTCGCTATTAGCTTGGCCTTATATTTCAGGTTACGAGGCTTTGTTCTTAATCTGTAACCACAGCATGGACACCATAGTCCGTCCCATTTTATAAACAGCTCACATATTTGGCAGCGTTTCTGCCCAATAGAGTATCGACCTGCTCCAACTGGTTTCTGAGCCTTATGACGAATGCATATCCCTTTACAAGTCATACTACCAGCTATATACCCTACCTAATTTTATACTTTTAGTCCGTGTAATAACAAATTTCTATAATTTCAGTGTAGAATATGGCTTTTGATCTAGGAATTTTTTTGAAATTCCTAGCAGAGTTCGATTAGCCGTTGTTTCACAACATATCCCAATAATGTGAATCATTTCCTTTGGAAGCCGACTGGAAGAAATAGGCGTGCACAATATCAAGTTCAGGGGCAGATGTCGATCCTAACAGAAATCAATCCTAACAGATTCANGATCATCAGTCCTTTNGTAAGCGTTCTGACTCGCAGCTTCNTTAACCGCTGAAGGAGCGACTTGTTACTCTTCTAGTCAGGCTCATTTAATGCAAGTGCTAGGACCAATAGCAAATGACCAGGATGGTAACATACTCAAATTAGACTCACTTAGAGATGAGACAGATCGATAACAATATCGGAATAATTTTGGCTAACACACCGTTGACGGAGAATGGAAACAAGTATCAAGTATCTTTGTGCTAACTGCCCCTACGGCCATGGATTCCTGTTGAGCACCCTTACCAATCATGCCTAGCAAAAAACAGAGTTTAGCTTTTACTCTTGCTTGGCAAAAATTGAAGAATCAGTCACCTTGTAATCTACAAAGGAGCGGCATATTAAGGCGGGAGATATAAGCTACTAATCTGTAGGTACAAGCCAATCAATAAGCGAACCTAGCTCCTCACACTCCAGATTTACCCTTATTGGACCCAGCGGAGACTCCTGCTCCACTTCAATTACGGCCACAATACCTGCAGCCGCTGCCTGTTTGTTCAAGAGGAACCATGTGCCATTAGCAGCACTATTATTGAGTAATACACGTCTTAAGACGCCCATTATTGATCTGGATCTAATTTGGTCGTAAATCGCACGCAGTGAATCGTACCCATGAGACCTGGCGATTACCCTTGTCCCGTATCTGAGCTCTGGGAAACACCCGATAACGTTCTCCACAGCGGTAATTACTTTTTCTGGAGACTCCGATGGATTAACAGAAGCCTCCACTCTTAGCTTGACTGGGGCCTTTATCGCTAATTTTTTCATGCTAGTCTTCTCTCGCGTTTCACTAATGATCGTGACCAGTATGAGCATGATCGTCGTTGTTAACTTCGTCAGCCCATTTTTGAACTATTTCAACAGCCCTCTCCTGTAATTCTTCAACCGATAAATTATTGTTTGACAAAGTTTCATCGGCCAACGCAATGGCTTCGCTTATCCCAACAGTCAATTCTCGTTTGTCCCTGACACAAAAATCATTCCTATTCAATGGTGCATCCTCTCTTTGTCGTTTTCTTAAATGTTCAAACCTAGTGTTCGTAGAGGCGTGTATGGCGAGTAATTTAACTCGGCCAACAGTCTTTAATATCCTTACCTCAGGAATACTCCTAACCCCGTCGACGACGATATTCAGACTGGCATTACCTCCTGTGAGTTCTCTTTTTTCGATTTCATTTACGATTAAACGGGCAATTGCTCCGGCCCCAAGACTATTTCTTAATCGTATCATCAAATTACCTAGATTGACATCAGAAGGCATTAAGTTCTTGCGTTTTGCTTCATTTCTTACTAGATCGCCCATCGATATTAGTGAGAAACCCTCTCGCATTAGGGAATCTGCAACAGTTGATTTGCCTGCACCTGGCATCCCAGTAAGACATACTATGAATCTGGACTTAGCATTATTTTTCTTATGAAAATCTATGGTTCCTCTTCTCAATTTCCCCTTCGCATTCAATGTATTTGCCATATCTTATCGCTCCGGTTGTCTAGTCAAATAATTAATTGAATTATCGCCGTCGTACTTGGAAAAATGAAGGCACATATTTAGTTATTCTGGATTTTCACCTTTATTTCAAAAATCATATAAACGTATGTGGCAGGTACCTTGCATAATTTGAACAACACACGGGCTTTCATTGCAGTTGATGTATCCAATAAGGATGCTATCAAGAGTCTACAGCAAGAATTGCTAGGTGATCCTGGATTGACCCCACAACAAACTAAACCAGTTAAGAACGAAAATCTTCATATCACGTTATTCTTTTTAGGAAATATAAGTTTAGAAATAGTTGAGAAAATCAAGGCCAAAATAGCGCAAGTGAAATTTGACCCAATTAACATAACCTTCACAGGCGTTGGCGCATTCCCAAACCCTACTTCCGCTAGAGTCATCTGGGTCGGAGTAGGTGATGGCGCCCAAGAACTTGTCTGTCTCGCTGAAAACGTAGTCCAAAAGCTGGCGGAAATCGGTTTTAAGCCTGATAGGCCATTTTCTCCCCACCTAACGGTACTTCGAGCGAAAGCAGGCAGACTCAAGATGCCGGTTGAGACATTAACAAAATATACGAACAAGAGTATTGCCTCTGACATTATTGATGAACTTCACTTAAAGCGAAGTGAGACCACTCCTTCCGGAGTATCGTACAAAGATATCTTCACGGTGTACGCTAGATGACAAATATTGGCAAGATTATTTCACAAGCCATAAGGCAATTCCAACCAGCAGCCGAAGATGTGGAGGAATTGACAAAAATTGCAACTGAGATAAAGGGTCTCGTAAGCCATTACCTATCGCCCAAAATAACGAATGTAGTATTTGGAGGGTCATTTGCAAAAGGAACATGGCTAAAGGATGATGTGGATATAGATATTTTCATTAAAATAGACCGCAGAGTTCCCGATAGAGAGTTTGAACTACTTGGGAAGCAAATAGGTTTGCAGTCACTCAAAGGACGCAAACCGTACCTTCGCTATTCTGATCACCCATATGTAGAGGCACTTATTGATGGGTATAGAATTAACATCGTGCCTTGCTACGACGTGGTCAAGGGTAAGTGGTTAAGCGCTGCTGACAGATCACCTTTCCACACAGATTACGTTAGAAAAAATCTCAATAACGACCAAAGGAATCATGTAAGGTTATTGAAGAAGTTTCTGAAATCCATTGGCATATACGGAGCAGATATTGCAACTGAAGGTTTCAGCGGCTACGTAGCTGAAATCATGATTCTAAAATACGGTACCTTCGAATCTGTAGTGCAAGCGATCTCAAAGATAGGAGCAGAAAACACCCTAATATCAGCAAGCAAGCCTGTCGAATTCAATCAACCGAATTTTCAGAGCCAGCTTATAATAATCGATCCGATTGATCACAGAAGAAACCTAGGCAGAGCTATTTCGCCCGAAAGTGTTGGGAAGTTCATTCTCGCAGCAAGGAGGTTCTTAGCTGAACCTTCTTTTGATTTTTTTATCAAAAAAGGAAAAAAAATCTCACGAAATTATGGAAGCCTTTATCCTAATTTACTTATTGTTGAATTCCAGTATAAAATGCGTAGTCCAGATGTTATTTGGGGACAACTTAAAAGAAGCCTCAATGCTATTTCAAGGCAACTAGACCTTGCGAATTTCAAAGTAATCAGAAGCACATCGGCAACGGACGAGAAAAAAAAGGCCGTCCTTGCCTTCTTGTTAGAATCATTGACGGTACCCTCTTACACACAAAAAAACGGTCCAAAAATATTTATGAGGAGAGAAACAGACAATTTTATTTCAAGAAATTACGATAAATCATTAATCATGTGGATAGACAGCGAAATGAGAGTCAAAGGCTTAGTAAAGAGAAAGATCACAAATGCAAAACATTATTTGAAATTATTATTGACTGAGAGGATCGAATATACAGGTATCACTAAAGGACTAGTTGGAGACATTCAAAAGTCATTTCGTATCTATACCGGAGATAATGAAGAACTAAAGGGTATCGCAAAGAACGCAATCAACGACCTTGTCGCATCAGATCAGCACATTTTCTAGCAACTTCGGTATAACGTGTCAGGAACTAGCTTACCTTATTTCATATCCTAGAGAAATCAGTGACAGAGAATTAATGGAACGTTTGAAAGAATTGGAAATTCTGAATGTTAGCTCAATCTTGCCTGGTGGAAGGGTGAAAATCGGCAAATTTAGTATTTTAGGGAAAGGGAGTGTTGGGCTTGTCGTGAGGGCCGAGAATAAAAGTAATAACAAACCCTGTGCACTCAAAATAAGAAGAAGTGATGCAAACCGCATCTCCATGGAAAGGGAGGCGAAGTTGCAACAAGCTGCAAATTCGATCGGTGTTGGACCTACGATTATAGGATATTCAGGAAATTTTATCTTGATGGAGCTTATAGATGGTAGTTGCATAGGTGACTGGATAAGTCATCAGGGCATCACTAGAGATCAAATTCGCAAAGTTATAATAAATACACTGGAGCAGTGTTATAAGCTAGATAGAGCAAATCTTGATCATGGCGAATTAAGTCATATAACACATCATGTTTTGGTTTCAGAAAATGGTAATAGTTACATAATAGACTTTGAGACTTCCAGCACTCACAGAAAGACAAGTAATGTCACGGCGGCTGCCCATTCTCTATTGTTAAGCGGCTTGGTTTCGAAGCGGATCATCGACACGATACAGATTGTTAATAGAGAGAAAATTATCGAAATGCTAAGAGTGTATAAGTGGAATCAAACTAGAACTACTTTCGATAAAATATTGCAGGCATTTCATTAGCCTTTGACAAACCATATTCTACTCGATAGAAATCTCAAAATCCTTTAATGGAATTGATTCGCGTAACAAAGTGTCTGACAACAGACTCGTCTATCGAAATCCGGAAAAGAAAAATTGACATTAAAGAATGAGCGGTTATCCTCAGAATACTTTATTCATTCACTAACTAATAGGCTTGTAGCGATTCCTAATTCCCCCGGTGTTCCATCATTATCAATAATTCTAAGTGGTAATGTAACTGTAGTGCGAGAATCTACGTGCATGAAGACCACGGACTTGCTATATTTATGTCTGAACTCCACTTCGATCAATTAATGCACCATATATCAACGCAGCATAGATTATAGAAAAAAGACGAAAGATTAAAGTTGNACAGACAAATTCCAATCCTGAACCTCATAGGTGAAGCAACTCGCGACAGAACAAAGATCTTTAGGCAACCGGACGTAGATACGTAGATAGCGACCGATTTGTTTCGTAAAGGAAGACAAAGAAATGCTCGCAAGCCCCAATACCGCTGAGAAATACTCACAAGGTCCAACGCTGGTAACTTGTGGAATTAGGCAAAATCGCTAGAATAGCCTGGATGTGAAATTAGGATTAACAAGTGGTGATGATTAAACGCGCTAAGCTACTACTGATTCTCGAGAGGAGATTAATATTTTTGTGCTATTGCGTTTTAATTACGATGATTCCAACGAAATCCAGATATTGGGCCCAGTAATTTAGGAGTAGATACACACCAATGGCTGAAAACACTTCGTCGACAACATCGAATACTATTCCTTTTCCTACTTTGACCATATTATATTTACCCGTTGAGGCAGAGAACATTATAGAAGAAGTCAGCCAGAAATATTGTAACATTACGGAAGAAGACTGTAACGGATTTTTCCACGGCGGTATAAAGAGACAGTACAAGAAGATCACTATTTGGAGTCAAGGAATTGATAGTCTTTGGTTTAACGCGATAATTGCTAGGATTAAGGAAATAGCGCGAGTAGATTTCGTACCAATTGTCTCTGGAGGGATAATGTATTCAGTGTAAGAATTGGTAGCAGCGTCTCGTATTATTACGGTTACACCTGCTTCGGTGGCATTTTAGGACTACCACTTAACTCTAATAGAATTCTCACAGACAACCTTCTCTTAGTAGTAGAGGCGTTTACCGATATTCTTGGGCATTAGATGCGGTACAATAAAGCATTTTTTATTAGAATGTGGAGGCGATAATACGATACGCCGTATAAACCAAATAATAAATATCTTGAAGCATTCATTTTCATACATTGACCAACCGACTTACAAAAAGACGCAAAAGACGATCTGATGAATAATATGCGAACAATATAGAATCTCTTTCCAAAGTACTCCCTGAATACGGTTGGGAAGCATTAATAAGCTCAATCGATGATGGAAAAGAACTTATTTCTGCACTACGGGATGCGATATGGTGCAGGAAAGATTGATGTTTGGGTACTGGACCTTTATCTTTTGATATCTAGATATGATTTGAAGACTGGCTGGTGGAGAAGTCGCGGGAATCTTTATTTAGTCTACCTACTATCAGCCTTAACCAGAGCAAATCAGTCAATATATTAGAACAAAATAGCCTCCTTTGTAGTTTTTCGATAGGGCGATAGGCGGATCCCCTCCCTTAGCCATAAAAGCCCTAGGTGGGATTTGGACCCACGGCCTAAGGTTTACGAAACCTTCGCTCTACTAGGCTGAGCTACTAGGGCAATCAATTAGAGGCGTTGACCATTCATTATTTAATCGTTCATACGGTTTCTGGAATAAAATGAAAGTAGCGTTGTTCACGTCTATAATTAGATTAAATATTACCAGTCGTTAGTTTGTATCTAATATGAAGATCTCGATCTCTGGAATTCGAGGAATTTATGGCAACGACTTAAATTTGCACGAGATTATCAGATTCAGCAGACTATTCGCATCTTCCTTAGCTAGACTAAAAGGGAAATGCGTATTAGCCAGAGATACTAGACGTTCAGGAGGAATAATTCTACAGGCTGCATCAGCGAGCTTAATGGAACAAGGCATCGATATTTTCGATCTCGATGTCGCTCCTACTCCTATTGTATTTAGAGAATCAAGGAAGTACGGAGCAGGTCTAGCGATTACAGCCTCACATAATCCGCCCGAATGGAATGGACTGAAATTCGCGATTGATGGAAGGGGGATCTACGAGAATGAATTAGAGCTAATGTTAAAAGGCACAATACCGCCACTGGGCAAAATTGGCAACTCGCAGGAGATAGTTTCTGACTATCTAGATGAGCTTCTTGACGTGGTGACCAAAACACAGAGCAGCAGAGATGTAACAGTAGGAATTGATCAGGGCGGAGGGGCAGCATGCAACTATGTGGAGCAACTGTTTAAAAAACTCGGCATCAAATTTTGCTGTGTTAACGATTCACCAGGAATTTTCTCAAGAGTTCCTGATCCCACCGTAGATGAGCTACATGATTTACGCACTCTAGTATTAGCAAATAACCTTGACTTCGGCTTTGCCTTTGATCTTGATGGAGACAGACTTGTAGTAGTCAATAAGAATGGTACTAAATTGAATCCAGATTCAACGTTGATGATGTCAATAGGCGGTGCTCTTGATATGGGAATGAAGAAATTTGTAACCAGTATTGATACGAGCGTAGCTGTAGAGAAATTAATCAAGTCGCATAATGGTAGATGTGATTATTCTAAAGTCGGTGAATCAAACGTTGTCAAGAAAATGTTAGAAGTTCATGCAGAGGCCGGAGGAGAAGGAAGCAGCGCTGGGTTCATTCTACCTAGATTCAATAACTGTAGAGATGGAATGCTTGCAGCTTCAACGATTGCTTGCATGAACCGCACGACCATAAATGAATGCCTGAAGTTGGCTTCAGAGTACACGCAAATTAGATTAAAAATTCCAGTCGAGTCTGATAGCCAGATGAAATTGCTTGATCGATTACTCGATACTTTAAGATCAGAGTCATCCCAAATTTTGATGATTGATGGCGTTAAGGCAATTATTGATGAAGATTCGTGGGTTCTAATTAGACCATCAAACACCGAAGATGTAATTCGACTGTCTCTCGAATCAAAAGCTAACAATATACAAATACTCCACAAAAAGATACTAGAGAGAGTCAAGTTCGTGTTTGAACATGTTAAATGAAAGAGAGATCATCGATGTTATTATATCTAAAATTCGGCCAAATGTTCGCCCGAGCAGCAATAAAAATAGGATGGGAGCCGATGACGTATCTATAGTTTCACTAGGAGATGCAAATCCCCCTACTAGTCTTGCGCTAAAGTGTGATATGATAGTCGAAAGTACCGATGTGCCCAAAGGCATGAAGCCTTGGCAGATCGCTAGGAAGAGCATCTCTGCTTGTATCAGCGATCTATCGGCAAAAGGAATCAAACCTGAGGTGTCGTTAATTTCTCTTGGTATTCCAAGGGCGTATTCCAAGACCGACATTCAGGATCTGGCGGAGGGTTTTCGGGTGGCTTCCAAAGAGTTCGGTGTCAGGATAATAGGAGGTGACACTAACGAAGCTAAGGAACTAATAATCGATTGCACGATGATAGGATTGTTAAAGGACTCAGAAACGATAATTCCTAGCAGAAATGGTGCAAAACCGGGCGATGTTATACTCGTTTCGGGCGAATTCGGTTACACTTCGTCCGGTCTGAAAATTCTTACGAAGAATATGAAGGCGTACGGTGGATTCAAGGATAGGGCTATCTCGTCCATAATGCAGCCTAGGCCTGCACAAAAGTTTGGAATTTCTTTAGCAAAGTATTTCTCTGCATCAATCGATTCGAGCGATGGATTGAGCATCTCTCTCTACGAACTTGCAACACAAAGCGGTGTTAACTTTCTTGTAGACAATATGCCCTCTGCGAAAGGTGTGCATCGTTTTGCCATCGACAATCATCTGGACTATAAGCGTTTAGTGTTTTACGGGGGAGAAGAATATGAAATTGTTGCGACTATTCCGCAACCAAACTTGAGTAAGGCGATGTCTGCGGCACGCCGATTAAAATTGAAATTGATTGTAATTGGCAAGGTGGAAAAAGGGACCGGCAAAGTATTTCTTTTGGCTAACAAGGCAGGGAAACGCATC
>AF_2010_repII_A001DRAFT_10000186_pt1 | contig 11459 bp, 16 predicted proteins | sample AmaForreplIIA001_FD_9190 | JGI IMG/M metagenome (IMG submission 9190)
GCACCTCGATTGCTTGGAAAAGTCAGCTGTTGCTGCGGTTAACCGTTAGCGCATTTACGTTCTGCCGGACAGGCGTAAAGTTATCATTATCTTGATCTCGATATCGTATATCGCTAATGATAGCACTGTATCGCATTAAGACTAACTCGCACCCACATTGCCACCGTTGGACCCATGATTCAATTTCCGTTGATAGGGATGAAATTTCGGAAGATTTTTGTCGTCGACACTGATGCCCAGCGACGGAAAACCTTTGAAGGGATTGAATTCTACTTTCGTATCTTGAATGCCTCCTGCAACTTCTCCACGACTCTTTGCTAAGCTTCCTGGTGCATCTTTCTTACCTTCCGTTAGACCGTTTGTGAGGTATCGAATGGTTGCGTCTTTGGCTACTATTTCGTTATTTAAGACCTCGATCGCTTCCTTACATTTGGAGGCATAATCTTTCAGTTCAACCAATTGCTCTTTAGTCTCTCTGAGTTCATCCACTAATTTTTTGTAGTAACGAATCGGGACTATCCCTTTCAATTCCTGAGTCAGCGTTCCACCCTGGTTCATAAAATTCTTGGCAAAAAGATTCAAACCTAGTCTTGCGACTTGGCTTTTATTAGGCTTGGAGATATACCCGTTTTCGTAATAAAATTTTGCCATCGAATCCAGAATCCAATGGTCATCGGCGGGTACGCGGAATTCGATCCTAGTTCGGTTTACCTTATTTCCGTGCCTTTTACGTTCGTACTGGAGGTCTTTTGGACTACTGTCTTCTACTTTCAATNCTNNTATTTGCTAGTTGTCCAAGCTATATACGCACNNTCCTAATCTTCATGATATAGTTGGTGTTTGCGACATACTGCCATACTACCAGTAGTATGAGTCAACGGTATTTAAGAGTTTACCACCATANTCTTATAACGCCACGAACANAGTAGTACANATATGCCTTCTAAAATAAAGAGAGAGGCAACGTCAATCAAAATAGACCCTGCGCTCTGGAAACANGCAAAGATTGAGGCAATAACACGAGACATCGAATTGTCGGAATTGGTGGAGCAGGCGCTAAGAAGAGAATTGAAAGGGGGTTCGTCTTCTTGATTCCTACTGCAACTCTATTAAACGTGCGAAAATTGAAGGGGGATTGTCAGAGACGAGCAGGCGAGTTCTACCAACTTGCGCAAAGAGCGCGAGGAAAAGATGACGCGTTGACGAGGGACAATGATACTAACGGCGCTTTGAATACACACTTAGGGTTCGTTTATGGACTCATTGAAGACATAATAGAGTCTGTAAATGCGGTCGACGATAAAGTCAATCAGTTGCACAGACCACCTGACTTGAAGGCTGCAAAGAAACAATTGAGACCGAGAGTTAAGAAAGATGCTCGTCCTTCTAGAGCTGAAATCAAGGAGTATGAAGAGTGCAACGGCAGGGGGAGAAAACTATACGGATAGCGGCGACCATGTGATAATCGCAGCATGCCAGGAATTACAGGATGCGATAAAAATTAAGCGCGTCAATGACGAGTTGTTTGACCACTTAATCGCTGCGTAGAGATAGATACTTCATTACCTTAGAAAACATAACTTGCCACTTCCAGAAACAGATAAAATCTTGAGACTGCTGGACAGAGCCCGCTTCTGTCAAAGATCCGACGGAATGATACAGTCCTAATGACTGCCTCAATCAGACGTTAACGCGACAGTATCAAATACAGCAAAACATATATCTTTCTTCGTGGTTGGATTGACAGTACAAAACCATGATTAACAGTCGTAGTTTGGTTGTGAGCATAATAGCCGCGATAACTGTCTTGTCCACGGGGTCGGCTTACTTGCCCTTGGCTCACGGGCACGGCGTCCAAGCACAACTCCAAAGCAGATTTGTTAGAATCCTGGACGAGTCGTTTTCGGCGCAAACCCTCCATACAGGGGATACGTTAACAGTAACGGGTACTCTGCAAAGCCTTGTTAACCAACCGCTCAGGGCTTGGTTATCTTTGTTCAGTGACTCTGTAAATGCGGGCAACAGATGGGAATTCCTAGCCCGAGATCCGCCGGGGAATATCTTTAACATAGCACCGCAACAAACGATACCTTATTCGGTAACAGTAAGAGCACTAGAGCCAGGTATATATCATGTCCACACGCAGCTTAATATTGAACATATTGGCCCAGGTCTAGGACCAGGACAGACCGTACAAGTAACAGGCCCTGCCATACTGAAACCAATCCCATACAATAATATTGTGTATCAAGTTATTCTGATCGGCGCTGGACTGGGTATCACTTTCGCAACAAGGCCGTGGCAAGTTATCTGAAAGAGCTCNCCTCATCTTTCCCTTCACTTTTTTAAATCTAAACTGCAAGATCTAAGAGGAGAAATTGTAGTCTGAAAGAAGAGGAGTGTGAAACAAAGAAGTCGCTTAGTCTGCTTTATGCGACAAGCGGCCTATCTCAGTTAGATGCTCAGAACGAGTTTATCCGGCGAATTTCGGTCAGTCCTCCCATGTATTGCTGTAGCACTTCTGGGATCCTTATAGTGCGGTCTGATGTTTGGTAAGTTTCCATCATGCACGCCATCGTTCTTTCAGTAGCAACTAGGGTGCTATTCAGCGTATGAACAAATCGGGTCTGTTCACTGGTTGTATCTCTGAATCTTATGAGAAGTCTGCGCGCTTGGTAGTCGGTACAATCTGAGCAAGATACCATTTCTCTGTATAAGTTCTGGGCCGGCATCCATGCTTCTATGTCGTACGTCTTGGATGAAATCTTACCCAGATCCGCAGAACATAAAAGCACTGTGCGGTACGGGATCCCGAGCATCTCGTAAAATTCCTCTGATATCGACAGCATACGATCATGTTCTTTCTCCGACTGTTCAGGCCTAGAGTAAACAAATTGCTCAACTTTTTCGAACTGGTGAACCCGAAAAATGCCTTTCGTGTCCTTACCGTGTGCGCCAGCTTCTTTCCGGAAGCAAGGACTAACGCTGGCATAGCGCAGTGGTAAGGTCCTCCCATCCAAGATTTCGTTCATGTGCATTGAAGCGATTGAATGTTCGGAAGTCCCAATCATATACAAGTCATCATTTTCGATTTTGTAAATCATGTCTTCTAGGTCGCCGAGTATGACTGCCCCCTCTATAGCATCTCTTTTTATCATGAATGGGGGGTGTGTAAGTGTGTACCCTTTTTCGTACAGAAAATCAAGCGCGAAGTTGATCAAAGCCTGATTTAATCTCACAAGTTCGTTCTTTAAGAAATAAAATCTGGCACCCGAAATTTTGGCAGCGCGTTCCAAATCCAGGAGTCCTAGAGCGTTTCCTATCTCAACATGATCTTTCAAATCGAAATCGAATCTCTCGATTGATCCATGATATTTGAGAATAATGTTATCGTTTTCGCTAGCGCCTTTTGGAACGGACTCACTTAACAGGTTCGGGAGTGTCATCATTAACCTTCTAAAGTTAATCTCCACCTCTTTTTTTTCTCGCTCTAATCTCATAAGTTCGGATTCGAGCCCTTCTATCTCGTCTTTGTCTACCAGGGTGTTTTTATGAGTTTTTATCTTGGTTGATATCTCGCGTGACAGCAAATTTTTTCTTCGTCTTAAATCTTCTACTTGAAGGATTAGCTCTCTTCGTCGTTTATCGGCAGCGATCAGCTCATCAAGGGGAAATTCGAAGTTCCTGCTTTCTAACATACTTTTTACGATCTCCAGGTTTTCTTTCAAGAATTTTGGATCAATCATGTGACAATACTTTGCTAGCGACCGAAATATGCTCTAACACTTCATCTACAGTATTGATTAACGTTTCAAAACCGATCGCACTATAAAAGCGAATAAGTATATTGCGATCACCATCTACGAGCATTTCCATTGATAGTCCAGGCGGGAACCTAACATTGTCTGCAGTTAGTGACCTCAAAACTGAGTACATCTGATCTTTTTTTACGAAGCTCACTTGAATAAGGACTGAAATGTCAAGAGGAATTGGTGACTTTGCTGTCAATTATTGCCCTCCTAAAACAAGAAAGAAAATCTTCTAACCTACTAGACAGAATCCTACTACCCGCGGCCGCCTCATGACCGCCCCCAGTCCCATCAACAGATTGCGCGCAGTTTCTAATGGTATCGCCCAAATCTAAATCCAATTTGCAGTTTAGGCCTTTCCTACAAGAGAGTTTGCAAGCGCGGTCTTTGCCGATAGTCCAGACAACGAGCACCCGATTGGCTGCACCGAGTGACCCGCCTAGTAATGATGCCGCCGCATCGACTAGCTCCTCGGTTAGCAAATTTTCTGCATTCACTAGAATCAATGTTCCGTCATCGACGGTCCTCCATTTTTCAGAAATCACGCCAGAGATGGACTTCCTAAGAATGGCTCTATAGCTGTCCGTAACTTCTTCTGCTTCACTCATCAAGGAATTTCTGTCGCCCATACAAATTCCCACGCCTAGTCCTGCCCTTTCAAGTCGCACACAGGCGTCCAGCATTGTTGTAAAATCCCTGACATCACGCAATGGGCTTCTTACATCCTCCTCAAGCAGGGTATATGTAAAGCCCACAAGGTTTTCTTTGAGCAGTTCGGGATTAAGTTTTGAAGTTTCGGCATATTTGACCATAGCATCCAAAATAATGCCCTTTTCTTCTTGAGATAGCTCGGCAAATACTCGCCACCTGCCGTGTTCCCTCATCTTTATACCAGAATTATTGATTATCGCATAGGAATTATCCGTGTTCCAAGTTATGCCCTCTGTATATGGAAATGGTGTAAGTGCGAGGGCTTCATGAATTGGCCTACTTTCTCGTCCACTAAGAATGAGGTCTAATTCTGCCCTGATCAATCCATGTGACTCAGCTATCTTACAAATTTCTGAATTTATACCAACGAAGGACATTTTATCTCCTATATCCTGTTCGTCCGACAGTGCAGATACTACAGCCATTGGCGAGAGATCCCAGTTTCTTTTTTCGATTCGCTCTGCGAGTAGATAGGCCAAGCCACCAGACGAAATCTCTGAGGAACCGTCTATACCGCATCTGTAGGCGTTTAATATCCGCTCTGAATCTAGGCCTGAAAGATCTTCTTCAGCAAGCTTATGGTCATCAATTATCATCCAGCTGTCGCCAATTACCTGTCGCAGCATACCGCCCATGCTAGCTCCGAGAGCGGAAATTATATGAAAATCATACTGGTCTGTTTTCAAATTATCAATAATGTCATTAGCCATATTAGGAACGGCCCTTATCTCGCACTTACCCCCTAATCTCATAAGCGTCATAGAAATAATGCTAGCGGCTATCAAACCGTCTGCATCCAAATGAGTTAAGATACATGTCCGGCCACCATCTTCTACAATTGTTCTGACCTTATCACAGAAAGGCTTGACGGCTTTATCTAGGCCTCTGTGGTACATTCAGGCCCTTACTCTAACTGAGCAATGGTTGAGGCGTATTTCCAATCCTTAGATATTTTCATATTACGTTTGTAATACTTAGATAGCCTGTGAACTTTGGCTTCAATCAACTCCAGTGAACGTACGTTCCTGCGGTCAGTGTTATGAGTTCTTAAGTGTCGTTGCAGTGCCAGAGCTCTCTGTACTAGTTGTCGCAAATCTTCTGGCATGTCCTCTTTGATGCCGTTTTCGATCCTGATTTGAGTGATGGTCTTCTCCATCACCGTCTTCACAAGAGGTATGCCGTATTCGTCACGGAGCTTAATCCCGATAGCACTAGGTGTAAGTCCTTCTTTAGATAGTCTAACGATAAGGGAAGATAGCTCGGTATGGGTCATAATCGGCCATGCTGGAACATTCCTAGACACGGGACGGACAGAGTGAGATTGACCTCTAGTATGAGCATGAATGCGTGCCATGGGGTACGAAAAGATGAAACGTACATCTTAAATGTTACGAGCTTATGCGATAGCTTAAGCTTGGACGGTGTCCATTACTCAAAACTCTAAGCTTTCGAGTTATTTGATAAGACTGCTTGTGTCATGTTGAAGAAGTAATCAATAAAGATGATGTCTCGATCGAGCCTGACCATCCACCGGTTCCGGAATTCAGCGGAATCCATATTGAAACTGCTCATAAATTCGCTAGTATGCGTCTAGTGCAAGAATTAAAGACTTTTTCCCACTCATAAAATACAATAGTCACTGACACACAAAAAACACTGGTTGGAAAAACCGAACAAAGCATGCTTAGGTCTCGACAATGATATACTCTGTCTCCAGAGGCTTCGATCGAAGATACCAAAAAGTTAAATAATTGCGTGAACAAGTGATCATTTATCTATGAACAACGCAATTCTGTTGGCTGCGGTAACGTCAGTTGTTCTCGTGGGTTCTGTATTCATACTCCCTGCCGTTCAATTAGCCAAGGCACAGTATGTTGGAGGGGGTCAAGCGTCTGGAAGTATTGAGCAGCAACTTCAACTGGCTAGAGAAAAGATCTCAAACGCAAAGGCAGCAGGCGCATATGGCTCGGGAACGCCCATGCTTGGAACAAATATTAACTCAACAGTGCTTTTCATTATAATCCTAGGGGTAATTTTTGGCGGTGTAGCAGCATCATTCTTTGTAAGAGCCAGAACTCCGAGAAAAGAGGCCACTTCGTGACCTACCCACCTAAACCTTTTTTGTTCTGAAACTGTAAAGTCGATGCTGGAGAACTTTTTAAATAAATATCCGGTCAGGTTTCTCAAATCTTGCAGTAGTAGAGCTTTGGGTAATCAACCAGAGTACTAGAGTCTGGATGGCTCTACTCTAGCTTGGATATTAACAACCTTATCAAGTGATTGAGGATTAGGAGACCAAAATGTATATATCGGAGATTTCGTTTTTTGTATAATGATAATGACCGCTATCCTAGTTCTTATACCAATGATCAGCGCAGCATTTAAGGGTCTGATAATGCAGGTAGGACCACAATACGACCCCTTGTTTTACGACGTGATGATCTACATCTTCGGCGTCATGCTCTTCGCTGTCTTCTTGTTGAGCGTTATTGCGTTTTGGCTGCGAAGAAAAGGCCTTGGCGGCGGGGCTGCAAAAGAGAAATGGACACAGGAGCTGGAAAAATACTTCGAGCGCGAACAAATAGGTCTGATTCCTGACGAAAAACACCATTGGTAAAGCTTTCAGAAACTGATAGTGCTCAGGCACACACCCTTTTATTTCGTTACCCCTAGATTAGAAGAACCCGGCTAGGAGAGAATTATCGTATATAATAGTGAGTATTAGCGGTACGTGTTATGAAGACGCGCTAGCTAGCTTAGGTGTGGGTCGGTTCGTCGCGAGATCTTCATCGTTTTTGACTCCGTCTGGAGCAGCGATAACTCACCTCATCCCCGGAGCCGTATTCTTTTGTCCGTACTAAAAACCTATCAGAAAGTGTTGAAAGATGTTTATGGAATAACCCTCACGAGAAGGCGCGTAGAAACTCTTTCGACCCCCTTCTAACTCGTCTGCGTAATGCCTTTAACGTACCTGATAGACCAAGTGCCACGATAGGAGGCTCGATGAACACTATCGTCGATAATATATTCTCGAGGGTCTCTAACTTACAACTCATTATTATGATGTTTTTTCCTTCTTCAATTCCGATAACTCGTATCGAGGCCTTTTCTGTAGCAATCTGACCAAATAGCTCGGAACTCCGTTTACGAATTGATTCCAGTGCTTTATTCTGATCATAAAACCGGTTAGAATTCCATAGAGCCAAATATCTTCTCTTCTCTCGTTTATTAAGCATCGACATAGCACCTTGTCCTGAGCTTTGATTCGAGCCATTCTCCGAGTTCTTCCCAGTAAGTTTCTGGCTTTATGTTGCTTAGTTTCAATAAAGAATCAAAGCAACGCCCTGAAATCATCTCTGTTGGCGAGCTCGCGCCACTCGACATTACAAATTGACAATTTATCGACTTGCAAAGCTTATAGAGTTCTTTAATTTGATCAAACCACTTTCCTACACTCAGTCCGTCGGTGTTGCGTTTATCAGATACAATCACCTCTAACCCAATACGTGTCCTAATTTTTTTCTTCAGAATATTCTTTAGGCCAAAATAATCTTTGATAATAAAAAGATCCACCCATGGAGAAGTCAGCTCGACAGGCTTGTCGGAAACTACGAGATATGGATAATTAGTAATTACAGATGGCCGTTTCTCCAACCGGTATACTACGTTCTTCTGGACGTTCCCACTATATTTGCCGCCTACCGCATCTATTTCCAAAACCTCCGCGGCCTTGAGAAAGGAGTCTAGATTAGAATTGTTGAGGCAGAGATCTATTCGATTTAAGGCCAATCATTCCTCTTCCATCCAAAAATAATTTCCTTGACATATGCAGCAGTTCCGGCTTGAATCTTATCCGAACGGGGTCAGCCTCAGAGACAGAAATCATGCCCTGACATAGCTTCTGTTTGTCTAACCTAATGAATAAGTTCCCCTTTTCATCACGCCATTCATCAAAATCTAAGACCTGTCCATGGAAGCTATCGTTCATAGATGATTTAATTCTCAAGTACAGAGAATTTGCCTCATCCTTACCGATAGAAGCTGCCAGGAGGAATATTTCATTTCCCCAGTGACCCTCCGTTCTACTGACAGCAAAATCAGTATCTGGAAGGCCAAGCGTTGTTTTCACACGCTCAACGAGTTTATCCTTCTCTTCAGTCGCGTGAACTATGGTACTAATCTGTGCACCAATAAAATTTTCAAAACGACCCGATGTCATAAATAACTGAGGAGGGTCAATAACAAAATATGTCTCGCTTATGGCCTTTCAATGCTCTGTTCTGCTGAGGAAGAAACTGGTTTTTCGATCGGTTTTGCCTCCGACAATGCTCTTGATTCCGGCGTAGCAATCAATTTTGTCTTCCTGATGCCCATGTGTCTCAAGGGAGCAATTTTCTTGGCAACAGCAAGTAGGTCTGCACCCATCTTGCCCATGGTTGCTTCCTGTACAAACTCGTCTACTGGCAACTTTGCGATCTTATCTTGTAGCGTCTTATGAGTGATCTTCCTAATCTCGTGTTTTTGGGAGGAATTAAGGCGTCGTTGACTTAGCGCAATTGCGATTACTCTAAAGGTATAACCGTCTATCGTAACGTAATCATGTATATGAGTTATCATTGAGCTGCCGCGTCTGATCAAACTCCTTAAGAATTCTTTTGCATATTCATGACCCTTGAAAATGGTCGTTGCGGTACCGTCCACAATTTTATCTATTTGAAGAAACACTTTTGTTTGATGTTGAGTAGCGTCCTGTTTGAGAATATCGAACATCGTATTCTCAATAACTCGCCCTTTTGCAAGGTCATTGTCTGTGATAGGTATATAATTAAGTGAACCACCTCCAAACGCCGAAGGAGACTTCACGATGATCCAATGCTTGTCTCTCCATTTATCCCGTACTCTTCCTCCTCTCTTACCCCCCTTGACCATGAATCATTGACCCCATCACCAAGATATAAGTCATATTCCAAAGGAAGCAATTATAGCGTCGTTTTTGAGACATTTTCGTTTTAATAATTAAATAGTGCAACGAAGCTGTCATGGTACCTGTGAAAGAGAAAAGGATCAGATGGTTCGATGCTTTCATGGGGTTAGGATATGAATTTTACGAGGTTCGTGCAAAGGTGATTTTAATCTTTCACAACAAAAAAACACTTCTCAACGCATGGAGCAAAATCATAAAGTGGTGGCCGGATGACGAGATAAAGATGAGATTCTTGGAATCAAACTGTTCATACGATTTTGTATTGTACTGTGACACTAGATTTTTGGAAGGCACATGGGTATTTTTGAAAGCGCTAAGGGTGTCCCAACATTATGAGACGTTTAAACAAGACTATGAAGGAGCGGCGTACCTGAGGCTTGCACTCTACAGACCCAAGAAAGATTCCTATGAACTCGAATTGTTTGACTACAAAAAGAAGGTTACTGATGTAAGGTTCCTGAAGGAACCACTGGAAGAAGCGCAAGATACCATCTTGTTGAGGTCGAGGAGCATGTTAGATTCTCCAAACGAAGGTCCGTTCAAAGAGGAAAAAAAATCCGCGAATATCTAAATCGGTAAATACGCGTTTATCAGCTTTACCCAAGCACTCCAATCCAAATTATAGAACTGTAATGGCTGTCTTATAGGATAATTCGTTAAGGTTCTAGCAATCCCAAAGTCGTAGGTTCGATCCCTGTTTTTAGCCCTGAATTTTATCCTTAAGAAGTTTACCTTGCGGAGTGTTACCGTTTCAACGCTAATGACAGATTCTAAGGGCATTAGCAAGCTCTTCGAGTACTTGGATATATCCTCGTCCAACTGAGCTTCTGAATAACCGTCTATTCTCGTCACCCTGGCCTGATCTTCGGTAAAGTATTTTTGTGTTCTTTCTTTTGGCGTCACAAATACCCACTCAGGAATAAATATGATCTTCTTGTTCGTCAGCGCAAGGATTCCTTCCTTGCTTTTGTTGAAAAACCCCATGAAACCAACTTCATTTCCCCAGATCTTCGGTAAGGTTGCGACCAGATGCTCGTCCAGATCAATATTTAACCTCATACTACGGGAGAGGGTTGCACTAGTTCTTAAACCATTTTTATTTCGTATTGCGACGAGAGAGATACCAAAATGAGATATTTTTAGACAAAAAAGTAGTAGGGTCTAATTCACGAGTCATCTCATTTAGTAGCTTCTTGGGCTCCAGATGATTCGTACTCGAAGCCCATTGTCCCAGCATATTTCTTATCCTTTAACCTTCTATACCTGTAAGATCGCTCTGCAAATTGTATTGCTGTCACGATCGCAAGCGCGCCTGCGGTTGCAATAAATATGTCTATACCTGCCTCTGCCATAACACANGTATAATGAGCGGGTTGTATATTAGTTTTTAGCAAGTCATGGCGAATGGTGTATCACCCTTTTTCAAGTCGTTGACTCATAGTAAATGGCAGACTTTAAATGAAAAAAAGTGCTGTCGCAAGATAATGAGGTTGATATGATTTTCGGGGGTAATCACCCAAGCTCGCAATGTCTTCGCGGTTCTAAAAGCCTTTATCGAGCATTAAGCAATCGCGTTGCATTGTCGACGGTCGCTACTAAGGTGGGAATGATTTGTAGCTTTTATTCGTCGGCTCATTAGCATAAGCTTATTATTTTCGTACGAATCGCAAACTGCGTAGAGAGAATAATTGTCCTGGAAGACGTCGATGTACTATGGAAGAAAGAAGAGGTACATCATCGCCGCGGCTGTTGCGTTACCAATAATATTCGCTGCTTTCTATGTTGCTTTACAAGGAGGGTACAAGAATACGGAGGAGTGGAATTTTGACTCTTACCCAGGGAATACTTCGATATCAAACGTTTTCGCCTCCACCGATACAGGTGTGCTAGGAGGTAATGGAAGCTGGGCTATAAAGTCTGACCAGACGGCCCCTTCTAAGCCAAACGTGCTCGCA
>AF_2010_repII_A001DRAFT_10000187_pt1 | contig 11441 bp, 10 predicted proteins | sample AmaForreplIIA001_FD_9190 | JGI IMG/M metagenome (IMG submission 9190)
GTAATTATCATAATTAGCGAATGGTTACTTGACAACGAACTTGGCCAATAAAGTTGGAATTAATTACAAACCCCCACAATCAAAGTAAATTACTTTAGTCTACGTCCTTCTCTAAAAACAAGTTAGCATTTTCAAATCGAGTCCAGTTAGTGTTCCTTAGTTATCAGTGGTGCAACGAAGAAATCATAGTGGCAAGCCACGCTTGCAAAAATGGAAGTTGGGACGGTTATTAAGAAAAATTAAAAACTGGATGGAAGTGACCACAACAATAGTAGCCGGGAAAGCCTATTCTTTTGCAAACCTGTATTTATTTTTATGAGTTACGATTTGCCTGTTATAATGAAAGGCAAATACATAATGCTTATAATTATTGATTGGATCATGCTAAGTATAAATGCCTAATTGGAGTAAACTGAGAGAAGACTTTCCGATTACAAAGGAGTATGTATATCTGGCTAACGCGGCCATCGCTCCTATACCTTCTGCTGTCTCTAATGAAGTTCTACATTTTTATCAAGATGCCATGAATTACGGACAATTACAATGGGATAAGTGGGAGGCAAAAATGGAACAAACAAGAGATTTGTATGCAAATTTTATTGGTGCCGATAGTAGAGAAGAGATAGCATTTACTCATTCAACAAGTGAGGGTATGAATATAATTGCTCATATGTTATCAGACAAAGGTGTCGTAGTCTCGAATGAATTGGAATTTCCTTCCTCTAATCTCCCTTGGCTAAACAAGAATTCGGCCAATATTAGATTTGTAAAGGCAAGGAATGGGAATAGAATTCTGATAGAGGATATTGTAAAGTTAGCGGACCAAATTACTGAAACAAAAACCGTGATTACCAGTCATGTTCAATACACTACTGGCTTTAAACAAGATCTCCAAGAACTAGGTAAGATTTTAAAAGACAAAGGACTCTATTTTGTAGTAAATCCAACCCAATCACTCGGAGCACTATACTTCAATGTTAAGGATTATGGAATTGATTTTATGACCTCGACCGGACATAAATGGATGTTATCATCATTTGGAGTTGGTGCCATCTATATGAAAAAGAAGCATTTAAGCGATGTCAAAGACTTTAAGCCACCGTTTTTTAGTCAATCAGGTCAGAAAAGGAGAGAAAGCTATCGTAACAACATGAAGGTAAATATGTCTCACTCAGCTACACGATTTGAACTAGGTACCCCACACTTTCCGAATATAATCACACTAAATGCTGCCCTTAAATACATATCTAGGATTGGGATACGCCACATTGAAAGACGAATTCTGAGTTTGACAGATTACTTAATTGATAAACTGCAAAAGATGAAGCTATTAATTCTTTCACCCATAGAAGATAAAAAATATAGATCAGGGATAATCTTATTTACAGCTCGGAAGAAAAAGCCAAGTGATATTGTACTGGAATTAGAAAATAAGAATAAGATAATTTTATCAACTAGAGGAAAGGGTATCAGAGCTTCAATTCATTTCTATAACAATGAGGAAGACATCGACACATTAGTTGCCGGGTTAAAGAGAATATTATACTAATGTTTATTTCAAGAGATCAGGAATAAGTAGACGAGATTGCATTAGAACAAAAGATAGTAGCCAAGATTAAGGACATATTGTAGATTTCGCGATTTTAACGAACTAAGGCAACCTCAAAATTATTATGCAATTTCCTGGGTATAATATGTTAGGTTAGTACCGTTGATCACTATGCTAAACAAGGTAATCCAAATAAATTCAAAGGACCTACGATGACCATTTAAATAAGCTGCCATATATACTTACTCTACGGCCTAACAAATGACAAGTTTACAGTCATGCCAAAATAGATTTAATGTCACCGACATTACAACTAACACTCAATTATTNGATGTTGGCTCGTTTGAAGGACTAAACTCATTTCAAGGGAAAGGAAGTATAATAGGTGTTGAATCCTTTTGTGAGCATCTGGATGAATCAGAGTGATGATTATTGCAAGACTTCTCATTCCCGTTACCATAATCTGCATTGGCCTGTTGCATGCCATTAACTACTGTCAATGTTCCAATCGCCAATGCTAATAGGACTAATAATCTTATAGTCCAAATTGTTAGACCCGTTCTATTTCATTGATCACAATATAATTATAAATTATATTACTTTCGTACGATTACTATTACATTTTCTTATAGTATTTTTTACATATAGGAATGAGTATCACAAATGTTTTTTGTTTCTTAGCAATAATCCTAAGAAGCTCTAAGAGACTAGTGTTCTGACTGTGCTCTGATACTCATCGACCTTGTATTATTTAATCTAGTTCTATATAGTTTATATTCTTGATCTGCATGTGTGGCTGCTATCATAATTTTACTTTTTGATTTTGAGGATTGCAAAAACATCTTAGTATCCTTTGGAAGACAATGCCCTCCAATCCCTTCTCTTGGTTCTAAAATGTTGACATTCCATTTTGTGTTTAAAGCATCTCTTAATTCAGGAAAGCTCAAGTTATTTACTTGACAATAAAGATAAAGTTCTTCTGCAAACGCTATTTGCAGATATCTGTGTGCATTCTCTACAATTTTAGTTGTCTCCGCTATTTCCACTGCGGAAACAGGATGCATAGGAATACCCAAGCTATTATGCTTAGACATTTTGCTATCATGGATTAGTGTTGGTGTGTCTGTACGGAATGAGGATGTAGAATGGGTGTTGAAATAGTTGGCTGTTCCGTTATAAAATTGCATACCTGCTTTGAGACAGCAATCACATACTCCTCCCATTACACGCAACTGATTTACACCATGCTCTCTTTCTTCTAAAGCATACCATCTGTGTGGTGCATGAACAACGTGTAACCTGTGACTAAGTATGTCGAACACTTTCTGTGATGTGCCATTTGGAATTGTACTTTCTATAGCAACAAGTGCACCATCTTTTATCGCGTCTTTTGATATTCTTTCAGCTATTGATAGGACCCCTTCTATTTTTGGTGTCGACATATCTTCAGGAGCATGAGTAGATATACAAATAATGTATACGTCAAAATCTCCGAAATCGACAGCACTTTTTATTCCTATTGTCCTTTCAGCTCTTTCTATTGCTTTTACGCTTGCGTCGAAGCCATACACTTCAAATCCTTGTTCTTTTACATATTTAGCTGCTGGTAATCCTAACTGTCCTAATCCAACAACCAAGACTTTATTGAATTGCATCTGAATATACGATTGTGTACAAACTGTCATACGTACTATAAGAGCATTAGAATGCATAATCTATAGTATTTTCACCTATAGATATCCATAATCAGATATTATCTTAAGTTAAACCTTGTAAAAATTCGAATAAAAATCTTCTTGTAAATTAAGCCAGTCCGATTTCTTGATTCTTAGATAGAAAATCCATCAAACAAGCACAGGGCATTGTTGTGATCTTCTTGATTTAATCTAGTGCGCAAAATTTTGATGGTTTGTCATAAGTTGTACTTCACAAAATTCAGGAAAACTTCCCAAATACTAATAATATCAAGCCGAATTGTATTTAATTGTAATTTGTGTGCATATAACGAATATAGCATCGGGAACATTATCATTATCCAATAGATTGAAAAGTAGTAATTCTTAGAAATTGGTTGTAGTTATTTTTGCAATAGTATTGATTTTCCGATATTTGTTATCGTTAGTGAATAATGATCTGATTACTCTACCAAATCGAATAAAAAGGCATCCGACGTGACTCCATTGTGTGAAATACAGAAGCCGTATCGGAACTGTAACAATATTTCCAACAATATGAAATAAGTGTTTCAGTCTGACTTTGTTGCCAATTTGCTCATTGACGTGTAATATACTTTGATTCCTGATCTTTCCTCATGCTAAATGATACATCAGATTATTATGTGTAAAATTTCAAGTAATTACTTATTAAGAAATTACATCTCATAGTCGTATGCATAATTTTTTTTTGACTTTTAGTCAGCACATCATGAGCCACACAAGTGCTGCTGAAGTCAAGAATGGCAGATATGTTGCAAATCTAGACCAAATTCAGATTCGATAATTTAGTTCATAAGCTCATTCGCGGAGAGAAGAAATTCTAGTCCTTGGTCATGCACGGATTAATCAAAATAGACATACACCTGAAAAGATTTATAGAGGTTCTCAACACTCGAACCTTGTGAGTTACAGTGGAAGGTATGGTGGCGGTAGTGGTAGGGGCTTCAGAGGTCCTACAGGGCCAAAACCAGTGGAAGTAGGTAAAGAGTATGAGGTAGAGGTTACGGAGATCAGCAGGCAAGGTGACGGTATCGCGAGAGTCCAAGGGTTTGTTGTATTTGTAAAAAGCGGAAAAGTTGGTCAAAAAGCTAAGGTTAAAATCGATCAGGTGGGAAATAGATTCGCTACTGCTACGATTGTGAGTTAATTGTGAATTATTAGACCTAGCCCGATAAATCTGACTTCTGACACCGAGAGCGCATCTGGGCTGTCACTTCTATTGTTGTACAGATGTGAATAAATTTCTAATTGTCTTTTTACATATCCGCCTATATTTCAGGCTAGACCATCAAGAGTACAAGTTTATCAATCTTTTGATATCTACTTATATTTTATGATCATATTTGTTGGTATGTCGTCTTTAAGGGCTAATATCATTAAAAAGGGATCAACTAATACGGCTAATCATTTCTATTATCCTCATATGAAGCTACGATTACATAGAAGCCATCTTCATTACTATTAATAAAGCGATGTTTTCTGTCATGAATGTGTGCAATGATTCAGGAGTCAAATCGAACGCAGAAAATGAAGTGGACACTCCCAGGGTATATTGTAGTTGGGATGAAGTAGTTTCGTTAACAAGTTTAATTGCAGAACAAATAAAGTCAGAGGGAAATAAATATGATGTTATTCTGGGTGTCACGAACGGGGGAATAATTCCAGCCAGGTTGATGGCACGTGAATTGAATATTAACTACATACAATTGATACCTATAAGAGATAAAAGATTGTACGAACGGGAAATGCCTTTGTTATTTAGGGAGAAAAAATATCTCATAATTGACGAAATCTATGATACAGGTGGTACCTTCTCCAAAATCTATAATGCAGTAAAAAAATTTAACTGTGATTTCGCATTTCTTATAAGTAGATACAACAATACGAATTTGTTTGAGCGGTCTTATTTAGGAAAAATTTTGAGTCATAGTGGATGGGTTATATTTCCATGGGAGTAGCAATTAAGGTTAATGGTTCGGATCAATTCTCTTCTCTATTTAGAGCAACAAGCTGAACCATAGTCAGATATTTAGACAGTATTACTGGTTTAATGGTCGCGTTAACTTAGCGAGACGGAGACATTGAGAAATTACCTAACAATAAAATATGTAAGAAACCTTGTGAATGAGTCCGTGGTGGAAAGCGAAGAACTCATACCCAATCATATAGTTATTGACGTTAGTGTACGACAATCTTTTCATGACATGAGGGAGATTTCAAATGACACATTGGAAGAACATAAGTGATACAATACATTAAGAACATGGATCCAAGTTTAGTAAACTTCAAAGTAGAATCGTTCAGGATTTTACATTGAAGCAGATTAACTGTCGAAGAAGCAATGGAATTAGAGGCGTGTTCGCACCAGATGTCATATTAGTTTTCATCACTTAGAATTCCTTTTCATGTTTTTCCTGAAGTGAAATTCCATACGTTACTTTAGTTTGATTTCCTGGCATCACAGTCATCGCAAAAAGTGGTCACACGTGCGCCAATTGCTAATATTGGCATGCTGAAGTCATTATTTAGTTGATTTGACACAGTGCAGTCCAGAAGCTAAAAATTATCTTATAATTCTAGCTAATAGTGAGGGTCTTTCTTTTGAACCACTAGCTTACTCATCAGCGATCAACTCGCTCAATTGCTTTGCACTGTCATATCATTCGTTCTTCTCTCCCTCGATCTTGATCGTGGGAGTATCACGTTCTTGTTTTCTTTGATGTGGCAACATAATATACACACAAGCAGAACCACACATCGTACAAGGTACATTATTACCTTCAATCTGTCCTGTTCTATTATGGATTCTCTCTGCTTCTTCTGGATTGATTGCTAATGATATTTGCTTCTCCCAGTTCAAGCTTCTTCTTGCTTCAGTGATTTCCATATCCCATTTGATCGCTTTTTCTCTATTCTTAACTAAATCGCCTGCATGAGCTGCTATTCGATAAGCTATCAATCCTTCCTTTACTTCCTCAGCTGTTGGCAATGCAAGATGTTCTGAAGGGGTCAAATAACACAATAGATCCACGCCTTCGGCTGCAGATATCGCAGCTCCAATTGCGCTAGCGATATGATCATAGCCTGCTGCAATATCTGTCACTAGAGGTCCCAGAACATAATATGGAACATCTCCTATCAAAGATTTTGCTAGCCTAACGTTGGGGGCTACCTCATTTAATGGAACGTGCCCTGGACCTTCAACCATTACTTGGATATCTTTTTCATGTGCCCTTTTTGTAAGCCTTGCAACATTAATCATTTCGGCAACTTGTAATTCATCGTGAGAATCTAGGATGGAGCCAGGTCTTAATGCATCACCTAGACTGAAAGTAACATCATACTTTTTTGCAATCTCACACATGTAGTCAAAGTGTTCATAATACGGATTCTCCTTGTCATATTTTAACATCCAAGCAGCAGTTATAGTTCCACCTTTAGAAACAATCCCAGCGTGCCTATTTACCTTTAAAATACGCTTAGCCAATTCTTTTGTTATGCCAGAATGTATTGTTGTATAATCAACACCATCTTTCGCATTCTTTTCAAATGCATTTAGAAAATCATCCTCTGTAATATTTAGTGGATTCTTAAACTTCTCAACTCCGTGAACATATGCTTGATACACTGGAACCGTCCCAAAAGTAATTGGTGCAGCTTCAAGCAGTCTTTCTCTTATGAGATTGATGTTGCCTCCGTCAGACAGGTCCATTATTGTGTTAGCCCCGTACTTGACGGCAGTCTTGGCTTTGAAAATTTCTTCATCTAAATTCTGATACAATGTGGAGGTACCTATGTTTACGTTGACCTTGGTTTTCAGGCCGCGCCCTATCCCGACTGCCTTGATCTTTTGCTTTCTTGAAATATTCTTTGGAATAATAATTGAACCGGTAGCAACTCTATGAACAAGGCTATCCAAACTAATATCTTCGTCTTTAGCAACTTCAATCATTTCCTCGGTTCTTATACCTCGTCTAGCACTATCCATTTGAGTACTCATTTCTAGTTCAAATAGTGCGACCCTAAATATAGCGTTTTAGCTAAGAAGTTCATACAATACCGTGTTACCAAAGTCTAGAAGACATACGGAATCCGTCTCCATCTGATTTTCCTTTGTAGTAGTAATCGAAATTTAAGCTATAGTCAATATATGCTAACAAAAAATTAAGCTCCCTGTAGGTTTTTATCGATAGTAAAGGCGTAAGGGACTTTAAGTAATATTCAATCTCGAGTCCACGATCAGGAGACGGATACTGTAAAATCCTATGAGTCAAGCCCAATATTGTAGTGGAGAATATTTTCCTATATTCTATAAAGTTTATCAAGTACTGTATTATGTCGAATAATATAATCTTTATCTTCATTTTTTCCTAAAATTACACAAGATCGTTGGATTAGCCATAACATTTATGAAAGAGCGAATTAATGATTGATAAAAAACGGTTATGTGGTAATCCCCTGATATTCAGCCTCGAACAATTGAGTACCGAAAGACATAGGTAATGCTGGGGGATGATGCAAATTAGTAGATGCAAAATAGTATCGAGTCCATTTTTACGCGTTAACGGCAGGATTGATCATCTTCAAACTCAATCCACGAGAGTGGTGACAATTAGGATATCAGTCAAATAGTAAAGCTGCTTGCTGGTAGAAATAGTGATGTTGTAATGACTAGATTAGGACTTACTAGAAAACAGTATTATTCAAGAATCAATGGATTGATAAATGCTTGTCTCATAATGAGAAAGAGTAAGTATTTTCTTACGTTATTAGGTAAAGTGGTTTATGAGTCTCATATACTAATTGAAGAGGCCGTCGAAAATTATTGGAAACTCAAAGCAATCGATTCTATTGAAACTTCACACCCTTATGATGGCATGTCTGTCGAGGGACTAAATAGATTTATCGATGCTCTTATCAAAAATATACTCTAGAATTACAACATTTCTTCAGGCCACAATGATAAAATCCATGTTCGGGGACGTGGAAACACCGCTGCCTGACTATGCATGAAATAACTATTTAGAAAAATTATTCATTGTGAGTATACTTCGCCCAACATGACCACGTGACTGGTGCCAAGAGATGGCCCAAATCAGTTCCTAGGGGGTTTTATCGTTTGCTCATTTGTCCCTCCATTCCTAATGTATTGGGCAACATCTCGGAAATCAGTATTTCAAACCCCAAATTTTGATACTGTTATACTTGTCTTAACACGAAAATGCTCAGAAAAAGTATCTGCCCAATCATTTTTTAAGTGATATATTGAAATTTTAGTACATTTATCCTCATTAGAACCAAATTGAATAAATCAAATACGATTATGATATATTGTAAACAGTAGCTAATTAATTTACAACTTATGAACAGTTAGCTGCTGTGTTTAACACTACTTAATTTGTAAGACCTGGATATTATCAAATAATGAAGAAATTTGGACCTATCAGATGTAATATGAATCATGGGGTCTTGGATGCTGAAAGTGACAGGAGAATCCAATCAGAAAAGGATAGACTAATACATGAACATGATTTTATTACCAAAAAAATTAAGGGAACAAATTACTTTGTTACTTGTTGTATTACTTGTAGTGATTGTTACTGTAATTTCTGTGGTAAATTGATAGAATAGACATTCTTCAGCATACTGTCACCGTCGACCTTCACAGGGGTATAATAGTTACCCACCTGAGAAGAGTGGAATGAGTCTATTTTAAGAATAGTTGACACTAGTTTATTCATTTAATACTCTCTTTTGGTGAGTTATATGGTTATCATACTGAGCTTTTATCTATAATATGGTTCTGGGTCGGACCTATACTTTTGCTCGCAGATCTGAAATACCTCTTGAAAAAATAGAAAAAGCATTGTTCGTTAGACTTAAAAAAAGAACCAAGGGTTCATTTCTCATTTTTTTTCCGACCGATCACACTCGGAATGTTTGGATCTGTGGTTTGTTCTCCTGCGGGGGTTCTCTCCTACCCCCGTTGTGCTTCAACTAGTGACTGTATGCGCCGACCTATTTTTCTGCAGTTCTTAACGGCGGCATCCTTCCTGCTTTAAGAACTGATTTCTTTCTCCATATCCTAAGTCTATAAAATGTTTCAAGTAGCAGCAAAGTTGGGATAAAGCCCAATACGACCCACGAAACGGATTCAGTTATTTCCATAGACCTTGCTCTGCTTTCGTAATAGATTAAGTCTAGTCACTTGCTTATTGAATAAATCAAATCCCGTAATGATAATTCATAAACACCGTTACAGACTTGACGTATATACCATGTGTAAAATTTGAACTGTTGTTAGGAAGAATTGAGCTGGTTTCGTAGCCGCACCTGAAGACGACAAAGCGTCAGAAATAGGGGATATGCCGAAATACGTTAGACCAAAAGGCATTCCCATACATAATTTGTTTCATTATAAGAGATGGTGGATAACATATTTTATGAAGAATCATGCGGCAGTAAATGATCATTGAGAGCGCAAACCATTCCTTAATTATCTGGAGTCTATAAGACAGTCTTTAATAGAAACAATACAAAGTATTGATATTGATATGAAGACTGGCATAACCCTACCACAGTATGGATCGCAAGCTACAAAAGAAAATGTTATCCAGCTGGCAAAGGCTGCAGAGCAAGAACAACTCGATTCTCTTTGGGTATTTGAGAGATTACTCTGGCCTATTAATCCACAAACGCCGTATCCAGGCGCGGCCGATGGGAACCTTTCACCTGCTCTACAAAACGTGTTTGATCCAATGGAAACCCTTACTTTTGTTGCAGCAAAAACAGACAAAGTTGCATTAGGATCTTGTGTTATAGATATGTTATTTCACAATCCTGTAATTTTAGGAAGACAATTTGCAACTTTAGATGTTTTATCACAGGGAAGATGTATTTGTGGCCTTGGCATTGGTTGGTCAAAAGATGAATATATGGCCTCTAATGTTCCATTTAAGAATAGAGGAGCAAGAGCGGATGAGTTTATCCAAGTACTAACACGGATCTGGACTGAAGACGTAGTTGAATTCAAAGGAAGGTATTATAATATACCTGCTTCGAAAATCAGACCAAAACCAATTCAAAGGCCAAGTATTCCAATCTATCTGGGCGGGTTCAGTCCTAACACATTTTCAAGGATTGCCAAATATGCGAATGGGTGGCTGCCCGCTGCAGCGGGCTCTTTAGATTATATTGAAAACGGTATCAAGACTTTAAAAGAGAAAGACAGACATTTAGAGATAATTGCACTCACATATCCTCAAATAATTACTAATTCTTCCAAAGAGGGCGCCACAAGGACCCCATTAACTGGGACTGTTGATGATATCGGGAAGGATCTCCGAAACATGAAGCAGATGGGGATTAATCATGTGATATTTGGACTTACAGAACCAGATTTGGACCGAATGATTGAAACAGCAAAACAACTCTCCAAATTCATTAAATAACACCAATACTAATGCGACGGATCCTAGGCAGTAACAAGAAATCGTTAGAAGAAACAAAAATATCTCGGCCTCAAGCCCTAAAGCATAAAATTGGTTCGGGATTGGTCCGAAAATCATCACTTCTACACATATACCATTCCCTGTCATTGTATTGAGAGTGCCACCTTTGTATGCTTTGACTCCCGTAATTTGGCAAATTATGCTCATGAATTAATTCCAAATTAAGATCTTGCAAATATTTCGTGATTGCCGCGTTCAGCCGTTCTATCTCCACATTCGTTAGAACGACATGTTCTTGATGAATCAAGTGAGTTTGCTGTGCCTCACATTTTTAGATGTTCAATGTCCTCACTTTTGACATGTTTATGGCTTATGATGATGTTGACTAGAGATACATTGAGGGTAGATCGATATATTATTATAATAAAAGGAGAATAAAAAGAGAGAACAAAAGGAGAATAAAACCAGATTAAGACAAATAATACAGTCTTCATGCGCGGATTTTAGATGTGTACATTTACTCCGAAAAATTATAAGACTATGGTTTGAGAAAAGAATGCTCTTCAATTCAAGCCTAGTGATCGTATTTTCTTCCTGGACTGTTGATTTGTTTCTTCGAGCATCACCTTTATAGCTTGCTCATATTTTTTTTGCAATTTCTGAACTTCTGACACCATTGGCAGCAAATATCAAATTAGTGTAATCAAGCTAAGCTATTTCCTAATG
>AF_2010_repII_A001DRAFT_10000188_pt1 | contig 11430 bp, 13 predicted proteins | sample AmaForreplIIA001_FD_9190 | JGI IMG/M metagenome (IMG submission 9190)
TTCTTGATCCTAATCTACTCGTTCTAGACCAACCGTTAGATCATAATATCAGAATAATCCGAGCAAACACCTCAATATGGCTTAGTGAGCTAGATATAATATGAAGCAGCCACTATCCACACTTACTTGGTAGCACCTGTGACACTCATAATTGCTGACGCGTCCTTGGAGACCATCCCTGAATCGATAATGGGACATAAATCAGTACTGAAACATGCCCAGAGACTAGGAAAAAAACCATCAGAACTGCTTTTGGATAGAAGCTATCATCATTCTGCGATGAAATCTAAAAAACTTGTGGACATTTGGAAAAGAGGACGACCAGACATTGTTCATTTTGCTTTAGCTGAGGCGCTATCTACACCTTTATACTTGAAAAGCAAGCTAGATGTCTACATCCATACAACGAACAGTGAATTAATCTTGACCGGACCAAATCTGAGGATTCCGAAGTCCTATTTTCGTTTCGAGGGATTGATGATGAAGTTGTTCAAGGACAGATCAATAAGGAGTGAATTCGACAACAAACTTCTCTTTGAAATCCTAGATGACGTACCATTCAGATATCTATTAAAGAACATCATAAGAAGCCACAACTCAATTGGTTTTTCCAGCCGTGGAGTGATGAGTACTGTTCAAGAAGTAGTATCTAAATACGTCAATCCTTCAATTGAAAGTCGGTGTGCTATCATAATTGGAGGCTTTCCAAAGGGCCGATTCTCTGACGGTGTGCAAAAGTATCTAGATATCTTATACTCTATTGGACAATTGTCCCTTGAGGCGCACGTAGTTGTAGCGAGAGTGCTTTACGAGTGTGAGAAATTATTACTAATGGAATACTAAACCTTCGTTTAGAGAGTGGAGCTATAAGAATTCAAAGTTTCAGAAGCTGGCGCAATAATCTTTCTCGCGTCATCTAAACAGGGAATCCATGATGAGAGCGATGAAAAGAGCGGCTAAGTATGGACTGGTAGCTTTGAACAAAATCCAAGACACCCTATTACTAGGCTTCAGCAATAGCCAAAAAGATAATGCAAGTATAATCGTTCCTGCGATACCAGCAGTAATCAAATAAATTATACCAAAATGTCTGAAAAATGGAAGAAGGCTAAACAGCACCATCATTACTGTAGTTATCGCTATTATCCTGATTGACTTTTTTTCTCCAGATAGTACGGGCAGCATTGGGACGCCAGCCTTTCTATAATCTTCTCTAACGTGCAATGCAAGGCTCCATATATGGGTTGGAATCCACAGGAATACTAAACCAGCCATAGCCAAACCAATTTCAATGTTTTGTGTGGTCACAGTCACATAGCCAATCATAGCAGGTACCGCACCTGAAAAACCACCCAAGAGAATATTAGTTTGGCTCGTCCTTTTCAGCCATTTGCTGTAGACTATTATGTTGTCAAATAGACCAAAGCACATGAGCACAAAAACCCAGACATTGATAAGCCACGCAAATAGTAATGAAATTGCAGCTAGAATCAAACCAAATGCTAAAGCATTCTGAGGCGAAACCCTGCCTGATGGGATAGGCCGTTTCTTAGTTCTTTCCATAATTGCATCTATATCTCGGTCATTGTAGCCAGTGAGTGTGTCTGCTGCGGCCGAACCGGATGCAACTCCCGCAAGCAAAAACACCCACGTCGTAGGGGTGATGGCGATATGAGAAATGAGAGAGGAAGTCAGTGCTGCTGAGAAAGCTGTGAAAACTAGTAAGTACCAAATCTTAGGTTTGGTGAGCTCGTAATAATTTTTGAGGATATAGCTCGCACCCATTTGAGGGAGCAAAGTACCCATATTGATTTTTTGAACTATCCTCTAATAAAAGGCAATAACATAGGTATTCAACACAATCACCAAAGTGCAGGCTATATCGCTATTGAGTCTGTACATCACTGACGAAGTGAAACGAGCATTAAATATAGATCGTTTGATTCAAACGCTGTAAGACCTTCTCGTAAGGCTCGAGAATGTCTTGAGAATTAATGCCATCAGGTGGTTTCATGAAGCCAGTACCTCTACTTTACAACTGAAGTTGGATATACGAGTTCTCTTGCCGTCTTCCTCATTTCAATAAAGGTCTCAGTTTTTTGAACACCTTGCACTCGTCCGACCTTTTCAGAGATTAGATGATGCATTTCATCTAGAGATTGTGCATTCATTGTTACTAGTATGTCAAACCTTCCAGTCACTTCTGCGATTTCGCGGACTTCAGGGATTTGGAATAGTTCATTTAACACATTGTCTCTCATTCTAGAATCCATATTAATTCCGGTAAGTGCTTTGACATTGAAACCTAATGCCTCGTCATTGACAACTATTGTGAACTTTTTTATGAGGCCTCTTTTTATAAGTCGTTTAATTCTACTATAGACTACTGAGGCGTTAACATTTATCTTTTTCGATAACTTTGGTACAGAAATACTTGCGTCTGTAGCAAGCTCGCTCAAAATTCTGAGATCTAAATCATCAGTCTTTGCCATACAATGTCATATTTATATGACCAGAGTGACTAATAAATGTATTAATTTCAAACTTGCAGATGTTTTTTAGAATAATCATGCTTAGTCAAAGAATTTTCTTTCTTTTAAAGATTCAGCCAGTAATACTGCACCCTTGGCAGAGCCCATTTTCTCATTATGTGACATCAAGACATATTTTATGCCGTTTCTGAAGATAGTATCTTTTCGTAATCTACCTACAACAGTGGTCATACCATCATTAATCTCTCTATCTATCCGAGGTTGTGGTCTGGTCGGATCGTCATGTACGATAATAAATTCTCTAGGAGACGTAGGCAGTTTCTTATCTGTTATATGTTTGGAGAACTTTAGCATTTCGGTCTTAGCTTCCTCCGGTTCGCATCGTCTATCGGTTTCCACAAATACTGCTTCCGTGTGACCATCCAAGACCGGGACGCGAGTACAGGTACAACTGACCCCAAATGAAGCGGGAGTTATCGAATTGGAGTTCACTTGACCCAAAATCTTCTTTGATTCTATTTGGACCTTTTCTTCCTCTTTAGGGATATATGGAATTACATTGTCCATGATGTCTAAGGCAATCACACCTGGAGACCTTCCTGCACCAGATAAAGCCTGAAGGGAGGTCATGAATACATCATTTACTCCAAATTTATCCAATAGAGGTTTCAGCGTAATGACGAGTCCAGTGGTAGTGCAGTTGGGTAGTGGTGCTATAAACCCCTGCCAACCTCTCTTCTTGCTCTGAAAATTAAGCAAATCAGAATGTTCGTCATTGATGCCGGGGATTAAGATAGGGACGTCATCTTCATATCGAAATGCAGCTGCTGTGCTTATTACTGGTACCGATCTCCCAAACCGTGGCTCAATCATTTGGGCATCTTCAGATTCCAGAGCAGTAAACACAACATCGAATTTCTTTGGGTTCAAATCTTCGACTTTATTGAGGATCATCTCGCTAACGTATTCAGGGATCGTTTCCTTACTATGCCACCGAAGGATTCCAGATTTTGGATCACGTATAGCGTCGATAAATGTTTTGCCCGCAGAGCGTTCCGATGATGCCATATCTGTCAATTGAAACCATGGGTGTCTATCTAGTGCGAGAACAAACTGCTGTCCAACAGCGCCTGTAGCTCCAATCAGAGCAACTTTTAGCATAGGCTGACGGTTACTTGTTATCAATTAATAATCGTTTTCTGAAAATTCAAAATTCCTGGAGGTGCATACCCATCTACTCAATAATGCAATTTGGTGCTGATTGAAATCATAATAAATGGTAGGATTGGAGCTGAATTGAATAAATCATGGTAGATTTAGCAGGTTGCTCTCATGGGGGAATATATTCAGTCAATGCAAACAGGGTAAGAGTTGATTTTAGTTCAAATGTAAATCCCTTAGGGATCTCGAAGGCTGTTCTCAGAACTATCCGAAGAAAAATATATTCGCTATCTGCTACCTATCCAGATCCTGAATGTAAGGACTTGAAGGAAAGTCTTTGTGATTATCTCAAAATCCATCCTGATTGCATTAATTTAGGAAACGGTGCTACGGAACTAATCCATATCTTTGCGAGAGTTTTTGCAGCAAACAAAGTGATAATCCCTTGCCCTACCTTCTGTGAATACGAGCTTGCATCTAGGCGAGTTGGGGCTAAAATTGTATCAGTGCCCCTCAGGAAAATGGAGTTAGACGAGGAACAACTAATTGAAAAGGCTAAGGGATCTGATGTGGTTTTCTTATGCAATCCAAATAATCCGACTAGCCTTCTTTACAGAAGGTCCCTAAAAAAAATCATAAATGGCATAGACAGTTCAACGAAAATCCTAGTGGATGAATGTTTCATCGAACTTATCAATGAACCAGATCGATTTACTATGATCAAATACTTAAACGAATTCGACAATTTGGTAATTTTAAGGTCTCTCACTAAGTCATTTGGATTAGCTGGATTAAGGCTCGGGTATTGTGTGTCTTGTCCTAAACTTGCCAAGAAGTTTAACAATTGTCGAGTGTCGTGGAATGTAAACGGAATTGCGCAGAGAGCTGGGATTGCTGCACTAAAGGATTTGCGACATCTAACGATAGCACGTAAGGTTATAAAAAAAGAACGTGAATTTATGCGTGTTGGAATGGAAAGAAGGATGAAAAATTTTTTTCCCCTTAAATCTGATGCAAATTTTTTCTTGATTCGTCTATCAAGCAACAAATTTTCGACTGAAGTTAGAGATTATCTCTTACTCAAAAATGGAATACTAGTTAGGGATTGCAGCACCTTCCTAGGGATGGGTTCAAGATTCATCCGCGTCGCGATCAAGACCCATAAGGAGAATCTGATCCTTATGAATGCCCTGGAGGCGATTGATAATTGAAAGCGAAAATCCTAATGATACAAGGAACATCATCTGGGGCCGGCAAAAGTACAATCGTTATTGGTTTATGTAGGATACTTTCAGATCTAGGTTATCAAGTTGCACCATTCAAGGCTCAAAATATGTCCTCTCATGTACATCGTATCAAGACTAATACCAAAAATGAGGAAATAGCTTTGGCCCAAGCGATTCAAGCGAGAGCGTGTAGAGTTCAACCAAACTCGAAAATGAATCCGATATTGCTAAAACCACAAGACAATTACAGAAGTAAGGTCATGTTGAATGGATATTNTTATTCTGAATTAAATGCCAAGCAGTATTATGAAACATTCGNATTACAAAGGGGTTTCCCTGCTGCAATTGAATCGCTAGAAGATCTTGGGAACGAAAATGAAATCGTTGTTATAGAAGGGGCAGGTTCGCCTGCGGAGGTTAACATTTCAAAATATGATATATCGAACATGCTCATTGCGTATAGGTTTAAGGCTCCTGTTCTAATCGTAGCTGATATAGAACGTGGGGGCTGTTTTGCAAGCCTTGTCGGTACCATGCGCCTGCTTAGCCCTCAGCATAGGAAATTAGTACGTGGGTTTTTGATTAATAAATTTCGGGGTGATGTGTCTATCTTAGATTCAGCTATATCCCGTGTAGAGGGTATTACAAGAAAAAAAATACTAGGAATTATCCCCATGATACAGTTCCGCCTCCCTCAGGAAGATTCGCTTGATATCCACGTAGGGCCACGAATCTCACCCGCTAAGTGGGATAGTGAGATCGATTTCATAGCAAATTCACTAAAAACTGAGATTTCCATAACCGATATTGTAGAGAATATTGCCGGTCTACACAGAAGATGATAGAAACGAATTATGAATGGCTTTTAATCGGGTTAATTGGGGGATTTCTAATAGATATAATCTTTGGGGATCCATCAAATAGGTATCATCCTGTATCCTGGTCGGGAATTCTGATTGGATATTTTTACAAAAGATTTAATAATAATCAAAAATTGAAATCAGAAAAATATGAAAAATTTCTAGGGACGGTATTTGCTATTATTTTTGTCTCCCTAGCTTGGCTCTTGACCCAACTTCTGATCAATATATTGCATCATTTTTTTGGTATCATTGTAAGCGCCATAGCAGCAGCCTTGATATTGAAAACGACTATTGCTGTAAAAAGTATGGAACAACATGTGATAAAGATAGTGGATGCATTACAGCTAGGTGATATCGTGGAGGCGCGGCGCAGCTTATCTCTGATAGTGAGAAGAGATACACTCAAACTAAGTAGACAATATATTTTGTCCGCTGCAATTGAGTGTATAGGAGAAAGTACGGTTGACGGCATAATAAGTCCAATATTCTTTTATTCATTGTTAGGTCCACCGGGGTCTTTTGCATATAGAGCGGTTAATACGCTTGATTCAATGGTAGGTTACACAACCGACGATTACAAAAATGTTGGATGGATGTCGGCTTGGCTTGATACTGTCTTTAACTACGTTCCAGCCAGAATCACATCATATTTGATGGTAATCTCTGCTCTAATCATGGGATCGGATTGGAAGCAATCTATCAAAGTCCTATTTAGAGATCACAAAAACACTGTGAGCCCCAACGCTGGATACCCGATGGCTGCAATGGCCGGAGCCCTTCGGATTAGGCTTGAAAAGATTGGTCATTATTCTTTAGGAGAGAATCATGAACCATTGTCTATCGAAAAATGTTGGAAGGCAATTTCTATTATGAAGTTAACTACTATTCTTTTCATAATAGTTTGGACCATTCCGGTGATTTTGATTTTATACATTGTTGGGTGGTGGAAATTCCTATTTGGGATTTNAACCCTTCCAAGCAGTATTATCTTTCTTGACCATANTACCTATCTCCAGGGGTTCAAAATCATTCGATTTAAAATATGTCGCATGCTTCATGTACCTTTTTCCTCTGATTGGTGCCATTATCGGAGCCTTAGTTGGGATATTCGCTTGTCTCATTTCATTTTATGTTGCCTCACTTCTTTTGGGGGTGCTGATAACTGCGGTAATAGTTGTGATAACAGGGGCAAATCACACGGATGCGCTAGCAGATTTTGCCGACGGGTTGATGACCAAAGGGGGTAAAGAGGCCAAACACCATGCAATGATTGATCCTAATGTAGGTTCCGCTGGAACGATCTCTATCGTCCTATACGTCGCCGGGATGATTATAGTCATTTCCAACTTCCATGCAGATGCAATCAAGCTGCTAACAAGTATTATTTTGGCAGAAACCATTGCAAAATATGTGATGGTTTTACAGGCACACTTTGGTTTATCTGCTTGGGTTGGTTTGAGCTCTCCGTTTACCGAGAGCATGAAGGATCGTAGAAAACTGTTGGCTTCTACATCTCTAATGGCTCTTATACTAATTATTACGGGTGTGGGTTACCTTGGGATCATGTCTATAACTGCTTCGATATTGGTCGGAATGGCGCTTCTCTTTATTTCGAAAAGAAACTTCGGCGGTATTACAGGTGATGTCATGGGCGCCTCCAATGAACTCACCCGTCTTTCATCTTTAATAGTTTTATCTTCTGGAACTATCTAATAGTGAGATCGTACTGTGATAGCAGCCCTAATGTGTGGTGGTAAAGGTGCCAGGATGAATGATACTTCGGGAATTGAAAAGCCGTTGCAAAGGATCAAAAATCAAACTATGATCGATAGGGTCCTCCACGCACTAATAAGTTCACAAATGTTTGAGAAAATCGTAGCTATCTCAAGTGTTAACTCACCAAGGACTAGTTCGTTTATTCAAAATCTTTGTAATTCTTCAACCCACATTGAAGTGATGGAAACAGCNGGACATGGTTTTTCACAAGATCTTTCTGCGATACTATCGAGCTTCAAACCAGCTAGGGTCTTCGTAGTTCCTGCCGATCTTCCTCTCCTGAATGCGAAAACTGTTCNAGGCATAATTGCAAGATGTCAAATTAACAGGCCGTGTGTATCTATATTGCTTGACAAGGCTTTCATCGAAAAGCTCGGCATAACTGCCAGCGTAGTATTTTCAGTAAAAGCCACATATTATTGCCATTCTGGGATATCTATAATCGATTGTTCGAAACTTAAGTTTGGCTGGAACTTAACGGAGTATTATATTATAATGAACGAGATTGAGATTGCATTTAACGTCAACACGAAAAGAGAATTGGAACTTGCAGAAAGTATCCTTGAAAACTCGCTCTAATCAAGAATTTTTAGGATCTTGCCGTCAATACTTGCCCTTGCACCTGTTTTTCTTGCCAGAGGATGTCCACAAGCCTTGCAGTCAATATCAATTGTTGTATAGGTGAAGATGACCCTTTTTTCACCACATTCATTACACTGGACAGAAACAAAATTGCTACGTGGTTTTGGAATCATTATAGTTCTCTTCGGCATAACAATACTCACAGTTTTATGGTTGTATTTCGAGCTTTCGCATGCGTATACCTTGCTTCATTGTCTGTTTGTTACATGTCTTGCAAGTATATTTGAGGGTAATTTTTTTTGTTGTCTTTGCAGTTCTTTTAAGTTCAGGGAACTTCTGTCCTCCATATCCTCGCTTGTCCTCCGCGTGTCGACGCGCACCTTGAGCACTTGTTCTGTCTTTGCCCTTCTTATATATAGAGGCTGTTTGGACCGTGTGGGTCTTGCATTTAGAACAGAATTTATTCTGCTCTTTCTGCATCTTCATTGCATAAATTTCTATTCTAGGGTAATTTAAGGGAACCGTCCTAGAAGAATCACATAGCATATGGCGTGACGCTGCTCTGTTCGGGGCGTACAGTTTTAAATTGAACCATTGAATAACGCAAAATCATGAAATAGTCAAGTGGACACATTCGACAAGATTGGTTTACTTTGGACAATTGCAACTTTACATGTAGGTGTGAGTTTGGTTATAGTACATCTTCGAAAATCGTGTATTCTGTTCTCATCAATACCTAACTGGATTTGGATGACATATTGATTTGCATATGGAAAAGTAAAATATTGGCAAGAAGGTGAAATGAAATATTTACATGGAAATAACAAAAAGTGTGGATTTTGATATCAGGGAATTAACGGCAACAGACTTGCAAAAAGGCTTCTTTGAAACCTTATCCAACTTGGCTGATGTCGGACAGATAAAGGACCAACGAGAAATAGCAAAGAACGTCCTGCAGCAAATAATTTCATCTCCTTTCCACAAAATCTTCGTAGCCGCAAAAAGAGATGGAGAAATTATTGGTTCAAATACATTGTTAATCGAACAAAAATTTATACACAATGGGGGCAGAGTAGGTCATATTGAAGACGTTGTCACGAAAAACGGATATGAGGGAATGGGTATCGGTAGAGCATTAGTCGCCAAGGCCTTAGACTTTGCTGCAGAGATGAAATGCTATAAAGTTATCTTAGATTGCTCTGTCAAGAATGCACGATTTTATAAGAGAGTGGGATTTAAGGAATACGGACTTTCAATGAGGTATGACCTTACCTGATAGGATTCATAGTGTGACAGGTAGAGAACCGATCTTATGAATTCATGAGTCTTTCTACCATCTACTGCTTAACTGGGTTGTCCTTCTCTAAATGTATGTAGCCATGTGGATGTGCCGGTATGACTATATGCTAATATTATTTATGCAATCTAGATTCAATTTGTCTATTTGAATTAGGTAGGCGATCTTGAGTCTATAGTGAACCAACTTTGAGAAAAAACAATATAGTAAATGCAACAGAATATTGCGTTCACAGTGTCTTGTTCTCCTTCGTGGAGCGATCTCGGAAGAAGTGCGGAGATCCAGGTTGCAATCCTGTTGGCCCTTTGTGGATGGAATGTACGGCTATCGCCAGGAAGTAGAGGGCCTGCTGATATATTTGCTCAAAGAAAAACAGACAAGTGGCTAATACAGGTAAAATCAAGCGGAAAGTTTGGGAGACTCAAGAGTTTAGAGCTAAAACAATTGAAATCTCTGGCTGCAAGAGCAAATGGTCTTCCAGTGATTGCCCTTGTTCAGCCTTGTATTTGTGCCACTGTACAAACAAGAAAGCTAATCCTCACCGATGACACCACCAGGGCAGCTGCTAAGCACGCCGGCCTAAAAGGCGAGACCGCGAATTTCCCAACAACTTCGCATGGAGTATTCTTTCACTCGGTAGTAGATTGGACAATTAAGGAACCATTATGAAGTTATTNCAAAATTCATCAATTTAATGCTGACGGAAAATAATTGAAGTCCTCCTGCAATTAGTANGTTGAGTTCATGATAACATCTGGTTTGCATGGTGGCATAAGCAATATGAGAGAAGCACTTCTCCCGGAAAGAACACNCNGCCTGTTGACGCCACTCGTTGGGAATAATAAGAAGATGTCCTATTAGACCTAACCATTAATCGTCTTCAAAATATTTTACGCGTTCTTTTTTGAATTCCCTTAAGCTGAACAAGATCCTATAGTCCCTGACACCAATGTTATCAGACATATGAATAGCCATTTCCTCAGCAGCTTCGATGGTGCGTGCGTGGATCATACTAAACAGGTTGAAAGGCCAGTCGGGATAAACCGGTCTTTGATAACAGTGACTCACTTGAGGAAAAGCAGCAAGCTTGTAACCAATTTCATCCATTTCTGAAGTGGGCACTTTCCATACTACCATCCCATTAGCAGCGAAGCCTGCATCTCTATGACGCAATATTGCTGCAAACCTTCTCATCACACCAAGTTCCTCGTACTCCCTTGCTTTTGCAAAAAGTTGAGAAGTGGTTATCCCCAAGTTCATTGCCATGTCCTTAAAGGGCTCTCGAACTATTTTCAGATTCTTCTGAAGCTCGCGGATAAATTCTTTATCTCGATCGCTGATATGGAATTTCTGCATATTCAAAGTCTTTACTGTGTCAGTAGGTGTTGGGTTCTTGGTGTCTTCATTGACCATATCAAGTCTAACCCCTATTTTAAAAACCTTCAGCGTAGGAAGTACTCGATATTTCTTTACACCATCTATCGAAGCTAGTCGTTCCAATTCCGTCTTCATGTCGATATCAGGCGGAACAGCTAGGGTAAACCACATATTAAATTCGTGGTTTCTCTCATAATTATGACTAACACCTTGATGTTTGTTGATTTCTTGGGCAACAAGGTCAAGTCTATCTTCTTGCACTTGAAGTGCAATGAGAGCGCTTCTGTAACCCAGACGTCTTGTGTCGAAAATCGCATTGATCTGTCTAATTAATCCCATCTGGCTCAGGCGTGATATTCTTTTCATAACTTCTTCTTCTGAAATGTTATGTTGATTTGCAATTGCATAAAATGGCCTATTGCTCAATGGAAAGACCCACTGGATTTCGTTCAAAAGTTCCTTATCTATACTGTCAATTTGTTGTGTTTGAGCTGGCTTTACCACCAAAGATTAGTCAATTTGCTTGTTCATCCATTAAAAACCTATCCTATTAGAACTGGACTTAAGTTTGAATTTAACGTGGATAGAATTGAAATCCTAAAAATCACTCAATAACTAAGCGACACCAAAATTGTCATCATAAATCTTTTTAATCT
>AF_2010_repII_A001DRAFT_10000189_pt1 | contig 11353 bp, 12 predicted proteins | sample AmaForreplIIA001_FD_9190 | JGI IMG/M metagenome (IMG submission 9190)
TCAGGATATATTCTACCCGGTTAAGAACAGCTATAGAGTCCAAAGGCAGGTCATCCTTTATTCTTGGGCTTGTGAGGAGCTGGTTTAACAGAATTAACTGATCATCAGCGTAGATCGATTGATCTATAAGTGGCTGATACAGCTCACAAATTTTCCTTCGTGGAGGCGTCCCATGCTTCAAGGATATTAGTTTATTTTGAGTCCTAGAATACTTCTTCTTCGACTGACTGTTCTTCCCTTCATCGATCTCCTTGCTATATAGGTTAGCTATTGTAGTTGCTGCCGTGTGCCATCTACTATTATAAATCTATTAAAGAATATTTGTATAGCATCGTAGACACGTAGTCTAATTAATCTGAGTACATATTTGCCAGGTTTTCTATTTTCACGCTGGTTGGATTTGGCCGACATGGATTGACGAGCACCGGAAGTTAACATCCTTTTTTGAAACCAATACATATCAAGGTATTAGGGACTACAACGTTAATCCTGGTATTTAATCTCCGTGAGCTCATCCCTGTTAACCCTATTCACCATGAATGGGAGAGACTGTTCGGCTAGACTCCCCCGCCATTCACCAAATTATTGTCTATATTATAAATAGTCCTTCACAGACATTATCCTCGCAATTTGACAGTAAGACCAGTTAATTCTGCGAGGGACAAAGGCGAGGCGATCACATCAGGGCAGATGTACGAAATTGAAAAAAACGCGCATAGGATGGGAATGCTTCGTGTCTACATGATGGAAAACGCTGGCCATGGAGTAGCCGACTATGTGAATTCATATTTCAAAAAAAAATCGCTGGATAAGATAGACGTGGTAGCCGTCTGTGGCACAGGCAATAATGGCGGGGACGCAGTTGTAGCAGCTAGGCATCTTAGTGGCTATTCCAATTATCTCGTTAGCGTTATCTTGTTAGGACGGCCGGATGATATACGAACTACGGAGGCAAAGGTTAACTGGAAGATCCTGAATAGAATTGTTTCCATCGAATCTAGTCATACGGTTGAAATGAATGGGAATCTTCAAAAAAAAATTTCCAAAGCCAGGGTCATAATCGACGGGATATTTGGAACAGGAATCAGAGGCTTTGTCCGTGAGCCTCACGCGTCGGCCATACGAGCTATAAACAAATCGAAGGCACATGTCGTTGCTGTTGATATTCCTTCAGGATTGGATCCTGACACTGGAGAATATGGTGAAGACTGTGTGTTAGCCGATGCGACCGTGACTTTTCATAGGGTAAAGACTGGTCTATTAACCGCGAAAAAAATTGCCGGGATAGTACATCTTGAACACATAGGAATTCCAAAGGAAGCAGAGAAAGGAATTTTGAAGTGAAATATGACTGCAAGAGTTACCCAGACTCCAGTAGGCCAAATGGCTAATTTCACTTATATCCTAGCTGATGTAAATAGCCATGAAGCTGCATTAATAGACCCTTCCTGGGAGTTAGAAAAAATTTTTGCTATTATGAAAAAGAATGCTTGGGAAGTAAGGTATATTATCAATACACACACGCATTTCGATCATGTTTTGGGCAACGAACAAGCCGCAAACCTAACAGGAGCAAAGATAATTCAGCACGAAAATTCAACACAGTTCAAAGATGTCGTCGTTAAGCATGGACAAGTAGTTTCAATAGGGGATATTATGTTGAAAATTATACACACCCCAGGCCATTCAAAGGATAGCATGTGTATTGTAGTTAATGATGAGTCAGTATTCACAGGTGACACCCTATTTGTAGGAAGCTGCGGCAGAACCGACCTACCTGGAAGTGATGCCTCAGAAATGTATGACAGTCTTTTCGAAAAAATAGCGAAATTAGATAAATCCCTCATTGTTTACCCTGGTCACGATTATGGCTCGACACAGACTACCACGATCGGTAGGGAGCTAGAATATAATCATGTACTTAGACCAAGATCCAGGGCGGAGTTTCTGCGTTTTATGGCAAGTGCGGATGACTAGTTCGTGGCGCGAAACCTATATCGCGATATACGGCCAATAAGTCATAGTAATTCCCACATCACTAGGTTTGCAGCGAACTCTCCTTTTTTTATCTGCGTAATTTCGTATACCGATACGTGCACAATTACCGGTATTACAGCGGCAGGTGCGAATAAGATGCTTGTCAAATATACCCCTGCAGCCGATTCCGAATTCTTGTATTACGGTTTCTGCAAGTGTATCAACAAACTACCGATAACACCGGATGGGAAGCCCACACCTGCCATTGTCACAAGAGTTGCTCTTAGATTGGCGGACATGCCATTCCAAATAGTAGATGCTGGATCCAAGGTCAAGCCATCAATACCCTACGTTTCGCTTGGAATAGAACCAGGGGAAAGTATCGAATCTGGCGCTGCAGTCGATCCTGTTGATGTGAAGAAGGGATTTGAGTACGGTCGTATAATGGGAAGACAAGCAGCAAAATTGAGTGATTTAGTGGTAGTAGGCGAAAGCATTCCTGCTGGAACCACGACCACGTTGGGTGTGCTTCACGCACTTGGTGTCGAATCTAAGTTCAAGGTGAGCAGCAGTATGAGGGCGAACCCCCATAAGCTCAAAAACAAGATCGTCAGCCGTGGGATGCAAAAGGCAAGGGTATCTTTCGGTGAATTAAAAAACGATCCCTTCGAGGCCATAGCTCGCTTGGGGGATCCCCTAATGCCGTCCATCGCTGGAATCACTGAAGGGGTGTTGACGTCAGGGGGAAAAGCTCTCCTTGCTGGCGGAACTCAAATGGCATCAATATTAGCGATTTTAAGATCCCTAGGAGTTAGACTGAAGGATGTATGTGTCGGGACAACAGTCTATGTTGCATTTGATAGGTCTTCAAATCTAGCCGGACTGATAAACTCAATCTCTACTGAAGTTCCTGTCTTTGCAGCTAACCTCCACATGGAAGAGTCCTTTATCGTTGGGCTAGCCTCTTTCGCGAGAGGTTTTGTAAAAGACGGTGTAGGCGCAGGAGGGTGCTCGATTGCAGCGATGCTAAAATCAAAGGGAAGGATTAACGGATATCTTATTCTGAAAGCAGTTGAAAAGGAGTATAATCATGTGCTGCATCGCGATCCTCACTAGAGTTGGGTTGTCCGTCTGCATCTTTTCTCCTAGCAACTTTCGGAGGACTCGTATCAGTTTCTGCCCCAAGCATATGGTTGTCGTAAGGATATTTATTATGGGAAACTCTTCGACTTTTTAGTTCACAAGACAGAATGATGACACCCAAGACAGTCCACTAATTTGTCTAGTAAGACAGAGGACAAAAATGAAGAACAACACCGGACTCCTGAGTTCTGCCTAGTTCTTTCGAATGCTCCGGCCGGGATTTGAACCCGGGATCGTCGCCTTGAGAGGGCGAAATGCTTAGCCGGACTACACCACCGGAGCCCAACGGCTATTTGGGTAAAAACAATTCTCCGGACTCTTCATATAAAACTTCTGCGTTGTAAGTGCGGCTCCTATAGTTGTCCAGTATAACCCAATCTTATCTACATTATTTGTGAATTCTTTCTCACGATCTTTTTCATTAACATTCTTGAGTTTATCACTTAAACGTCTGTGATCAAACTCCCCCTTGCGGTCAAAAAATATATCGATGAGAATATCTCCGCTGAGGTCGGCCTAATAGGTTGCAGGGCTACAGATCCTAAATCCTCGGTCAGCTGTTGTGAATATGATTTAGCAATTCTAGACCGGGCGGTGGCTGGATATCAGAACAAATTTTTGAGGATAGGGGAGCACAACGTAGAACTAATCCATATAGCTGGTGATCTCAAAAAGAATACTATAGCTACTAAAGGTATGTGTCTGGTTAAGGACTCGATAGCAGACTACTCTATTATGAGTTCACCCTCCACAGACCATTCCAGTCAATCTATCGATAATGAGAACTACGGCCGTGCGTTAAATTCCTTCGGAAAAAAAGCCCTTGTGCGTTCCCTTTTTTCTTACGATAAGGTAAGCAGCCTCTTGTCTAATAAGCCTGTTCTAGCTTCCATGTGGTCGAAGTTAGCGGCATACGATTTTCTGGAGGGAATACTTGCATTGTCAGGCTGCCGTCCGATGCCCCTCCATGAGCCACATCAGATCCGAAGTTTGAATATCGAAGATCAAAATGTATCGGCTGGCATCGACATTGCCATGGGGTGCATAGGCATTGAGCGAGCGACGAGAACCACTATTTCGAGGTCGTGTTCTGCTATCTCTCAACTGTATTCTCAAGAATATGATAAAGAATTGGTCATTATAAAGGCTAAACAGTTGATAAAGCTCGGAAGGTTGCCGGACTGTTATTACTATATCGGTAAGATGGCCCGTAAGGTCTTGACAACCAAAGACCCAATGTTTTACAACTCCTACTCTAAGTTAATCCAGGTTGCACTAGATCTAAGCCTTGACTCCCAACAAGTTCAGAGGTTATGTTTTGATCTCTTCAACGTTGCCAAGAATGTCCTCAAAAACCATAAGCGGTGAGCCGTCTATGACTGGCTTCGCTCTGTTTGCGATTTAGCTTTCGTTTTAGGCTCCTTGGCTGAGATTCTTTCTTACCTAAGGGTAAGACAGAAAGGGAAAGAAAAGAGAGGAAGAAAAAGTCCTAGGATGGCCGTCTGGCCTATTTGACCGACACGTTCGTCGCCTTGAATGCTTCGTTCATGGTCAGGTACTCTTCTATCTTCATCTTGACATCGTCAGCCTCGGCGTCGTCCATGCCTGCGAAGCCCGCTTTGAACGAGATCTTGTTTCCGGAAACGTTAACGTCTTCGATTTCCATGTCTGCATAGACGTTGGCAAGTTCATTAACCCAGTCTTCAGCTTCCTTCTTGTCTACGCCTGAAGTATCTATGGTTACATTTAGCATCTTTGTCATACAAAATCACCTATAGCAAGATTACCATAGACATTAATAAAGATGACGTGGGCTGCAGAATGGGGGTTGAACTCAAGCTTTGTTGCCAATCTTAATAAATGGAGGCAAGCTGATAGGATTATGTCAAGTATTCTATTCCTCAAAACCCCAATATTGAATGAGCTCTTTTTCAAACTTGGCTGACTGATTTTCGTTCAACGAATCACCACAGTTCTTGTGAGTTGGCACAACCCGCATTCCGAGCAATTTAAACTCTACCTCATAAAAATGAACTTTTGGACAGTTACACATGCCTACTAGAGACATATATCAGGAGGCTATAATATTTGAAGATATGTATGACCTAAGTGACCCGGTATACGGCTGCCGGCACTTCAGCAGCGCTTCTACCACAAACATATATATCAAATTATTATCCTAAATTGCTTTGATAGATTATGACAATGACTGGCAAAACTGCTACTTCGAAGTTAATTTTGTTATTCTTTGCGACAATCGCTTTGGTCGGGATGTGCTTGAACCATGCTTATTTCGTCACGAATGCGTACGCGCAAAATACATGGTACGTGGGTAAAGGAGTTCAACCAAATACGTTTTATACGTATCAAATACAAGATCACGATACAAACCAAGGGCAACCTTTTTTGATGACCATCTACTTCAAGCAATTCAACAGTACAGGCAACTACTGGGTTGCTCCAGCAATCGTTGTTTCTCAAGGTAAGGTTTACAACGGAACGCTTCATTTAAGTGACCTAGATCTCACTCCATTGGGATCTTCTAAAGTTCCCCTTGAAATGAGAGATTATGTATCTGGTTACAAAAACAGTGTTGCTTGGTTATCATCTTTCGTACCTAAACCTGGTCAGTCATTAACAGCCCCTTATTGGGGTAAAATTGCAGCAATAGGGGGATCACCTGTGGCGCCTAGCGGTAGCGCGACGGTTAATGTCCCAGCTGGAACATTTAGCACTACAGTGGTCAGCTGGCATTATGGTGTAGATAATTCTATTTATGTTAATCCCGATATGCCCTATCCAATTAAAGCTCAAACATTCGCCGCCACTACTGGGGGAAGTCCTCCGGTTCAGTTTGCTTTCGAACTTCAAGCCACAGGCCACGGTCAGCCTCCTATTCCAAAAAGTCAGGTTATAGCCCCTAAATCACCTATGACAATAACTACTGCAAGGGGGACATACACTATTACCCTTGCCTGGCAACCTGAAACAATAGTTCCAAACAAGCCCACGCAGTTTGGAATTCTGTTTCAAGATTCGTCCGGTAACACTGCGAGCGGTGTTACATATAGTTTCAAAGTTACAGATGCAGGCGGTACGGTAATAAAAGACGTCCATGACCAGCAGGCCGCTAATGGTGAAGGACAACAGATGGTGACTTTTACAAAGCCAGGTCCGGTCAGTGCCGTCGTAACTGTAGACTCGGTGTCTGGCACCCCGACTGGAGAATTTGTAGAAAGCTCCACTTTCGGGTTATTGGTGCAAGGATAGCTTTCTTATACAAATCCGTAATTCTTCAGGACCGGTAACAAAGAATCGTTACAATGCTACTGCTGCTGATCCACAAATGGATCAGCCCCCCCGAATCTAGCTAGATATACCAGCAGCTGTAGGATGATAGACATGTTGCATAAGCCAATCTCCAAAATCTTTCACGCGCTCATCTAGTTTACACCATATAAGGATAGATCCGGGGAGGATTTCTATTGTTCCGTTTTCCTTAATTATTCGTATACCTTCTTTACCTTCGTACATGTACGCATCGTTCGCCTGAATATTTGCCCCCAACAGCTCGAATGCCTTTCGCTTTATATCTTCCCTTGGAACAGGAAATTTTTTGCAAAGACTATTAACGACTATGCCTATGTTTTCCGTCCCAAATGATTCGACGTCCTTGATCTTCTTGGGGTCTGGAAAATGCATCTGCAGTCTTACACCATGACGGGAGCCTGTCAATAATGCGAGTTCGGTCAGTTTCCTAAATAACGAACTAGGGCTCTTGTTCGAGATATTGTATATCGAGTCTAGATTATGACGTAGATTCGATTGTAAATCTTCGATTAGTCCGGAGAAAGAATTCATTTTACTAGTTTCACTTACCGCAACAGGAATCCTCTTCCACTTCCCATAGGGACATGTTCATGGCCCCCACATAGTAGGCAACGTACTATTTAGCTGGAATATTCCAAAGAAGTCACAATGGCCTGACCTTGATACGATCATCGTTCGATACATGAAAGGCCGTGGAGACCTTTCATATCGACAAACATATTCTATACCACTAAAGGACTAAATGCCGCGCTTTACTTTGTTGGCCCATGTTTGATATGATTATGTTCAGTCAGTTCTGTATTGGTCTTAAATTTCTCCCCACAAATGTCGCAGCTGAATTTCTTCCTACTAAGGAAATCAAACTTCATACAAGCAGTGTTTTGTTGGAATAATATAAACGATCCAGCCTGTATTGCGCCTAGATTAATGCAGACTAGCGAGGTCAGACGCTGTAAAGAAAGAGTGGTTCCGAGCTATTTTAGCAGTCTGGACTTGACGGGCTCTTTCATCTGCACACTTATCATATTATTATAAAATGTTATTCTTGTCTATAGATAGATACTAATTAGTGGGTAAGGACAGTTACGCGTTATGACCCATTTGATAAGACACAAGATCGGATCTTGGAGGTTAGACGATCTCATCANCGATACGAATGGGAACGAATTTCAGAGACTTCTGGAATCGATAGCGGGGAAGGTAAAGTATCTTGAAGGTAGACGAAAAGAACTTCATAATAATATTTCGAAGGAAGAATTTGAAGAATTTCTCCATTTGATTGAAGAGATAGCCGAAAAAGTCGGCATCGCTAGCTCTTATGCCCATTTGAGCTATGTGGCCGATACCACGTCAAATGAACGCGCCGCGCTCGTAACGAAAACTGAAATGTTTGCATCTGATATATCCAATAGACTTCTATTCTTCGATTTGTGGTTTAAGAAAGAAATTGATGAAGAAAATGCCCATCGTCTCATAAATACCGTGTCTCCCGTGTACTATGAACATCTCAAGCACTCCCGGCTATTAGGGAACCATACACTGTCAGAACCCGAAGAGAGGATCATTACTACCCTGGAAGTGACAGGAACAAGCGCCCTGACCAAGATTTATGACAGAATGACTAGCGGATTTGAGTTCTCAATGCGACTGAAAAGGGGTAGAAAATCTCTTAGAAAGACATTTACTANTNTACAAAAATTGCTTTCCNTAACCCGCAGCACTAAAGCTACAGAAAGAAAAGCAGCTTATGAGTCACTACTCCAGGTGTATAAGAAGAATAATGGTGTATTAGGCGAGATTTATCAGAATCGAGTNATNGAATGGCGTGATGAGCACGTAAACATGCGTGGGTTTAAGACTCCAATTTCTGTTAGAAATACTTACAATAATTTAGATGATGCAACCGTAGAGTCGTTGCTCGCTGTTTGCAAAAGAAATTCAGGGGTATTCCATGAGTACTTTAGGCAGAAGGCAAAGATGCTTGGGGTGAGAAACCTTCACCGGTATCATCTATATGCACCGCTGACCACAGCGGCGTTTGGACAGAAAAAATTTACATATCACAGAGCGATTGATAATGTGCTTAGTACGTTTCAGGATTTCCATCCGAAGTTCAGAGAGTTTGCCGAGAGGGTTATTTACGAACAGCATATAGATTCTGAAATCAGAAAAGGCAAATTGAGCGGCGCCTTCTGTTCATCGGTGTCTCCAAAACTTACCCCCTTTGTGTTATTGAATTTTGATGGAAAATCAAGAGATGTTTCTACCATGGCACACGAATTGGGTCATGCCATACATAGCACAATTGCTTCTGACAAGCCAATAACGGTGTGGGGAGCTCCTCTTCCTTTGGCTGAAACTGCATCAGTCTTTGCAGAAATGCTTCTAAACGATAGGTTGTTCGAAAAAACGATAAACAAAGAAGAGCGAACGATATTACTTGCCGAACAAATAGATGATATGTATGCAACAATAATGCGTCAAGCATATTTTACCCTTTTCGAAATTGATGCCCATATGATCATCGCTGACCAGAATGCAACTATAGACGAGGTTTCAGAGTTGTATCTAGGCAATCTAAAGGAACAGTTTGGGAAATCTGTAATCGTCTCCAAGGATTTTCGATGGGAATGGCTCTACATACCACATTTTTACCACAGCCCATTCTACTGTTATGCATATTCGTTTGGGAACCTTTTGGTGTTGTCTTTGTACCATCAGTTTAAGGTAGAGGAAAAAAGGTCATTTATTCCAAAATACCTTAGTATATTGTCGGCCGGAGGTTCGAGAAAGCCGGAATCTTTACTTAAGGAATCTGGGATTGACATTACTCAGGATGACTTCTGGCAGCAAGGTTTTGATCTTGTTTCCGAAAAAGTAGAGGAGTTAAAAGGAGCGTTAAAATAAATAAACTCTAGATATACCCAAAGCGATCTTGACCTGATTAACCGGGTTTCGGCATTATTATGATAGCTCTGAATATCCTCTCTCTGGCCTGATCCGAATCAATGGTAGATCTGAAATCTGCTATCTGCTATTACTAGTACTCCAGGCATTCGATATTATCCTATAGATAGACTGACCGTGCATCGGTAGGATTGATACTTCAAGCTAACTGCCCCTTTCATTATCTATTTGCATCTGGAATGTCCCAAAAGTCTCTTGCAGTTATCTATAAACCAGTCAAGCAGCGTTCTCCAATTAGGCCATGCCAAGATAATCTATACTGGTAATACCACTATGACTTATTTCGAGATCGTAAAGGAAGTTGGAACGGAAGGAGAATAAGCATCAGGATCTTTTTGAAGAGGACGTTATCACGCAAAAGTTGGTTAATTATATCTTTAACGGAAAAATAGCGGATTATTTGGGACTCGTGGGATTGTCGTTTCACCCAAATGGTAATGGACTGGGTGGGATTTGAACCCACGACCTTGCACTTGCGAAGCGCACATTCTACCACTGAACTACCAGCCCTGCGAAGTCTCAGTGTTTCAGAGTTGAACGATTTCATGCTTATAAAAAGGTAGCAACCCCGCAAGGAAACGTCCAACGACATGAATCCATCAATGTATCTAGCTGCGGGTTATATCCTATGGATTATATACATCCATGAGACGATCAAATAATACTTATAAGAATGAAATGTCATCTTTTTCTTGTTTAGTTTTGAAATTATTCGTAAATATTGTAAATATCATGCTTTAATAATTCTTAATTATGTGAGTAATGAGCAAATTTATATTCCGGTCTTGTGCAGTATATCCTTGGCGAGGCATAACAAAAAATGTTTGTCCCAACACCACTTGTACCGTCAATACAAACTGGTGCATACGTTTCCTTTGCCCTAGGCTTACCCCTGGCGGCCTTGGCCCTGGCAACCTATTTGAAAGAACTAAGGGTGACCGCAGGTTCGCTGAATAAATACAAAAGACGTATAATAAATCCTACAAGTAATACAGTGGCAGCCTAAAAACTCCCTTTTTGTTTCGTATCTTTAAAACGGACACAACATGTGAAATAAAAAGATAATCTGGAGGTGAATTTTTAGTGGGTTCTGTAGCAGATGGTGCTGGATTACCAACTGGAGTATTCGAAGTAGTATTTGTAGATTCGGGTATTTGCCCGCGAACTTCCCCAGGTGGATTTTGAGTGGTATGCACGTTCACATATTCTTGGTCACTTTTGATCAGATTTAACAAGTCAGACATGTGTTTACCCCTTCAACGATCCTATCAAACTCGTTGAATTAATGTCTCCGTGTGCAAGTGTGCCAGTGACTTTACCTGTAGCTATTGCGGGAATAAACAAATCAAGCTTTTGAAATCGGTCCTGCATATCTTCGGGTAACAGATGACAATGGAAAATTCAGTATGAAAGTAGCAAAAGACGGGATGGTTTGGAGGACTTAGCTGAGAACAAATCCATATTCTAAGGGAGAAGTTGCTATTGATCCGGCAGGCATCGAGGAACATCTCGTTTCAGCCGTTTCCCATTTTGACCGGAAACTGTTTGAACGGGGTCACAGGATGGTAGGAATCACAGGATAAATGACATCTGGTTGTGAACATATAGAAATTAGAGTGTCAAAGGAACGCCCTAGTAATCACCGATTATTTGGACAATTCAGTCCGATTGGGACTGTCGAACTGAGAATGCGGAGACTGTCGGCTAGAGTAGCCTAGGATTCAAACGGCTGATAATGTCATTTAGATAAGGATATTTTACAACATACTTTTTGTGTTAAATAATAGCTAATAAGATTAAAGCATCATCCTACTAAGAACTTATAGCATAATAGTTAACTAATTTTGGCCCACAGAAATATCTTCCTCTGTTATCTTATGAGTAGCGGTAGAGGAGTGCAGATATATCATAATTGAGGGAGATTGGAGGATGATGG
>AF_2010_repII_A001DRAFT_10000190_pt1 | contig 11276 bp, 19 predicted proteins | sample AmaForreplIIA001_FD_9190 | JGI IMG/M metagenome (IMG submission 9190)
AGCCGGTCTCAATATTCGTTGCGAAAAGAAATGCAATTGGGAGGCAGTCATGACCACCCGATCACTTTGCATATCCGCAGCGGTGCTGCTTTTGGCAATGATTTTGGCCTGGCCGGCGTTCCCCGGTCGAAGCGACACGAACCGCATCGCCAGCCAAAGCTCAGGAGTAGGTTTGCAGGAAAAGTCACCTTCAATGCATTCTCGGTGACGCAGAAGACAGACAAGTCCTCGCCCGTCTTTACGCGCGACAGCGACGAGAAATTGCATGGCGCTGACGTAAAAGGTCATCCGACGGGCAACCGACCGTAATGGTGTCCGCTTCTATCACGACGGATATGCAGGCCGAGAGGCGTCTGCTAGGCGAGTGACTCGGTGGCGTCGGCCGCCTGTTCAGGCACAATACTGATCCGTTCTCCGCAAGCGCACGGCTGCGCCTTGCGGGTCGACAACGGAATCTTGCGCCCGTTTGGCAATTCGACGAAACGGCGGACAAAATGGCCGGCGCTTTCGACGACGTATTTGGTGCCCTCGGGCAGTCGTTTTGGCAGGCGGTACGTATTACGCACTTTTGGTCCCACTTCAGTTTAGCTGGGTACCACCAAGCGACACTCTTTGTCCGCATAGTGACAAAATTGTAGCTATCCCCAGGTGAGGCCGCCCGGAGCCTCTATTTGCCGTTGTCCCGGTGCCATTTAACGACGGCCACGCCATTTTTGCGGTCAAGGGGTTGGGGGGGTCCTCCCTTGAGCCCGTGGCCGGTCAGCACGTCCTCCGGGGTCTGTTCGGGCACGCCGGGAAAAACCGGCCGACCACCAGGCAACCGCGCACCGGGTGCGCGCGTCAGGTAGAAAAAATCGTAGCGATCAAGAAACATTCCAAAGACATCAGNCCCGCCGATGACACCGAGGCTCGCATCGGGAACGCCGAGCACTGCCAACGCCTGGTCGAGGGAAGCACCGGCAGGATTCCAGAAAAGCGCGTTATTGTTGTTCGGGTCGCTTGCTATCGCCGCGACTCTCCGGGTTAGAATCAGTCGTTTGCGTAAATCAGATCGCCGTTGGTTTTCATGCGAGTGACGTCCGTGCACAACCACATCGACGCCATCGAGTCCGCGCTCGAAAAAGATCTGATCGGCTTCAAACTTGAGCGAGTCCGGCATGACGCCAGCCGCGTTCGCAAGCATGCCGTCTTCGGAGACTATGGCATATCCTTCGATACGGTGAGGTGTTTTCACGGCGGTCGTAACTTTCAGATGCATCCGAGGCGGGAGGATTTTGCCACGGCCGACTATATCGTTCTCACGGATTAGTCGACTTTAATTTTTCGACTGCTGCAAAGGCCTTCATCGTGGCGCGGTCCGGCGCGAGTAATAAAGATTCGCATCCGCGGCCGGTACAATCATCTTGCCGATCGGCCAAAGCGCGATTCCGGCTAGTTTGAGATGCGCCCACGCAAACGGAATACCGATGATGGTGATGGCAAGGAGGATCGCTGTGAGGACGTGTCCGAGCGCCAGCCACCACCCGGCGAGGACGAGCCAGATCAGATTGCCGATGAATCCCAAAAGCCCTGTGCCAATGTCTTCGGCGCCGGAATAATCCGCGCGCGACACGGCCTTCTGGCCGAACGGAAGCAGCGTATAGAGACCGATGTTGATTGCCGCCCTTGCCCAGGGCAGGCCGATAATCGTGATCGCCATGATGACGGCGGCGATAATCCAGGCGACCGCCATCCAAAGTCCGCCGAACGCGATCCAGAGGATGTTCAGCAACAGCGAGAAAAAGGACATGGGCCCCCTCATGGAATACGAATGCCAAAAGCCATCTAGGTATTCTTGACGGCTTTGCCAGCGGGGTGGTGCGGGATTTTCGGGCAAGGGAGCGCCCGCTCGGGAACAGAATCTTATTTGCGTGGTTCTCCGGGTGGTTAGGACATGGAGCGCAACATGAACATTCTCTGGCTTATCATTATCGGCTTTGTCGCCGGTATCATTGCCAAGTTCCTCCACCCGGGATCATCGAACGAGCCGTCGGGATTCATCCTGACGACGTTGCTCGGCATCGCGGGATCGTTCGTTGCTACCTATCTTGGCCAAGCGCTCGGCTGGTATCAGGCCGGTGAAGGTGCCGGCCTCATCGGAGCGGTCGTGGGCGCTATTATCGTCCTGGTCATCTGGGGAATCTTTGCCCCGCGGCAGCCGTCAACAATCGCGTGACTTTGCGAGACGACAAATGACATCGACCTTTCTTCATGAGGACAAGAACGTTCCGCCGGATGAGGCCGAGGAGCGTGACGCACCAAAGTGCCCTGTGTGCGGGCACCAGATGTGGATGACCCGCGTCGACACCCAGCTTTCGGACGGCGGAACGCAATCGCGGCGTGAATATGAGTGCAGCCACTGTGGCGCGAAGCGATCAGTGGAAACGAGCTCTGACCGGATTACTCCGCTGGCTTCCGTAGCGGTCGATACCGAGACCTGACGGCCAGATAAAGTTGAAGCCGCACACGATGGGCGGCTTCCACTTCCATGCGGGCCGCTTGACGCGACTATTCGATGATCTGGATCACCCGACGGTCTGACGGTTCGACCAGGTACACATGGTCGCCCGAATACACATACCGATATTTTGCCAACCTCGACCCCAAGGGCTGGGAACGGTTCGCAGTTCCACCTCTGCTGGCAACGTTGCACCGACCGAAAGTCGTTCTTTGACTGTCACGACGCAACCCGCTCCTTCACCAAGTAATCCCTGATAACGGTGCGTTACTCAGGCTCGATAACGACCGTTTCGGCGGGACCAACGCCGATGATCTGCGCAAGCGATTGCGCGCCCCGGCGAGAATAGCTATTGCACTCGCCGCCACTAGTGCGGGTTTCATGAGTTAGCCTCCAGTCTTTTTGACAACCGCGCGGGCCAACGTCCGACTCTACGCGGTTCCGAACCAATTGCCTGCGAACTGAACGGAACTCTGAACGAAGTGCCGAGCGTTGTCGCAAACTCGTACTCATCCAACAGCTAACTAACCTGTTGCAGGTCGGATTAACCCTGTCGTCCGATAGGTGCTGTGGTGTTGTTTTCACTGGCGACTGCGCGGCTTATGAGATCATCTCCTCATTGAGAACCCCTAAAAACTTATCCCCGCGTCGCCCCACGGCGCGGGGATTTTCTTGGGTGCCGCCGTCGCAAGATCGTCGGAGCGCTCGCGTGCCGTCTAAATGCTAGAGTGCGCGGTGCGGTTCGAAGGTTGAGGAAATATCGTATGAAAGAAGGTCGGTTTGTCCCACCGAAGGGCGCTTTTACGCGCACGGTACCCATTCGGTTCTCTCACTGCGATCCGGCTGGCATCGTCTATTTCCCGCACTACTTTGACATGTTCAACGGCCTCATCGAGGACTGGTACACCGAGCAGCTCGGCGTGAACTATGCGAAGCTCATACTGGACGACCGGCACGGTTTTCCTTTCGTTCACATCGAAACCGATTTCAAATTGCCGAGCCGGATGGGAGAGCAGCTGGATCTTACGCTGTTGCTCGAACGCGTCGGACGCTCTTCGCTGAGCGTCATCATTGTCGGTCATTTGGCTGGCGTCGAGAGATTGCGCGCACGATTGACGACTGCGATGACGTCATTGGAGACACAGCGGTCAGTAGAGTTGCCAAGTACATTGCGTGACAGATTTGCGGCTTACCAGAGGCTGACTGGCGGGGTAGGGTCTGGGCAATTCGGTCTAAAGGGCGGCGCTTAGCGCGCTATTCGGCTTTGATGTGGGCCGCGCGGACAACTCTGCCCCACTTGTCGGTTTCGTCAGAGACGAGTTTTGCGAAGTCATTGGCTGTACCGCCAACCACGCTGCCACCCAGATCCGCGAAGCGCGACTTCAAGCCGGGGTCTGCGAGGGCTGTGTTGATTTCCCTATTCAGCTTGCGGATGATCTCGACGGGAGTGCTCTTGGGCGCGCCAAGGCCGATCCAGTAACTTGTCTCGAAGCCCGGCACAAATTCACTTACGGTCGGTATTTCTGGCAGTGCATCCGAGCGCGTCGTACCAGTCGTTGCCAGCGCGCGTAGTTTGCCGGCGCGAATGTGCGTAACGGCAATAGCCAAAGGAGAAAAGAAAACGTCGACCTGGCCGCCGAGCAGATTGACGATCGCTGGGCCGCCGCCGCGATAGGGAATATGCGTCATGTCGATGCCGGCCATCTCCTTGAAGAGCTCACCCGCTAACTGAGACGAGCTGCCGATGCCGGCAGACGCCATGTTGATCTTGGCTGGGTTGGCCTTGGCATAGGCGATGAATTCAGGAAGCGTTTTGGCAGCAAGCGACGGATTGATCACGATGACCAGCGGCGTGCGGAAGATGCAAACGATAGGAGCGATGTCGCGAATAAAATTGAAATTCAGTTTTTCATAGAGTGTGGCGTTGATTGCAGCAGACGGATCAAACAAGAGGAGCGTATTTCCGTCGGGCGCTGCGTGTGCGACCGCATCGGTCCCGACATTCGTCCCGGCACCGGGCCGGCTTTCAATGACGAAGGTTTGCGCGAGCCGCTCTGACAACCACGGTCCGATCTGACGCGCCACGGTATCGGTCGTTCCGCCGGGCGCATACGGTACGATCAGACGCACCGGCTGCGACGGATAATCGAGCGCCGATGCGACACGTGAAAAGATCGGGAGGACGGCAACGCCCGCCATGAGACGCAGGAGTTGTCGACGGACAATTTTCATGACGATCTCCCCGGCATCAAGGGCGAACGGATCAGGTCAGCTCTGAAACGAAATGGTCGTCAGTCAACTACGAGGCGCAGTAGCTTTGCTGACTATCGCGTAGACTGAGCGGCATTGTCCAGCAAGCGCATGGGTGCCCCGGAAGGCCGTGACTGGCCTGTCGATTGCGGTGTCTTGCGCGTGCTGGCTGAACGGGGCTGAGCTGAGGCGGACACCTTCTCTTTGAGGTCCTGCTCGGCTGCCTGCAGCGTAGCAATTTCCTGGGCCATGTCTTCTTGTTTGGTAGCGAGCTGCTTTATCGTCGTGGCAAGTTGGTCAACGCCGTGCCGCACGATCGCAAGATCAAGCGCGACAGGTTTAATCTGCAGAGCGAGGTCAGCCGACGTTACCGCCGTGACGCCGGACGCCTGACCGTCGAAGGGTGCGGCCTTTGAGGCTGGAAACAACCAAACCAGAGATGGGGCCCAGGTCCTGATCGTGGCTTTCGCTTCCTCGCCATGAGATTGCCAGGCCAAAGTGCCGACGACACCAAGTAGAATCGCAAAGACCAAGCGGAAGGATCCACGCAGCATTCGACGACCGGTTGATCGTTTCGTCGCTGTGGCTTGATCGTTCCTCTGGGCGGGAGGTCGAGACCAGCGAGGCCACTCCGGGACGACATCGCGTTCGTGGTAATGCGGCGAATTCTGCGTGGAATATGAAGCTGGCATTTTGTCCCCCTAGTCCCACCCACTATACAGAGCTGTAGCGGGCCATCGTGATGTGACAGAAGCAAGGCAAGAGAACTCCCTGGCGTGCCGACGACGAGGTTTAAGGCATTCTGCTACCAGCGTGGTATTGTATCGGACCTGAAGTTGGGTGCTGGAATGAAGCGACGCGATTTGATTGCGATTGCTGGAGCGGGCGTCGCATCGCCATTCACTGCTCGCGCGCGACAACAGCAGCGTTCGCAGAATGTCGGCGGTCTCGAAGAGGCTAAACGCCATTTCGACAAGATCTCTCAGCCCAGTGAGACGGCCCGATCGGACTACATCACCCGTTTTGTTCGGATGCGGGAAAAAGCTGCGCGCCAGAAGACTGACGAATGGAAAGCCATCGATAACGAAGTAAGACGGCATCCCGCGTCAAAAGACTCCGACGGTAAGATCCAGTCCGGCCGTCTGGTTGGCAAATGGTCATCGCCGCGGCACGATTACCAGTACAAGGGCGATGGCAGCTGGACCATGTTGCCGGCCGACGAGGGCACGACCCATGGCACGTGGGGCATCGACGGAAATCAGTTTTTCACAACTGCCAGCATAGGACCGTCTGACCCGGCCAAGTACACAATCATTCTGATCACCAAAAAGGATTTCGTAATCGCCGACCAATCGAGCGTCTTCTATGAGACACGTCTCAAATAGAGCGGACGATAGAGCGCGCAAAAAGGAAGAGCCGCAGTCCCAAATTCTGCGGCTCTTCCCGCGCTTCCGCCTGATCCAGGATGATCGAGGGGACGTAGGCGAAAGCCTCAAAAGCTTAGCGTCTCGTTATGCTTCGGTCGGCACAAGGATGAGTAAATTTCTGCGCCTGAATGCAAAATTTGCCTAAACAGCCGATATTAAAAGTGGCAGTAAGGCCGACGGTGTGATGATCGCAAATACCCAAACAAAAGAAGGTTTGGGATTTGGGCTGTCCAATTGAATTCAGGCGACCGATAGTTGTACGATTGCACGCAAGGGCGCCATTCAATGAGGCCGCCATGCGAAACTCCACCATTTCCGTCATTCTCGCTGTCATCTTTGGCTTCAGCGTTGGCTCGTCCATGGCAAGCGAGACGACGATGCGAAAATCATCCGCTGAAGAACTCAAAAGCGTTTGCGATAAGGCCGGTGGGTCGTTTTCGCAGGACGCAGGTGGCTACGGTTGCGGAACAAACTGCCAGGGAAAGGCTGGGACCGATTGCGTGCTCGCTTGCAAGAATGCCGAGAAAGGCTGCTTCGCGCAGGTTCCGGGGCGTGCGCGCCCAACAAGCCCTTTGAATGCACTCGTCCGATCGCCGCGAGGATAGAGCGCTACGGATCTAATGGTGCCTTGAGCTGCGGGTCCTACCCGTGGGCCCTGGGTTGTAGAATTGGTTGGGCAAGCAAAATCCGCCGATGCCGCTTATGGTCGCCCCGCATTGCTCAATGGTGAGGAAGCCGCAATTTGTGCCGCCGCCACCATTTCCAGCCGAATAGGCCGCGGACCATGGATCGGGATCGTGGCGGCCGACCGGGCTGACTCTATTTGCCGTCGTTCCAGATATCGGCGGCGAGTTTCCAATCGCCCTGTACTCTCTGCCACAGGACAAGATATTTTCCGGAAATCTCCTTTGGCGAAGATCCCTTGGTCGTCAAGCTGAAGGTGCCGATTTCGCGCGCTGTGGAAGGACTCAGGCGTTTCACTTCCAGGGTGGTCAGCTTTGGGCTCGCGACCTGCTCCGCCATCCCTTTCCACATAGCAGCAATTGCGGTGCGGCCTCTCACCATCGGCGAGCCGGGCGGAAATGCGACCGCGTCAATCGTATATAGCTGAGCTATCCCGTCAAAATCGCCCTTGTTGAACAATTCGATCCATTTCACATTCGCTGCCTCGATCTTGGCTTTTTGAGCGAAGGCCGGCGAAACAAGCGCGAGCGTGAACGCGACCACCAGTGCAATCCGACGCATAACAACCCCCAATTGGAATATTCAAGTCTGCCTTAGAGCAGTCCCCATTTCCAAGCCAAGATTGGGATGACAATAATTATTCCAATCGCGATGCCCAGCATTTTCAATTTTCAGGCGCGTTTCTGCTCGGCGTCCATGTGCGTCATGTTCCTTGAGTAAATCGTTCTAACGAGTTTTCTGAATGTCCGTTCATGGAACGAATAAACTAAGGCACCACCTCGAAACCCGGTGCGAGTTTCAGAAGGATGATACGACGAGCGTACCAATGGCTGCGCGGAAAGACATGGCCAGAAGCAAAAAGCATCACTCGAAACACATGAAAAAAATGCGCAGCCTGGTCCGGGCAATTCATCAAATCCTGATGCTTCCACTACGAAGGAAGACGTAACGCCGAAATCGCGATAGCCGATTTCTGGAGGGGCAGGGCTGTCAGAGGCACCAGTGCTGCAGCCCCTCTTTTGTTCGTTTTGAAAAGCGTCGTGCCGGTATCCGGCGCAATTGTAAAAAGACATATCGTGAAAATTTTTTCACGCCCAGAAGCGGCCAAAGATCAGTCAAGTTAGCGACCCACCGTTCAGTGCCGGTCGCTGCGTCCGGGTGACATTCAATGGGGACCGAATGCTCACCCGGAGGGGACAATTGGGGATCACAGCTGCCGGCACTTTAGGAATGCTTGATTTTGCATTTTTGATCCAACAATCGAATATAAAAAGGCCGCCACAGCGGGGACCATGGCGGCCGTTGGGACCCGCGGTTTGGGGAAGGGGGCTTCGAACCGCGGCAATGTTGAAACTCGGCAAAGGCGACTTCGTTCCAGTTCCAGGACTGTCTGGTCTGCGGCGCGTCGGCGCACACCTCATTCCGATCTTCCGAAGCTTTGAACGGCAGACGTTAAGGTGTGTCAGTGTCAGAATGAAGTCGAGCGCAATGATGACAAGCGACGGTCATCCGCATGTTTAGATGCGAAACAAGGTCAGGTCCGCTATTAGTGCCTCACTACCAGTAGCGGCGATGCCAGCGGTGATAGCGGTGGAACCTCGGCTGGTAAGCGTACGCTCTATATCCGCCATAACCAACGGGTGGATACGTGCCGCTTACTGGCTTCCCGTAGCTGTCGCCGTACCACGGGGCGTTGGGACCGAAATTCGGAAGGCTTTGAGCGAACGACACCGTTGTCGCAGCCAACAGCATCGCGGCAGTGAAAACGAATGCTTTCATGAGTTCCATCTCCCATTTCGCTATTTGTTGGAGAACGGAAAAATGGCTCGTCTGTTCCGCGTGGCGGATCGGACGAAGACGAAATTGTGAACGATCAGACTATATTAGCGCCGGCACGTTCAGCGTCATCGACGCATCGCGTGCACACAAACGCTCGGGCGAGCGGCGAACTGGCCCTAATCCAAATGGGCATTGAGCAATCGGCGCAGTGGCCGCGGAGCGATTGCAGGAGTGGTGCCGCATTTGTTATGCGTTCGCAGATTTCGATTTAGACCACCGTCACCATCCCTGGAGCATCACGCGGCGTAGGCACCTTCCTCAGGGGGCGCGCATGGCTCACAGATCCAAACAACTTCGCGCGAAAAGTCGATTCTAATTGGTGCCCAAACGGTCGCGCGGCAATTGCAGCATTGAGCCATTACTCGGTAACAAACAAACGGGTCGGCATCGAATGCACACGATAACACACACTCGGAAGCTGTTCATATAGAACAGCCTGCCCCCAGATGCGAAGGTAGAATGGTGGTGAAGCGCGTAGGCGCTTGCATCAGGATAGTAAACTGCGCAACCCCGACGCGCTCGCACCGCCCTATCTCCTCGGGCATCTCGGCAGCTTACAGGCTTCGAACGATACACGGCGAGGAAGCAACGTCAGCGGGTACAGCGTCGGTTCTAGCGCGACACTGCGACAACGCGACAGGCAGCTTTGGCTCCGGAGCTGGAAGTTATGCCGAATGACTGCCCTGAGCCTTTTTCGGTGCAGGTAACGACAAGGGCTCCTCAAATACGCTTTTGACCAGCGAATTGTCTGACAGGTATTTATGATATTGGGTTACAACCGACTTGGCCTCTCTTAGGGTCGCAAGCCGCCACTGGATTTCCAGGTTTTCATTTCCAGCGATGCTTTCCACGATTCTGCGTTCTTCTACCAGCAACTTAAATTCATTCGGCTGGTCGGTTTCCTCTGAAGCGTTGCCGTTAAGGTGAGTTGCGAAATCGATCCGCCCCGTCGGCACCCAATCCCGCTTGACGACGCCTTGGTAAGTTGAACGGTCTTTGCCATTTACTTTGGACAACATTGACAACACGTTGTTCATTTTCTGCTCCTTCCAACACGCGCCGCCAACTCGGGGCACCCTTGCCAGTATAGGTCCCACGCTGTCCTCCGGGGCGGTATCGGGATGGGTCATGTTGATCACCCCGTTGTTTGGTAAACGCGGGAACGAAACCGTCACCCCACTTTCGTGAAGACCGCTTTGCGGTCGGAGACACAACGCACCTAATTCAGGGAAGTCCACTACTCATCGCTTCCTTGTAGGCGCGCTCCGCGTTGTCTGCGGCGGCCAGCTTTGCCTCGCATTGGTTCGTGCCTTCGCCGCTGCCGGCGTTCATGCGGTCCTGATAGTCCGTCCGCGTCTGAACGAGTTGGTTTCTGGCATTGTCAAGCGAAGCTGTCTGCGAACTACACGCGCCGAGTAGCACCGCAACGAAAACAAGAGCCTTGTTTCGCATGCTGTACCTCACCAGCCAGGATAACTCTAAAAAGCGCATCGTCGGGCGATCAACACAACACGGCATAAAAAACATGTGTCTAACCCAGCTCAGTTCCTTGTCCGGCCCTGTGGATTAGGTGCAGCGCGATTGCTGCCGGATGGAAGCTGCCCCGACAGGCTGTCAGACTTCGAGACCGGGAAAAATGAATGACTGACGACGAGGTTGACTTGGAGGCCCAATGGCTCAAGCGTGAGCTTGAGAAAACCTATCCAAGGGCGAGGGCGCTCATGGACGACGTTGACGCCGACGATTATCAGGCGGTCTGTCTGTTTGAGAGTGACGTGGAGGCGTTTTGTGGTCAGTACGGACGTGAGCCCAAGGAGCCTCTCGAATGGCTGGCATGGCGCAAGGACCGCCGCCGGGAGGAGCACGAGTTACTACTGGATGTAATGCGCAAGGAGGTCTAAGTCGTCGCTAACAACGGAAAAAAGGGCTGCCATTGAGGCAGCCCTAGTTCGTCATGAAGTGGTGCCAAAACCTAGGGCAGCAAAGGTCAAAGTCGCGGAAGCGCGAGTAGTTCCGGGTTCCGTTAGAGAATTCTCATGCCGGGGAGAAGGTGCCACCACCAGTGAGTCGGTGCCGGGACATCGGCACGTCCGAATTGAAATGTCGCCGGGCTCGCCATTGCAGCCAAGCTTGCGGACGCTGGTTACGATCCGCATCACCACAGCACCGAAACGCGCATTGCATCCGGTCGTTTTGTGGTCGTCGATGTCCTCTCCATCGTGCTGTCGGGGAAATAAGAATGCTAAATTCACCCGACCTGCGATGAAATCGAACGCGCTAGAGACATGTCTGCTTTTGACCCAAAGCGGACATTCCAACCTAATATTTCACGGAAGGATCGTTTTGACGTTGCTGGGCGTTGAGGGGCATGGAGCGCGTTTTGCTCAAAGATCACCTTGCCCAGGCCGAGAGGCACATTGTGGAAGGCAGAGATCATGTCGAACGTCAGCGCCAAATAGTCGAGGAACTTGTGCGGCGCGGCGAGAGTGCTGGCAGGTCAAAAGCGCTGCTAGAGCTGTTCGAACAAACGCTTGCGGCGCATGTTGAGGAACGTGACCGGCTTCGTAACGAGCTCACCG
>AF_2010_repII_A001DRAFT_10000194_pt1 | contig 11164 bp, 9 predicted proteins | sample AmaForreplIIA001_FD_9190 | JGI IMG/M metagenome (IMG submission 9190)
TAAGCCAGAGACGCGTTGCGAGCAACTGCCGTCGCTGCCCACGCTGTGGGCGCAAGCAACGCCGTCGGCGGGACTTGCAGATGAGCCCGCCGTGACACAGAGCAGTCCCAAGACAGCCCGCAAAGTTCGGTCACGCGCTTACAGTTTGTCGACGACGGAAAACGACCGGTTCATCCCGTGCACGACATTATCAAAACTAAAAAGCCCGACGCTGGGCCGGGCTTTTCGATAACTGTGTTTGTGCGCCTATCTTCAGGCCGCCTCTTCCTCGACGCCTTCCTCAGGACCGGCCTCTTCGGACGGCTTCGGACCGCGACGCGGGCCTTTGGCGAGAGCCGCTTCGATCTCCTTGATAGCCTCGGTCTCGGTCACGCGCTGAACCGCTGCGATTTCGCGCGAGAGCCGATCGAGAGCAGCCTCGTAAAGCTGCCGCTCCGAATAGGACTGCTCGGGTTGGGTCTCCGACCGGTACAGGTCGCGCACGACCTCGGCAATGGCGACGATATCGCCGGAATTGATCTTCGCTTCGTACTCCTGCGCCCGACGCGACCACATGGTGCGCTTGATGCGCGCGCGGCCCTTGAGCGTCTCAAGTGCCCGCTTGACAAGCGGTGCCTCGGCCAGCTTGCGCATGCCCACGGATACGATTTTCGCGGTCGGAACCCGCAGAGTCATCTTGTCTTTGATGAAGTTGATAACAAACAGTTCGAGCTTGGCGCCCGCAACCTCCTGCTCCTCGATCGCGATGATCTGGCCAACTCCATGGGCCGGGTAGACGATAAACTCGTTAGTCTTGAAGCCTTGTCGTTGTGTAGTCTTTTTATTGCTCGTCATTCCGGGCATGACTCCTTCGCCGGGCCCTTTTCGGCTGCCGGCCGTCTTGGCTGCGGGAGCCCCACCGCGGACGGCACCGCGAGAGGCGTGGGAGGTCCGCCGCACTGCAGCAGACTTTTTTGGTCCCCGGCTCATGCCGGAGGAGCCCTTCTTTGATTTATGACGCGTTTTTCCTGCCACTGCTCACGCGTGGATCGCACGCCCTCTAAACTGGAAACCGGGGAACTCAACCACCGAAAAATAAGGCTCCCGAATGGGGAGCGCATCGGTAGCAACGTCGTTCCTGTCCATTTTTTCTATATATAGCACATTTTTAGGCGGAATCAAAGCGTTATGGCGACGGAGAATGGCGATTTCCCTTCGCCGTTCAGTCAAATTTGGCCGAATCGGTTAACGTCGCGCAATAAAGTAACAATCCCTACAGCCGATGATGGCAGCAAAATTAACTTCAATCCCCGGTTCCAGACTGGGGGGAAAAGAACTTTTTGAATTTTTCCGGCACGCCGTCCCAGTCCTTGGCATCGGGGGGCGCCTCTTTCTTGACCGTGATATTGGCCCAGGTTTTTGAGTACTCGGCGTTCAATTCGAGCCACTTTTCGAGACCGGCTTCGGTATCCGGCTTAATCGCCTCTGCGGGGCACTCCGGCTCGCATACGCCACAGTCGATGCATTCGTCGGGATGAATGACGAGCATGTTCTCGCCTTCGTAGAAGCAGTCCACCGGACACACCTCTACGCAGTCCATGTATTTGCATTTAATACAGTTTTCGACGACGACGTAAGTCATTCCCCACTCCGGCAAACCAATTCGCAACGCTGCCTAAACCAACACCAGATAAGCTGCAACCAGCGTGGATACGACCCGCCCGCCCTAAGCGCCTGATCCAAAACGCAAAGAAGACCCCGACTCGCGGATTCTCAGGTCAAATCGCGGTAAAGTGCACGCGCAACGGGCGCGCCCCCGCGCCGTTCGCAAAGGCCTTCGACCCGGACCACTCTGACGGTCCGATCAAGTGCAACCGTAACCACATCGCCAACTCGCACCGGATGGCCCGCGGCCGTCATACGCCTGCCATTGAGGCGGACAAACCCTGCTGTTGTAAGCGCGGCTGCGTCGGTCCGCGTCCGCACCATCCGCGCATGCCACAACCATTTGTCGATGCGCTGACGTTCCAATTCCTTGGCGCTCGTGCTCAAGACCGCTCTTTGTTGGTCTGTTCAAGCTGCTGTTTGAGCGCAGCAAGTTTGGCGAACGGGGAATTCGGATCCGGTTGTTTGTCGCGCCCACCTGAGCCGCTGCCGAAAGGCTTTGCGTAGTACTGTTCGCGCTCGGCCCGCTCGACACGCTCACCACGTTCGCGCCGCTGTCGTTCGCGGCGAGCTGCGTGACCTTGCCGGTCTGCGCGTTCACCTTCGCGTTCCACCCGCTGCTGGCGTTCGTGCCGCTCCTGCCGTTTCTCCCTGTCCCGCTCGCCACGATCGTGGCGCGGGCGACGCGGACCTCGCGATGGCTGAGTGTAGTCAGAAGGAGCTGATGCGGCACCCTCGGCCGACGTAGTTGCCAGCGCTGCGGCAGCGTCGGTGGCAGCAGCTTGCGTTTGCTGCGGACGTTGACGGCGAGGCCGATGCGGTCGTCGTTCGGATCGACCAGCCGGGCGCCAGACTTCGACAAACGCCGGCTCTTCTGCTGGCTTGTTTTCGGCCGCCGGCACAGGCGCCGTATCACTCGCATCAGCCGCCGGCTCGGCGGCCGGCACAGACGCGTCCGCGCCAGGCACAGTTTCCAACGCAGTTTCGGGCATCACGAGCTCAGGCTCGGGCAGCAACGAGCGCGATTGCAACTCGGCGACTGGTTCGGAACTTTCTGACGACGAACCAGCTTCAACTGTCGCTTCTGCAGTCGCAGGTGCACCATCACTGATGGCGGTCGGTTCGGTGGCTGGAGCCGCTGCGGCGGGCTCGACCGGCTTGGGCTTGCGATCCATCCGATAGCCGAGTGATCGCAGGATCGATGCAAAGTCATCGCCAGATGCGCCGGTGAGCGAGGTCATCGCACCGGTCACCAGAAATCCGCGTGCGTCGAACACGCCGTCGGGTTTGGGACCCGGCGAGCTTTCGCGCCAGGAGAGCGCCGGCCGGATGAGGTCGGCGAGTCTTTCCAGGATATCGACCCGCACCGCACGCTCGCCGCAAATGCGATAGCCGGCAGTCCGATAAAGCGCCTTGGGCGTGTCTTTATCGACCGGGATCGATGTGCGACCGCTTGCTGCAAGATGCAGCAGATCGCCGACTCCCTTCGCTTCCGGGCTTTCGTGCTTTATCGCCCACAATTGCGTCGCAAGCGCGCGCGGTGCCGGCTTCAGCAGCGCCGGCAAGTAGATGTGATAAGCGCCGAAGCGCACGCCATACTTTCGCAGAGTAGCGCGGGCCGGTTGATCTAATCCCTTGACCTCCTCGGCAACCTTTTGCCGTTCCAGCACGCCAAGCGACTCCACGAGCTGAAACGCGACGCCGCGCGCAACGCCGGTGATGTCGTCGGCGGCGGTCAGCGAGAATAGTGGCGCTAGCAATTTTTCGATGTGGGTCTTCAGCCAAAGATCGAGCCGTGTCTGAACCAGCTCGCGTGCCGGACCCGTGAGGTGTTCGTCGGCGATCACTCGGACACGCGGACGCAAAGTGTCGTCGCCGGCCGTCAATTTCCCGACGAGATCACCGGTCCAGCGCAATGCACCGTCGGCCGCTAGAACGATCTGATCGTTCGATGCCTGCGAAATTTTGGTGGCGCGTGCCTCGATCTCTCCGGTGAGCACTTTTTGTGCGGCGGCATTGAGCGCTCTGGCTTCCGAGCCCGCGGCTGACGCGTCAGGTGCGAACATGAATCCGTCGAGCCGGCCGATGACATGGCCCTCGACGGTCACTTCGCCAGACTTTCCGATTTCAGTTTCCAGCATTGCGTTTTCTCGAAGCCGCCGCATCAACACGCTGGTGCGGCGGTCGACAAACCGTTCGGCCAAGCGTTCGTGCAACGCGTCGGACAACTTGTCCTCAACCGCGCGCGTGACGCTTTGCCAATGGTCCGGATCAGCAAGCCAATCCGGGCGGTTGGCAACGAAAGTCCAGGTCCTGACATGCGCGATCCGGTTGGAGAGAGTGTCGATGTCGCCGTCAGTCCGGTCGGCATGGGCAACCTGACGAGCGAACCAATCTGTGGGGATGTTACCCTCTCGCATCAGGAATCCATAGAGGGTTACGGCCAATTCGGCGTGGGTCGCAGGCGCGATCTTTCGATAGTCAGGAACCTGACAGGCATCCCATAACCGCGCGATGGCGGCACGATCGCGCGCCAGACCACGAACATCTTCGTCGCGCGCTGCGTGTTCCAGGACGAGTACGTCCTCGCCAATCGGTGCGCGTGTCAGCCCTTGTTCGCTCGGTGTCGCCGCAAGCGAGGCTTGCAGCGCACCAATCGAGGCAAAATCAAGATCTGTATTGCGCCACTGCAGTAGCCGAACAGGTTCGAAGTTGTGGCTTTCGAGCGCCTGCACGAGTTCAGGCTCAAAGGGGTCGCATCGGCCGGTAGTACCGAATGTCCCGTTGCGCGTGGCGCGCCCGGCGCGGCCTGCAATCTGGGCGAGTTCGGCCGGGTTAAGCCTTCTGAACTGATAGCCATCGAATTTTCGGTCCGATGCAAACGCGACATGATCCACGTCGAGGTTGAGGCCCATCCCGATCGCATCGGTCGCCACGAGGTAGTCGACGTCACCGGACTGGTAGAGCGCTACTTGCGCATTCCGCGTGCGCGGCGAAAGGGCCCCAAGCACGACCGCCGCGCCGCCACGCTGACGGCGGATCAACTCGGCGATGGCGTAAACTTCCTCGGCCGAAAACGCGACGATCGCGGATCGCGGCGGGNGCCGCGTCAGCTTTTTTTCGCCGGCATATGTGAGCATTGAAAGGCGTGGCCGGCTCACAACATGCGCACCGGGGAGCAGCTTCTCCACCATCGGCCGAATGGTCGCGGCGCCAAGCACCAAAGTCTCTTCACGAGCACGGGCATTGAGCATGCGATCGGTGAAAACATGGCCGCGCTCAAAATCGGCCCCCAGCTGGACTTCATCGACCGCGAGGAAGGCGACGTCGAGATCGCGTGGCATCGCCTCCACCGTGCACACCCAGAATCGGGGATTCGGCGGCTTGATCTTTTCCTCGCCGGTGACCAAAGCAACCGAATCCTTGCCGACACGATCGACAACCTTGTTGTAGACCTCGCGCGCCAGCAGCCGCAGCGGCAGTCCGATAACGCCGCTGGAATGCGCCAGCATGCGCTCGATGGCGAGATGGGTCTTTCCGGTGTTGGTAGGACCCAGCACCGCCGTGACACCGGCGCCGCGGGCTCGCGATGCACGGGAAGGCTGCTGGGAAAAACTGATGGTCATTACGCGTCCGGACTGGCGAGAGATCCTTGGAGCGGGCCCTCTCGCGGCCTCCCTGTATCACAATGCGACGACAAGCATGTGCGTGGTTAAGCTTTAGAACGAGTCTGGAACGAAAGGCGCCCGAATCACTGACTCCGTAGCTGTATGACTTCGTTCACGGCGACATCTGGAGAGCAGTGGCGGCGCAACCACAAGATGGAGTAGCAGGGCCTTGATTCAAGTGCGCTTTAGCCCCTTTAAAGGTTAATGCGGATCTGGAAGTGCCCGGAGCCGAAGAGTCAAGAGAGACTATTGCGTCTTCATGCCGTTGGCGCCGGCCTGGATCGGGGTCGAAACGAACTCCGTGGCGTCAAGCACCGCCTGGCCAATGGGTGTCGGCCCTTGCGCGCGGATTGGCACGAGGACACGGGTTCCGGCGACAGGCGCGAGCCAGACCTCCATGTCGCGCTGCTTGGCGAGATATCTAATCGCCGTTCGCGTGGGAACAAAGCCCGCCACCGGGGTGAAATACGCCGCACAAACCACTACCGGGCCGGAATAGCCTTTTGGCGCTTTTACTTTTTCCATTCGCTTGAAGGCAAACTGCATGTCGTAACGCAGCCGGCCGTCGAAAATTTCGTGCGTCCGCTGACAGGCTTCCGGCACGAGAAGATCGCCGGTGCCCGCCATGCGCACGATCGAGCCGGTGATCGGATCGAGGACACCACGTTGTGAAGTTTCGGTGATCGGCACTCGCGCCGGGTCGTCGTCGGCCGGTGGGTCTACCTTGTACTCTTTCACGTTGCCGTTGCTGATGGCGATGCGGATCGAGTCCAATCTTTTGCCGCGGCCGTTGATGGTGGCCGTGTAGATAGAGGTCAAGGATCGCCCGCCATTCAGGGTGCCGCGCACAGTCGCGTTACCCTGGCCGCCAGTAAATGCACGCAGCAGCCCCGACGTCTGCCCGCTTACCGCTGCGCTATATTGTGTTTCACTGACGTCGATGACCCAGCTGCCGGTACCGATTGGAATTCCGGCAATTGTCGCCGTGTAGTGAGCTTCGAGACGCGCTTGTGCGTGGGCCGGCAAGACCAGGCCTGTAACAGCCATGGCCGCCGCGGCGGACGCCAGGAGCAAACGCTGTGTCAGTTGACGCAAGACGTGATCCTTCCGCGCGCCGGCACCGGTGACGTTCCCGCGATTGAGGCACCGGACAATATCACTCACGGAGCAATCCACCACGCGGGATTGGCCGGGAGCGGGCGACAGAGTTAATTACGGAACGCCTGGTACAGTCATTACGTCGGCGCGGATTTCGTCGAAACTGTGTTCGCTGGAAGCGCCCGGTCACCCATTAAATACCGTCCAATAGCTTGGCTTGACGCGTTTAACCTCGCTCTCTATACGTCCGCCATCTTAATCAGACGATCTGATCGGAACCGGCACGTTTTCGTGCCGGGGGTTCTTGAGGACTAAGCTATGTCATGGCGTTGCGACCTGACCGGTAAAAGGCCACTGGTCGGCCACAAAGTGAGCCACTCCAATATCAAGACGAAACGTCGGTTCCTTCCGAACCTGCGCAACGTCACACTTATCTCCGACACTCTGGGCCGCAGGATCCGTTTGCGCGTTTCCGCCAACGCCCTGAAGACGGTCGACCATCGCGGTGGGCTCGATGCGTTTTTGCTCAAGTCAAACGACGACGAGCTGGCCCCACGGATGCTCGACCTCAAGCGGCAGATCATGAAGAAGCGTTTTGCTGCCCAGGCGGGCTGATAGGTCTTTTTCAGAGCAAGTGATCGGCAATGGCCGGCCTGCCTCATGCTTGGCACGCACATTTTGGCCCCGTGATGGCGGCTCGGGCGTCTATTCCTCCACCACCGCAAACTGCAGAAGCAGATTGCGCTGGAGAACGGAGAAATTGTCGTCCGATACAATCGTGATGATTGTTTCACCGCCGGCCGTGCGGTGGATGGAAATTCCTTCCATGTTGTCGATCTGATAGGCGAGATCAGCTTCGACCATTGTGCGGCCGTCGACCACCGCACCCTCTTTGAGACTTGAGAGAGGCACGCGACGAATGCGTATCGCGATGCCGCGCACGAGGGAGAGGCGCCGCTCGAGCAGCAACAAATCGTCAGGCGGAAGAATGGTGCAATCGCTGACGTCGAACTCGTCGGTCCGCTTGACGCTGAAACGCGTGACGCGGTTCGTGCCGAGCACAAACGATCGCAGATTGCCGGCTACGTCGAGGCTCTGCTCGGAAACCGCGATCAACTCGCCGGCCACCGGACCCTGCTGGGGTGCCGCGACGCATTCAAGGCTCTTGTTGTACGCGAGGGTCTTGAAGTCGGCCGGCACGCTGATCGGTTGCCCACGAGCAAGCAACCCGTCCCGACGATAGTCGAACCGAACGATCTGTTCGACGCGCTCGATGCCCACGTAGAGAAAGCCGTCGCTCTCGGCGAGGGACTCGGTGTCATACCAGCCACGTGCGGCGAGCGGTCTGCCGTCTTGCCCCAGAATGGGCGCCATTTCCGCGTCGGCGATAGCGGCCGGTCGGCCGTCGCGATAAATAATTCGGCCGTGGAGCCATGAGCCTTTGTCGGTGACCGCGATGAACCGGTTGCCGCCAGGTTCAACGCTGATCCCCGAGATCCCACCGAACGCCGGATGTCTTGACTCGAGCGCCAGCCCTCCGCGGAATTCCAGATTGCCAAAACGCACTTTTGATGGATCACGATTGTCGAACGACGCTATCGGCGTTGCATCGATGACGATGCGCACGGGGCCGGTCGCATAACGAGGCGCGGCAACGGCAACGACGATAGCCAGGATAAACACCACGAGTCCGACAATCAGCGGACGGCCGCGCAAAAAACTCAAGCGACGCGTCTCCGCCGGCTGGGGCTTCGCCATTCGATCGCAGCGTGTTCTTCGAACAGTTCGGCAAGTTTCTCGGTCATCGCACCGCCGAGTTCTTCCGCATCGACGATCGTGACCGCACGGCGGTAGTAACGCGTCACGTCGTGACCGATACCTATGGCGATCAATTCGACCGGGGAACGGGTTTCGATCTCCTCGATCACCCAGCGCAGATGACGCTCGAGATAGTTGCCTGGGTTCACCGACAACGTGGAATCATCAACCGGCGCACCATCGGAAATCATCATCAGAATTTTGCGCTGCTCGGTGCGGCCCAACAGACGCTTGTGCGCCCAATCGAGCGCTTCACCGTCGATATTTTCCTTCAGCAGGCCCTCGCGCATCATCAGGCCAAGGTTCTTGCGTGCTCGGCGCCACGGCGCATCGGCCGACTTGTAGATGATATGGCGCAAGTCATTCAGCCGGCCGGGATTTGTCGGCTTGCCGGCCGTCAGCCAGTGCTCGCGCGATTGCCCGCCTTTCCATGCGCGCGTCGTGAAGCCGAGGATTTCGACCTTGACGCCGCAGCGCTCCAGTGTGCGCGCAAGAATATCGGCGCAAGTGGCGGCAACCGTGATCGGACGACCCCGCATCGAACCGGAATTGTCGAGCAGCAAGGTCACAACCGTGTCGCGGAACTCAGTATCCTTTTCGGCTTTGAACGAAAGTGGGTGCAAAGGATCGATGATGATACGCGAGAGCCGGGCCGGATCGAGTTGCCCCTCCTCCAGATCGAATTCCCAGGACCTGTTCTGTTGAGCCATCAATCGCCGCTGCAGGCGGTTAGCGAGACGCGCAACAACGCCCTGCAAGTGCGAGAGCTGCTTGTCGAGGTAACCCCTCAGGCGATCCAATTCCTCCGCTTCGCAGAGATCTTCAGCGGCAACCGTCTCGTCAAATTTGGTGGTGAACGCGCGATAGTCCGGCCCGCGCGGCTCGTTCGCGCCGAAATGGCGGGGCCGTTGCGGTTCGCCGGGTGTTTCGGCATCGCCCATGTCCGTATCATCGGCCATGTCGGCGGTGGGCGCGTCGACCGCCTCGGCCGCAGCATCAGGCATGTCCTCGGCGGACACCTGCGTGTCCTCCATGCTCATGCGCTGCATTTCGTCGGAATCGGCCGCATCGCCGTCTTCGCCGGATTCCTGCTTGCGACGATCCTCCTCGCCTTCGTCTTCCTCATCCTCGGAGTCGTGGCTGCGATCCTCGCCCATTTCGAGGGCATCCAGAAGATCGTGGACGACATCGCTGAATTGTCGCTGGTCCTCGACCAGGTCTTCCAGCCGGTCGAGATCCCGCCCCGCGCGCTCTTCAATCAGCGAGCGCCACAGATCCACGAGTCGCTTGGCGGCGGGCGGCGGAGCCAACCCAGTCAGGCGTTCGCGCACCATGAGGGCGAGTGCGTCTTCGATCGGCGCATCCGCACGTTCCGTAATCTGGTCGAACTTGCCCCGATGAAAGCGCTCGTCGAGCATCGCCGTAAGATTTTGCGCAACGCCGTTCATGCGTCGGGCGCCGATCGCTTCGACGCGCGCCTGTTCCACCGCTTCGAAGACTGCCCGGGCTTGCTGGCCGGCCGGCTGAAGGCGGCGATGCAAGGCCTGATCGTGGCACGCAAGACGCAGCGCAATCGAATCGGCGTGACCGCGAACGATAGCCGCCTCGGTCTTGCCGAGCTTGCGGGGCGGTTCCGGCAGACGGACCTTTCCACCCATCAGTCCGGGTCGCTCAGCCGCGAATGCGACCNCGAGTTCCGGCTTGCGCGCCAAGGCGCGCAGGCAACCGGTCACTGCCCGCTTGAATGGTTCGGTTGGCGATTCTTTCGACGACGGCTTTGTTTTAATGTTGGAGGCCATCACGCATTCCCCCTCTGCTCGCGAGCGAGAGAGGTAAAAATCATGACAGTGCTACGTTCACCGAGGATTCCGGCAGTTCAACCCCGAAGCAGCGCTGATAGAATTCGGCGACAATCGGACGCTCGAGNTCGTCGCACTTNTTGAGGAAGGTGAGCCGGAAGGCNAACCCGATATCGTTGAAGATCTCGGAGTTCTCAGCCCAGGTAATGACGGTGCGCGGGCTCATCACGGTGGAGATNTCGCCGTTCATGAAAGCATTACGGGTGAGATCGGCGACGCGAACCATCTTNTTGACGATGTCGCGGCCNTGCTCGTTGCGATAGTGCTTCGCTTTGGCCAGCACGATCTCCACTTCGTTNTCGTGCGGCAGATANTTCAGCGTNGTGACGATCGACCAGCGNTCCATCTGGCCNTGATTGATNTGCTGNGTCCCGTGGTANAGGCCCGAGGTNTCNCCGAGTCCGACGGTATTGGCNGTTGCGAACAGACGAAATGAAGGATGCGGCTTGATCACTTTGCTTTGGTCGAGCAGCGTAAGCCGNCCCGATGCTTCCAGAACGCGTTGAATGACGAACATNACGTCCGGGCGNCCGGCATCGTATTCGTCGAAACAGAGCGCNACATTGTTTTGCAGCGCCCACGGCANAATGCCTTCGCGNAATTCGGTGACCTGCTGACCGTCNTTGATGACGATGGCGTCTTTGCCGATCAGATCGATCCNGCTGATGTGGCTGTCGAGGTTGACGCGGACGCACGGCCAGTTGAGCCGCGCAGCGACTTGCTCGATGTGCGTGGACTTGCCGGTACCATGGTAGCCGGTGACGATGACGCGACGGTTTTTGGCGAAGCCCGCGAGTATGGCAAGCGTCGTTGGGCGATCGAAGCGGTAGTCGGGGTCGACATCCGGAACATGCTCGTCAGCCTGCGAGTACGCCGGCACTTCAAGGTCACTGTCGATTCCAAAAACCTGCCGGACCGACACTTTCATGTCGGGGGTCCCGGCCACTTCTTGCACTGCAGCGGTCATTGATCCTCCGTGGCTTCGGAATACCGAAGCCCCTTTGCGGTCCGACTCATACGGTCCGGCTGATGGCGGGCGCAACTTAGCAGAGCCAATCACGGCAAAAAACCCGATGT
>AF_2010_repII_A001DRAFT_10000195_pt1 | contig 11146 bp, 11 predicted proteins | sample AmaForreplIIA001_FD_9190 | JGI IMG/M metagenome (IMG submission 9190)
CGAGCGATGGCTCGTCCAGCATCAGTAACCGCGGCTTGAGCATCAGGCCGCGGCCGACCGCAAGCATCTGCTGCTCGCCTCCGCTCATCGTGCCGGCAAGCTGCCTTCGCCGCTCGGCGAGCCGGGGAAAGATGCTGTAAACGAGATCGAGCGAACTCGCGCGATCCGCCTTGGCGCGCGGCGCGTAGGAGCCGATCTCGAGATTTTCGTTCACCGTCATCTCCGGAAAAACCTGGCGGCCTTCCGGAACGTGCGCGATGCCGAGTTCGGTGATTCTGTGCGGCGGCAACGACGCCAGGTCGACGCCGAGGAACTTAATGGAGCCGGATGTTAGCCTCACCAGGCCGGAGATGGCGCGCAAGGTCGTGCTTTTGCCTGCGCCGTTTGCACCAAGCAGGCCGACCGCCTCACCCTCCCCGACATTGATGGTGACGCCATCGATCGCGGGAACGTTGCCGTAAGACGTGCTGACGCCGGAGAGCTCGATCACGACGGTCCTCCGGCGGGCGCGTGCACGTAGCCCGATCCGAGATAGGCGCGGATCACTTCTGGGTTTTCGACGACGTCTTTCGGACTGCCTTCGGCAATCTTCTGGCCGTGATCGAGCACAACGATGTGCTTGGCCACCGCCATGATTGCGCGCATCAGGTGCTCGACAATGACGATGGTAAGGCCGCGGTTCGACAGCTTGCCGACCAGCGCCACAGCCTGATCGATCTCCGCCGGATTGAGCCCCGCCATTACCTCGTCGAGGAGAAGCAGCCGTGGCTGCGTTGCCAGCGCGCGCGCCATTTCCAGCCGACGCTGGTCGATGGTGGTGAGATCGCGCGCCGCCGCGCTCTCACGCGCCGACAGGCCGACGAAATCGATCGCCTCACGCGCCTTTTCGCGAGCCGCTTCCGGCCTGCGATCCCGCAGAAAGGCTCCGGTCATCACATTCGCCAGCACGGTCATGCCACCGAAGGGCTTCGCCACCTGAAAGGTGCGCGCCAGACCAAGCGTACAGACCTGGTGTGGCCGCAGACCGACGATTTCCTGGCCGAAAGCGGATACCGAACCGGTATCGGGCCGGTAGAAGCCCATGATCAGATTGAAGGCGGTGGTCTTGCCTGCACCGTTCGGCCCTATCAAGCCCAGCGTCTCATTTTCCCGCACTCTAAAATTGACATCCTGCACGGCGTGTAGCCCGCCAAATCGCTTGTTCAGATTTTTGATGACGAGAGCGTCGGCCATGGGTCTATGCCTTCGCCGGCAAGGAGAGCGATTTGATGCGGCGCCGCGCGTAGACTTCCGCGAGATAGCCCATGATGCCGGTCGGCCGCCACAGAATCACCGCCATCAGAATGAGCGCGTAGACGGTGAGCTGCACGCCGCCAATCGAATTGCCGAGCCAGCTCTGCAACAACGCCGACGTCGTCTCCAGTAAGACGGTGCCGATGACCGGGCCCCACAGCGTTCCGACACCGCCCACGATGGAAACCAGCGCAGCCTCGATCGATACGTTGAAGTTGAACGCCGTCTGCGGATCGATAAAGTAGATGTATTGCGTATAGAACGTGCCGGCGAGCGCGGTGAGGAACGCGCTGACCATGAAGATTTTTCGCTTGACGCTCGGCGCGTCCACACCGATCGCTTCGGCGGCGTCTTCGTCCTCACCGATGGCGACGCAGTAATAGCCGATCCGTGAGCGCTCGATCCAAGCGGTAATCAGAAGCGCCATCGCGAGCAGGCCAAGTACGATATAATAATATGGCGCCTTGGTTTCGAACTGCATCATCATCGGCGCGTGGCCGAGATTGGGGATCGTTGTTCCCTCGGCGCCCCACGCGAAATCGCGAAATTTGAGGAAGATCAGCATCAGGACCTGCGCGGTCGCGATGGTAGCGATGGTGAAATACGGCCCGCGCAGCCGGAAGCACAGCCAACCAATCGGTAGGCTCGCGACCATGGCGACCAAGCCACCGGCGATCATGCCGATCCATGGTGAAATTCCGAGATCGATCTGAAGAAGGGTCGATGTATAGGCGCCAAGGCCGAAGAACGCCGCATGCCCCAGCGAAAGCTGCTTGGCGTAGCCGCCCATCAGGTTCCAGGCAGAGCCTATGAAGGAGAACAGCAAAACGCGGATAAGAATTTCGAGCGCGAATGAGCTCTTTATCACCAGCGGCAAAACCAGCATCACGGCGATCAATCCGCCGAGCACGGCAGAGCGCCAGCCGAAAATGTTTAGCATCAGCGTCGCCTCCCGCCGGCAAGACCGCTCGGCCGCACGGCGAGCGTAAACAGCAGCAGCGCGAAAACCACAATCAGACCCGAGTCGGCACCGATGAACTGGATGCCCAGCGATTCAGCGACCCCCATAAGAAGGCTGGCGACCAGCGCGCCGATCACGTTGCCGAGCGTGCCCAGCACCACCGCGACGAAAGCCATCAGCACGAAGACCTGCCCGACCAGCGGATAGGCCGGATAGAATGGCATCAGCAGCGAACCGGCGGCGCCGGCCAGCGCCAGCGCGATGCCGAGCGCCACGGCGAAGACGCGGTTGGGGTTGATGCCCATCAGCTGCGCTACATCGCGGTTCTGCGAAGCCGCACGCATCGCCTTGCCGAGATCGGTGGTGTGCAGAAAGGTCCAGAGAAGGCCGCTCAAGATCATCGCCAGCACGAATGCAATCAGCTTTGCCACCGGAATGTAGAGGCCGCCGACGTGAAAAACCTCGTCGGAATACCAGGTGTGAACGGTGCGGTAGTTCGCCGTCAGCAACATCAGCGCCAGGTTCACGATCAGCAGTGACAGCGCGAAGGTCAGGAAGATCTGGGGCAAATCGTTCAGCCCCAGAACTCTGCGGATCAGGTAGTGCTGGATCAGGACGCCGATGACGAAAAGGACCGGCATCGATACGACCAGTGAGACGACGGGGTCTACGCCGAACTGGGTGGCCAGGAAGAAACTGATGTACATCCCGATCATCACAAATTCGCCCTGGGCGAAATTGACGATCTTCACCACGCCGAAAATCAGCGTGACGCCGATGCTGACCAGCGCGTAAATCCCCCCGATCAGCAGGCCGTTGATCACGGCCTGGGCCAAGATTTCCAGCATTGCCGGCTGACGGCCTTATGTCTTCAGAAGTGGAGCACGTGCGTCTTCTTTTGGGAAAACGCTCGCAAGATCGCCATTCTGCCACTGCACCCCGACCGGACGGCCATAAATGTTCTTGCCGTCAGGACCGAACTTGACCTTTCCGCCCGGCGCCATCGCTGCGTAGCCCTTCGAAACATCGAGCGTGGACAGCGCTTCGCGCACTTTCTGCGGATCGGTAGAGGCCGCCCGCTCGAGCGCGTCGGCAAGCATGAAGGTCTGCGCGACAAGCCCGCCGGCATATTCGAACAGGAACTCGCCGGTGCGTTTCTTGTATTCGGCATTCACCTTCTGAGCTTCGTCGCTCATGTCGTGGTTCCAGTGCGCCACACCCTGCAAACCTTCGGCGAGTTTGCCGACATTCTTGTAGAAGTCGGGAATGACGAAACCTCCGGAGCCGCCGTTGATCGCGACGTTGAGGCCGACTTGCCTGACCGTGCGCACGATCAAGATGAGGTCGTTCAGGTAAGACACCGAAAACAGGGCATTGGCGCCGGAGGCCTTGATCTTGTTGACGAGCGGCGAGGCGTCGGTAAAGCCGGCCGAATAAGGTTCGAACATCACGATCTCGACGCCCTCGGCCGGAGCCAGCTCCCTGAGCCCGTTCGAGGTCGATGTGCCGAACGCCGTATTCTCGAAAATCACCGCGACCTTCGGCTTGTCACTGACAAGCTTTGACATCTGCAGCTGCGCTTTGGCGAACTGCGAGGCGCGCGCGAAAGGTGTGAATGTGTAGATGCGACCCTTGTTGAGCTGGTCGGAGCTCGAGCCCGTAATGATCGGCACTTTCGCGCGTTCCGCCACTTCGCTGGCAATCAGCGTCAGCGCGCTGGCAAAACAACCGTGGATCGCGGAGAGTTTGTTTCCAGAGATCAATCGGTCGGTTTCCGTGCGGGTGACGGTGGTGTCACTCTGCACGTCCGAAATGATGAGGTTGAGCTTGGCACCGCCGAGCGATTTGATGCCGCCGGCGTCGTTGACCATCTCGGCAGCGAGCCTCGCGGCCGCGACACACCCGACACCGATTTGCGCCATGCTTCCAGTCGTCGGATAAAGCGCGCCGATGTTCACGGTTTCCGCCGCGCGCGTCAGGATCGGTGGCGATGCAATCGCGGCGNCGGCAAGCGCGCCACCCGTCTTGACAAGAAATTCTCTGCGGTTCTGTTTAAGCGACGTTCGGCGTAGNGACCATTTCATTATCNTCCCTCCCTGGGACGTTAGGAGACCGCTCATTCCGGCAGCCTCAATTCTTATTTCGCGTTCGTGCGACCTCGGCTGAACTTCCGCGCATAGCCTTGGTGCCTACCGCTTACTCTACACATTATCGCTTTTGACATGCAGCCGGTTTTTCCCGGCAAACGAGATTGGGTGGGATTGGGCTGATACCACTGGATTTTTTGAGATGGGCGTAAAGAAGCAGCCGCTATAGCATTCGTTCGGCTTTCGAGAAGCCGGGAGTGAGCGAAATCGACGGCGAGCCCGCGTTGTCGCTGGAAGACGTGCGGGGCATGTTTTTGGACGTGACCCTTCCGACTGGTTGGCAGTCGTGGAAAAAACGTCGCGTCGACTGGACCGTGCATGCCACTGGACTGCTGCTGAGCGCGGCTAATGAAATATCACGCCGAAAAAAGCAACGCTTCATAGTGACGGGCACGATCCGCAACGTCGCGCGGTGACTCACCGCGAGGCCAAATTTATGTTGCTCATCGTCCAGATTACCACAGCCGCGACCACACCCGCGCTGGCGAACACACCCGATACGACAGCCGCGCTGAACAGAATAATTCCGAGCGCATAGGCGATCCGATTCAGCGCCCATCGTATCACTCCGATGAAGCGACCGAACACCCAGTAGAACGCGTACAGGACGAGCAGGAGCACGAGAACGAGCACGATAATCTTCAGAATCGGAAGGCTGCCCCATTGCGTTCCAAGAAGCCGCGATACCTGGTTGATGCCCCAGAGGCATCCGAAGACGATCACATCGACGAGCCAGCCAAATCCCTGTTTAAGCCACGCACCAAACTCCCGGATCAGGTGTTCCATACACAAGTCCCGTCGTTTGTATTCCCCACCCACTAACGCGACGGCGACCAATATGTTTCAAGCGATTCACCAACTCTGGTCAGCGATGCAGCGCGTCGTTACGCTTTTCCGCCTTCGGTCGTCGCGATCCATATGCCAATGAACACAGCGATCAGTCCGATGACGAGATTGAGTGTGATCGGTTCACCGACCAGCTGTGTGGCGAGCAGCCCCGCGGCAATAGGATTGAGCGTCATGGTATTCGCAACGCGGGTTGGCGTTGCTCTTTCGAGAGCCAGAACCCACAGGATGAAAGCAAGTGCACCGCCACCAACGCCGAGATAAATGCCGGCAATCCATTGCGGAACGCCAAAGGTACTCAAGACGGCGACGCGGCCTGTGATCAATCCGACGGCTACAAGTCCGAGCGCGCCGGCACCCATGCCGACCGTGAGAAAACCGAGTGCACTTGACCTTTTGATAAACGGGCGAGACCAGACATTGTAAAACGCCATGCACAGCACTGCGCCGGTCATAATGAGTTCGCCTCGCCAGGCCCCCGGTGGCGCAGCGGCCAGGCCGGAGGCGAGCGCGGCAACTACGCCAAAGATTGCGATGCAGACCCCGAGTGTTTTTCTTTTGGTCAGCGGCTCAATTCCAAGCAGCGCGCCGACGACCATTGTCTGGAGAGGCAGAGTCGAAAGGGCAAGGCTTGCGCGAGCCGCCGTAGTGTAACTCATCGCAATATTGTACAGGACGAAAAACAACCCAAAGAAGCAAAGCCCCAGAGCGATAACGGCCATCCAGTCGCTACGCTGCGGCCATCGGACCCGCAGCAGCAGCGCGGTCGGCCACAGGCATAAGAGCCCAATTCCCCACCGCAGAATCGCCAGTGTGATCGGGTCGGCGCTTCCGACCAGATACCGGGTAACAGCGGCGGCGGTCCCGCCGAGTGAACTGGAGACGACCGCGATCAGGACCCCGACCCATTCACCCAAAAATGCCAGCTCCAAAATCGCAAAGGTGGCGAAGGTACACCCTTCTGCGACTTTTGCCTTCTCGGGTGGTGAGAACAGGTGCCGGCCGCCCTCGGCGATCCAAGACCGCCGCCGTCGTTCCCGGAAAACGGCAGCCTTGACGTTTCCTCCCTGGACAACCGGCAAACCTTAAATCGTCCCCGCCCGCATTTCGTTCCGTTGAACGATGATGCGATCGAGCCGAGGGAGATTAACCTTGGTGCGAGCAACGTTTATCGCGAAAGGCCGCTGTCTCTCCGGTCGTTAGCGAAACAAGAAAAGTTCCCTTTCGCGCACGACATTCAATCAACAAAAGTCCACCCATGCGTGAACCAGTCATAGGAATATTGGCGATCGCATCAACGTTGCTGCTGCGCAGGACGGCCCCGCAACAGAACGTGTCAAGCCCACGCCGCTGGCGGGCGGAGGCCGGGTAACTTGCCCTCTCCAGGCGAAGGTCCCGCTGCAACAACAGGTGAACCTACGCCGCTGGCCGGCGGTGGCCCCGGTACGCTGCCGTCGCCAACCGCGACAGCCCCAGCCGCGCAACCGTCACGCTCCGCCAAAATTGGCGAAAGCTATGGCCGTAAGCGTTGCCGCTGTAGCGCTGCCGTTCGCCGGTCCGTTCAGGTATTACAACGACGACTACGCCCATTACCCGTATGGCAGCTACGCTTACACGCCATGCAGCCGGGATTGCTACCAGGTGCGTCGCATCCATACGCACAATGGCTGGCGCACACGTCGCGTCAATGTGTGCGACTAGCGATATCCTGAGGACACAATAGAAGCGTGCGTCCAGCAAAACGCCCCGCGCAGTAACACAGATCGCGCGGGTGTGGCCCCAGAGGAAGAATGTTCGGGACGGAGCGGATCGCGATCGCGTGCATCCAACATCAATCCCGCTTGACCGATTGGGCCACCATACTTGAACCGGACTGTGCTTCCTGCCGTTCGATGTCCGGCTTCGGGATCGGCATCGGAACGCTGACGCGGACTCTCTGCCGGCCATCGTGAAGCATGCCGAGGGCTTTGGCTGCGCCGTAGGACAAATCAATGCGCCGCTCGATGTCCATCTTGGGCAAAAACGGCCCGCGATCTTTCACCACTACAGCGACACATTGACGGCGAAGGCACACGTTCAAGATGGTTCCAAGGGGCAAGGTCCTGTGGGCCGCGACGAACTCCTTGTTGTTGTAGACTTGGCCGTTGGCTAAATATTTTCCGCCTTCTGTCGGCGCTGATCCGCCAACCCAATAGGTCGCGATCATAAATACGAAAGTCGCTGTGCTCATTTGTCTTGCTTGTCAAAGTTGCCCCACCAAACCTCTATAAGTGAGTCGCCACGAATCTGCAGGTATCGTGTGACTGGCCCGGTGACTATCGCCTCGATTCGCGCACGGCGTTCGCCAACTTCTCGTCTATTGCCGCGGCAAGCGCGCTGGTCATTGGCCTTGTCATCACGAGGGGATGCAGCCGGTCGATCGCTTTGGTGCCGACGAAGCGCTACGCGACATAGAACGGCGATGCCGTTGCACCGCCTGCGGGTGGCGGCGCGCCGACCTGCGGCCCGACTACAGCGTGCAGCAGGCACCGCGGACCAGCGCTGGATAGATAAGATCGCCTAGCTGAACGTGACGGTTACGGTTTCGGCGTAAGCGCGCACGACGAACACTCAAATGTGTGCTGGTCGTGGCCCGTCCTGTCGGTCGGTTCGACGGTCAGCGGTTCACCACAGACAGGACACCGTCGCGATGCGATCGGCGGCGGTGACGAAAGATCAAAACGATTTTGCTGTGGCAAGACGCAGACAACAACGCGGACCATCGAAATCACGCTAGTGCACGTCACCGGTCAGCACCTAATCACTTTGACATGATGCATTGCGACATGATGCGCTGCACAATCTCTGGTACCGCGCACGTCACCAGAGGCTGCGAACTAGGGCTCCTCAATTTTGCGCGCGGCCTTCGCGCGCCACATTTTGAAGGCAAAGGCCAGGTTGGACCAAACGCCTGCCGCCAGCACGCCCATCAAGAGCCGCCCTTCGTGAATTCCAGGCGTCTTCTCGAGTGCGACGAGAATCATTTCGACGATTATTCCCACCGCCGCTGCGGTGATGACCACCTGCCACCACGCGCGGCAGAAATACCCCACGACCAGGGCCGGTGCGGCCGCGAATGGGTCAAGGAGCTTCGCAACAAAGATGACGAACGCGACTTTTAAAGTGAGCTCTGACATTGACGCCGTACGCCTCTTGGAAGTCCTGCCTTAGGGTAGCAACCCCCCAATCAGAAAAAGCCGACGGATTCGCAGCCCTTGCCGGCTTCGAAATGATGTTTGTTGCGACGCCGTGGGATGTCGACAACGTGCACGGATCCGTCTCCCTGACAGGCGACGAACAGCTCGTCTCCGCGGAAGGCCATGTCCATCGGCTGATCGCCGACTTTTACGGCAGCCTGCTGCCGGAATGACGGATCGATCAGGCTCACCATGTTGCTCTTCAGGCTTGTCACGGCGAGCATTTTGTTGTCCGGACTGTAGCGCGCAATCTGCGCGGCTTCCGGCACGCCTTCAAGCCGCATTGTGGCATCGACTTTCCCGGCGGCAGTATCGATGAGGAAAAGTGTCGGCTCTATGTCGTCGACCGCAATGACTGTCCGTCCATCAGGTGAAATTGTTATGCCTGCCAATGCGCGCGGCGTGGAAATCTTGCCCAGAAGCTTTCGTTTCGGGAGATCAATGACGGAAACGGTGCTGTCTTCCTCATTTTCGGTGTAAAGCCGCTGTCCGTCCGACGCGATGATCAGCCGATGGCCATTGGTCGACCCGGAGTCGATGGCGTCCACGACTGTATTTGTCAACCGGTCGATGACCGCAACAACGGCGCTATTTTCACAGGTGATGTAGATCAATCCGTCCGGGCCCAGCTTCAAAGTATGCGGCGCGATGTAAGGGCGCAGGTCGATATCGGCGGCATGCGTGCGATTTTTGAGATCGATGACGCACAGCAGATGGCCGGGATTCGGATTACGGCCGTGGATCCCGTCGCCGAAGATCGGAACGTAGGCAGTCCCCGTCTCCGGCACCACAAGGAGTTCGTGGACGGTGCGCTGAAATCCCTTGAGCGTCTTTTCAACTTCGTAGGTTTTCGGATCGAGAAAAAGTATCTCCGCGCCCATCTTGTCGACGCCGATCATCCCCGTGACGTTTTCCATGCCTGACTTCGCTTCGCGGTTACCACTGCGATGACTATCGCCGAGCGGGACCTCGATCGTCCAGCGTTATAGGCCGAGATCGCTGAGCGAGGGATGATCGTCAGGGCGGCGACCGAGCGGCCAATTCTCGTTGCCAATCGCCTGTAGTAGCACCTGCTCAAAACGAGCGATTGTCGACGAACCGGACTGCGAACGGACGGCCGGCCAGTGCGCCGCCAAGCCCGTCCGTGAATTGCAGCGGTGTACACCGCTTGAGTGCGGCCGTTGCTGCATTCCAGTAAACCTCACGTACGTCCGCCGGCGTGTCGGCCGAGACATAGGTCGTCCTCGGTTCGGAAATCATTCCGCCGTGGCTGTTGAAGCTGAAACGCAACGTTATCTGCGTACCGGACCGTGCCACATCCTTCTCCGGCGGAATCCAGCATCCGCGCAACGCGGAAAACACATCGCGGATGGTATTCAGGTTACGCGGCGAGCGATCGACAGACTTTTCCTCGGCAGGCGCATCGGACGTACCGTCTTCCGTCCGGCTGACAATGGTCAGCTGCAAGGTCTGGCCGATGGGGTAATCGATATCGGGTATGCAGGGCTGACGGCTGAAGATGCTGCAATAAGTGCCGTAAGGGATGCACGGACGATGGCCGAGCACGCTGCAAGGATAAGAGCTGTGCAGCGACGGGAGAAACACACCTTTCCTAAAGATATGAAGGTCATGCCTGAAGACATGAAGGTCGTGTCTCAAGTGAAGGCCATGCCGGAATGGACGCAAATTGTGGTCGTTAGCCTGCCACCGGGCGTCACAAACCGAGGACCATGCCGCAATCCCGAGTGTGATCACAGCGCAAGCGACAAATCTCAGAAGCAGGCGGCTCGTCATGTCAGGGACTTGAGATGCTGCTAACCGTGAAGATAGGATGTAGCTGAAAACACGGCTAGCCATGACTATGGTACCCGTGCGCTTTGTGTCATAAGCGGACATTGGCCTTGGGTCCAACTCGATTTGGGCGCGCACATTCTGGAGAATTGGAGAGAGTATTCCGGTCGATACGCTGACAACCTTTCGTCGGCGGTTCGATTGTTCGTGCTGAGGATCTGACGGCAAGCAAGGGCCCGGTCTGGATGGCGGGCAATGGAACGCGGGCGTGGTTGAAACAGTTCAGTACAATGGCGGTCCCATGAATCCTTTTGTCTTTATCCGGAAGCATAAACAGGCGCGATTCCGCGTTGCAACAACCTTTGCCAGCCTAGCCGTCCTGATATCGACGAGCGATCTGGGCCACGCCGCAAAAGCCCGGAACGACCAGTCGGTAGCGACGCGTCCGGGTGGCGAGCCGATCATGGCGATCGTTTCGCTGCGCGACCAGCAGATCACGATCTACGATGACAAAGGCTGGACCATGCGCGCGCCAGTGTCGAGCGGCCAAAAAGGCCGTGAGACGCCGGCAGGCATCTTCACCGTCCTCCAAAAAAATGCCGAGCACTACTCGAACCTCTACGACGACGCGTTCATGCCGCACATGCAGCGCCTTACCTGGTCGGGCATTGCCCTGCACGGTGGACCTCTGCCGGGATACCCCGCATCGCATGGCTGCATCCGGCTCCCCTACAGCTTTGCCGAGCGCCTGTTCGGCACCACAAAGATCGGCATGCGCGTGATCGTGGCGCCCGGCGGCGTCGGGCCGGTCGCGATCGAGCATCCGGCACTATTCCAGCCAAAGACGGATCATGCGGCCGCTGCGGCAGCCG